>Ga0209270_1000204_pt1 | contig 147385 bp, 106 predicted proteins | sample MTBAKSrepl1MetaG_FD_187456 | JGI IMG/M metagenome (GOLD analysis project Ga0209270, IMG submission 187456) | Enrichment culture microbial communities from Arthur Kill intertidal strait, New Jersey, USA, that are MTBE-degrading - MTBE-AKS1... | ecosystem: Environmental > Aquatic > Marine >... | reverse complement strand
GTTATTTACTAATAAGTAGTTTTAGAGATTAAAGGCCGGTCAGGAAGGAATCTCGTTGATGGCAAATACCGTTTTAACCGAGAAGCAGAGTGCCTTATGCCGTCATAAGTAGTAACAATCTGGCAGGACTGGGAAGTGCGAAATTCGCCGGAAAATCCGTCAGGATGGGCTGTTCGGTGGAACAACTGTCTGGAGAGGCATTACTCCTCTTCCTCCCGCGAAAATCGCTGTTCACTGTTCACTGTTCACTGCCTTCGTGTCCTCTGTGACTCTGTGGTGAGTTCCTCCGCCTAAATTCCAGTTGACAAACCCCTCGCCGGCCGCTAAGATACGCGTTCGTTCGGACTATGGAGGCGAGAGGAATCATGGCTCATCACAAAGCAGCGCTCAAGAGCATCCGTCAGGATAGCCAGCGGACCCTGCGGAACCGCTATCATCAGACCACCATGCGCTCGGCCATCAAGAAGGTGCGCCGGCTGCTCGACGAAAACAAGATGGACGAGGCCAAGCAGCTCCTGCCGCGGACCTACGCCGTGATCGACCGCTGCGTCACCAAGGGCATCATCCACCACAACACCGCCGACCGGTACAAGTCACGGTTGACCGTGGCGTCCGCCAAGGAGAAGCCGGCCGAGGCCCCGAAGAAGACGCGGGCGTAGCTCAGCTGGTAGAGCATCGGCTTCCCAAGCCGAGGGTCGCGGGTTCGAATCCCGTCGCCCGCTCCAAAATAAAAGGCTTCCGAGAAATCGGAAGCCTTTCTGTTTTATAGACTTAGCAATACTGGCCCTGATTTTCAAGCACTATTCTTTCGTGTTGAATTAAATTGACAGTATTGGGATAAAATGGCCCTTTTTTGAACCTGAGTGGACCACGAATTGGCTCACGGGATCTGAAGCGATTCTACTGTTCACGGCCCTCTGGCAGATCCACCAGAAACAAAGTGGTCCACGAGTGGTCCACAGGAGCGAATTTCTCGAAAAAATGCAGATATAATCTAATATACTTGTGAACGATTATAATATGAACTATATTATATTAACTAGTATGTTATAATATATAATATAAGCTGTAACAAAATGTATCAATAGCGGCGGGTTATAATACAATTCCCCCTTTGCTGGTCGCCGTCGCATTCAGCGTCCAGACGCGAAGAACCGAGATCGCCAAGCGGCAAAGGGCCGTGAAAGCTGTGAGCAGCCGCGAATGGCACCCCGTTGACAACCCTATCTTGGAGGACAACGTGACCACCAAGATAGAACCGACTGAGCGCACCCGCGCCGCCGTCGCGTTCAGCGTCCAGACGCGAAGAACCGAGATTGCCAAGCGAGAGCGGGCAAACGCGCCAAACAGGGATAAGTGGTCTGGGATGTTCGCACCAAGACCGTTGGTGGACAACGTGACCACCAACGGTAAACCGACTGAGCGGACCCGCGCCGCCGTCGCCAAGGAGTTCGGTGTGCCAGAGCGAAAGCTCATATCGCTGCTTCGTGGCCGGGTGTACGAGAGGACGAAGAAGGCCCACGGTGGAGCGAGAGAGGCAAGTACCCAAAATGGGGACTTGAAAACATCCGAATTACTGGCCGAAAAATTCGGAGTTAGCAAAAACACGATACAGCGCGACGCGCAATTCGCCCGCGCCGTTGACGAGCTCCGCACCGTCGCCATGAAACAAAGATTCGTCTGAGATACACCGTACAGATAGAAATCGGGGTTATTCGTTTCAGAAACCCGGCAGCACGTTTGGACCGAGTTGCAATGCTGAAATGCGTCCCCCGTGCTATCCCAGAGCAAAAGCACCCCTATTCTGGATTGATCGCTCACCGTGTTCTCTCCGGTGCGGATCTTATCCGCTTTTGCTTGGCGGTGCTTTTTGCGTCGCGCAAAAGAGGAGACAATATTTCTGCTCGCGGGTGATTGCGTTGCGGGGGGGTGGGGGGTGTCACCGTCGCCAGCTATCCTTGACCTGTCCAGAACCGCCAGACTTTGCCCCTCCCGGTGGCTCTGGAAGCACTCTGGAGCGTTTAAGCGATTCAACGGGTGTCCGCCTATAGGCGCACTCGTGTACGGTGCTTTTTACTTGCGAGCGGAGTTGATTCGCCACAGGTGCGAATTTCGCCTCTACAGAGAAATTGCGAGCACTTTTAGAGACACTCCCTCACCCCGTTTCGCGCCGTCCTGGGGGACCGGCTGTTTACGGTATGGATTGAACAGGTACAGCGGGCAATCCGCAATCTCGCAATCCACCTTGCCGTCGGCACAGTAGCCCATGCACTCATAGCATTTCGCCAGCACCGCCTGCTTGTGAGTGATCCGCTCGCCTCGGAGATACTTGATCAATTCGTCCCGTCCCCGAATCGCCGGCAGTTTTTTCAGTTCTTCAGGTTTCATGTTCTCTCCTCCGTGGTAAGTTGGGTTCGTTGTAAGAGCGGGTTCGTTTTTTAAACGAACCAAAGAAGTTGTTTATTTCGGTTTAAATCCTCTGATATATGCTATTAATTGGGTGGGACGAAAACGGTAGTTCGTTAATCGCAATCTCCCGAATTTGTCCCACTTACGCCTTCCCACTTACGCCTTCCCACTTACGCTGTCCCATTCACTTAGTATGTAATCCCAAGAAAATGTGATAGATAGTTTTATCCTCATTTCGAAGGACCTTCGATGCCCCTTTGATGCCCCTTTGATGCCCCTTTCTTGGAAAGCTCCTTCACGCCGTTCTCGATTGCTTGATCAATCTCTTCGTTTCTCTCCATGTTTATCCCTTGGGAAGGATCTCCCATGGTCGTCCACTTGGTGAAAAGGATCTTGTGGTAGGCGTCTGTAAATTCAAAAAGGTGATCGCCGCTAGGAAACTGAAATTCATACAGCCGCTTGATTGAGGCGAGACTATCCCTGAGGCCGGTCAATTCGGTGAGCTCCTTCTTGGTGAAGAAAAATCCGTGGTCCTCTTTCTTGCCCCGATTGCGCCAGTATCCATAGGCGAGGCACAGCCAAGTCACAAGATCGCGGTGAGGAAACTCAATCCTCCGGATTTCTGTCCTTCGTTGGTCTTGTGTGCTCTTCACCCACTTCGTATATCCGGTTCGGAAACGGGATAAGAGATCCTTGAAAGTGAATCGGTGAACCTGAGCAAAAAACACGTTCTCGCCTTTAGCTGGTACCGTTGCCCATTTCACCGATTGATAACTTGTGGCGAATCGCCGGTCCTGTTTTAACTGGCCGGGCGTGTACTCAATCCAGCCGAGTTGTTTGAATTTCCGTCGCGCCTTCCGAATTTTAGAAACGCTCGCCTTGAGAACGTATGCAAACCAAACGTCGGGTTTGTAGAATGGCCCGCGCTGATTAAATTCGCTTATCAGGGAAATGAAATACAGCTTTTCGAGCGGCGAGCATTTCCGAAAATCGGGATCGTTCACCAAGTCATTCCGAATCGGAAACCAGTTGACCATGATCGCCTCCGGTCTCCCGGTCCAGCCGCCGGGCTCTCTTAGCAATCCGGATCTCATGGAACAGCCGCGCCGCCGCCGAGTACCTTTCCGCTTCGGGCCGCGCCATGATTGCCTGATAGAGATTGAGCGAGATCGGGACGGCGCGAACCGTCTTAAACTCGCCGTCGGTTTCGAGCAGCCGGTACTTGCCACCGCGACACCGAATCACTCGGAATCCGTGTCGCTGGCCCGGCAGATCGAGGAGCACGTTTGCCATGTCGCCCTCCCTACCGCTGCTTGAGAGCCAGGTAGCGGTCGAACATGAGCGGATCAATCAGCAGCCGCCCGCGCACTCGCAGCACCGCGCCTTCTTTCTTCAGGGATTCGCACTCATTGAAAATCAGCCACCGCAAGCCGCCCTCGGTGAAGGCGGGCCGCTCCGCGCAAAATTGCTTCACCGTCTGAAGCCGGGTGCTCAAGCCTTCGATCTCGGTTTTCATGGTGTCTCCTCCGTTGTGAGATACGGGATCACTCCCGTTCAAGCCGAGTTTTGCATACTCGAAAAACGGGCTTTTACAAGTAATGAAATTGTGCGGCGATTTCTTTCCGCTTTCAGAGAGAGCGACTTGGCGCGGGCGGGCGGGCAGGGACGGCGGGCGGGCAGTTTAACGGTTTAAATTGTAAGTTATTGCTCTGTATCTGTTTCTTGAAATATCGCCGGGTTTTTTCTCACCGACTCAAATTTTTTTCGAATCACTCGTTCAATCGTTGCCCGCTTGGGAATGGCGGTTTTTTTGCCGAGTATGGTGGCACCGATAAACTTAAATACTTTTTCGATAATGTCTGCGTACGTTTCCTCAGATTTTGTTTGGCCCGCTTTATAATACAGCGTCACCCACTTCATGAGTTCCACAATCAGACTTTGCACTCCGCTCCCCTCTCTATGCGCTCCGCCGCGAGCGGGTTTCTTGCTCTCCGCCTTGTTTATACGATATTCCGCGATTCTATGAAGGCGGTCACACAGATCCTTGAGCTTGGGCAGATCGCGGTGAATATCAAATTCAATGCTCTCTTCAAAGCACCATGAGCTCGGCCTGTTCTCAATCAGCTTCACCGCCTCCAGCATTATGCCAGCGGCATTGGAAACGGTATGCAGATCTCTTTCGTACACTCGTTTCCTGTAGTTGGATAATTCGGGGCTGGCCCCGTATTCGCCGCTGCTCCAGACTATACAAATTGTGTTCAGATCGTGCATGGCGCGAATCCGTTTTCCCTCCTTGATAGCTAAGATTTCGTCGCCTGTGCAAAAGCTCCGCGCCGCCGGTGTCAAACGTGTAGCGGCCTCGTTCGTGAAAAACAATTCGCTCAGTTTAGGCGGTATCCACCAGACAGAGGCTTTCTTGTCCACCTTTATAAACGGGCGTTTCGGTTTCATGATCGCCCGCTCCCGGTCAAGATCCGCCGGGCCTCGTCCAAGGCGTGATCCTGCTTCAGGTGCGCGTATCGTTGCACCATGTCAAGCGAGCGGTGGCCGAGGAGCTCCGCCAGCGCGGAGAGGCTCGCGCCGTTCATAACCAAGCGGGACGCAAAATCATGGCGCAGATCGTGAAGCGTGAAATCCCTCAAGCCTACTTCCCGGCAGACACCGCGCCAAGCCCGTTTGAGCGTGGTCAGGTGCTTGGTGGGATCTTGCGCCTGAGGAAACACCTGTTCCGAGATCACCACGCGCTCAACCTTGATCGCTTTGAGGAGTTCCGCCGCCTCCGGTAGCAGCGGCAGGGTGCGCCCGCGACGGCCCTTTGTATCCTGTGCGCCGAGGGTGATTGTCCCTTTGCCGAAGTTGATCTGCTTCCACCGAAGCCCGGCGATCTCGGAGAAACGTGCTCCCGTTGTCACGAGCAGGAGAACAATCGGGTGCAGGTGAGGGGATCGGCTGTCCCGGCAGGCGGCGAGCAGGCGGGCGCGTTGGGGATCGTCCAAGTATTTCTCGCGGGCGGGGCGGGGTTTCGGGCGTTGCACTTTCTCGGCGGGGTTCTCCTGTATCCATTGCCATTGGTGAATGGCGACGTTGAACAGGCGGCGGAGCGTTTTCAGATAATGCCCGCTCGTGGTAGTGGAGACACCGCCGCCGAGTGCGGCCCGTCGGCCTTGGGTGTCGCCCGGTCCCTCGGTTTCGAGCCTGTCAATCGCCGCGCTGATCAAGGCGGGGGTGATTGCCGCCACCAGCATTTCCCCGAATTGATCCCGCCACCATTGCAGCCGGGCCTCGTCGGTCGCCTGGGTGCGCGGCGACAATCGCTTGAGCAGCGTCGCCCGATACCGCTCCACCGCCTCGGCCAAAGTCCGCCGCTCGCCCTCGGCTTTCTGATAGACTTTCCCGGCGTCTATCTCCTGCTCGATCTTGCGGGCTTCGCGCTCGGCCAGCACCTTGCTCTTGAACCGGCGGTGTATCAGCTTGTGTCCCTTGCGCCGAATCCTAACGTCCCACCGCTCCCCGCCGGGTGTCTGGATTTTACGAATACAAGCCATGTTTCACCCCTCACCAGCAGTTTCAACACGCCTCAATTATAGGCCGTTTTTTCCCTGAGTGGTACACAATTTGGCTCATATTTTTTTATAGTCCTCTAAGTGATAGTAAACAAGATAGAAAGAAAGGTGTATATCGGCTTCCCAAGCCGAGGGTCGCGGGTTCGAATCCCGTCGCCCGCTCCAAAATAAAAGGCCGTCCCCACCGGGACGGCCTTCGTGTTTTTCCGCCCGTACCGCGCGTTCGACGAACGCGCGCCGGTGGCGACAGCCAGCTTCGACGTCACTCTGCCGCCGATGCTTTGCGTTTCACAACATGCAGTGCGCCGAAGAACAAGCGGCTTGACCGGATAGTCCGTCGGCGAGTAAACTCGACTCCGGGCCGCCGGTCAGACACAGTCCCGTAAGGCGCCTTGGGGGAGTTGAGATGCTGAAAATCTGGCAATTCATGGCGTGGGCCGCCTGTTGCGTCGCGACGTTGGGGGCTGGTGGCGAACTGCCTCACAAGTGGCATTCCGAGCCGGTGACCTCCGCGCGCATGGCGGCACGGATAGCACGGGCAGCCGAAGCTGCGTCACAGGCGCAGGGCCATGCACCCTACCTCGTTCTGTATGACATGGGTTATCCGCATTCGTTGCGAGAGTATGAAGATCTTGGGGGACATGCCGTCCTGTTCATTGCCGCGCTCACACAGGACAAGAGCGACCTCCCGGTAAGGCGGGTGTACGTCCTTGAGGATGGCCAGCCCGTTGACCTGCTGGAGTTGAAGACAATGCTCTCGGAACAGGCAGATAGGGCGGCCCTGGCTGCGCGCGTTTTCGGCCCCTTCCGTTCGGACGGACTCTACCTGCTGCCGATCCGACTTCGGCTGAAGGCGGTTGACCTGTTCATCGAATTCAGTGGACCATCTGCGACGGTCAAGGTCGCCACGTTCGGCACTCCAGTCTCTTCTGAGGTAGCCGGTGTGCTTGCAGAGGCGAAGGGCGAAGGCAAATTGGACAAAGACTTTCTTACTGCCTTTGTGCGACGCGAATATCCTGGGTTCCCTGAGTAAGCAGCGGCGACTAACGTTTGGATAAAGCGTACGAAGCTTTTGGAAGTACCAAGTATGGCCGGCGAGTACGACGTGTTTTAGGGTGTCGTCTCATGCCCGAACCGGCGAACTGCTTGACTCTGATTGTTCACTCGCCCAATTCGTCTAAAATACACCGTACAGATAGAAATCGGGGTTATTCGTTCCAGCACGTTTTGACACCGTTGTATCGCTGAGAGGCCTCCAGCGAGCCCCACCAGACGAAAAGATGGCCTATTCCGAGAACGTCTCTGATCGCGTTTCCTCCCTGAACGGTGTTTTATCCGGTGCGGATTACGAACATTTCCTCCTTATCTTGTCGGACAACGTGACCGACAAGAATAGCACCAAGCGCAACACCCGCACCGCCTAGGTATTCAGCGACCTAATTTCATGTCAATCTAACGAACTACGAGTAAGGAAACCCGTATGGACGGTTTAGTAAAATTTCGAAGTAGTATAATGAAAGAGATCGATTGACTGAAACAATAGGTTTAGGCTAAAGGGGAAAAGCACCATGAAAAAATCAGTCGTGAGTTTCCTTGTCCTATTCTGGGCAGCTTTCATTCTTGCCTTCACTGTCGATATAGATAAACTCCGTGAAGCTGCTGAGGGAGGAGACAAAACTGCACAATATTTACTGGGGCGTAGATACAGTATTGGTTTGGGAGTAAGAGAAAACGATTCAGAGGCTGTGAAATGGTATGCTAAAGCCGCAGAGCAGGGAATGGTGGAAGCTCAATATGCACTTGGGTTCATGTACTACTATGGAGAAGGCGTTCAATCGAATAAAAAACATGCATACAAATGGATCCGGAAGGCAGCTGAACAGGGGGATGTTGAAGCACAATTATGGGTAGGACAAATGTTGAGAGAGGGAGACGGTGAGGTTCAGAATAAATGGGAAGCGGTTAACTGGTTCCGAAAAGCAGCGGAGCAAGGATCGGCTGAAGCGAAATTCTATCTTGGCCTCGCTTATAACAATGGTGATGGAGTCCAAAAGGATTCTAACGAAGCAGTGAGATGGTATCGAGAGGCTGCAGCGCAAGAGGTTGCTGCGGCGCAATTCAATCTCGCTGTTTGTTATAACAATGGAGAGGGTGTTCTTCGGAGTGGCACAGCTGCAGCCGACTGGTATTATAGGGCAGGTCTTAGTTACTTAAAAGAGGGGCTAAGAGATGACGCATTGATATGCGTGGAAAGGATTAGAAAGCTCGGCCAAGACTTCGGGCAGAGTGTCTCAAACATCCAACTGTCAGATATTTTACTGGCGAAGATATATGGACAGTCTCCGAGTGATGAGCCGGGCTCTGGGCAATCTGAAAAGGACGCTGTTACGGGTACGGGTTGGGTGGTATCGTCCAATCTGGTCGTGACCAATTTCCATGTTGTTGAAGGGCGTGAAAATATACAGTTGGTGTTCCCCAACGGTGTAAAAGTATCTGCTCAAATTGATTCCGTTGACCGGGCCAATGATCTCGCCTTGCTTCTAGTGAAAGAAGCTAGTGCGCTCCCTCCCGCTATTGCGATATCTCCAATAACCCCTAAAACCGGTGCCGAAGTGTTCACGGTGGGATATCCGCACCCTAATTTTATGGGAAAGAAGCCCAAATTGACCAATGGCATTATCAGTGCGACTACCGGGGTTGTCGACGATTCCCGATTTTTCCAAATCACAGTACCGCTCCAGTCGGGCAACAGCGGCGGTCCTTTGTTGAACATGGATGGGCAAGTTGTGGGTGTCGTTGTAGCCAAACTGAATGCCGCTGCAGTCTTCAAATGGACCGGCGATCTGCCTGAGAACGTCAACTACGCAATCAAAATTGCTTATCTCCGCGCCTTCGCAGAAGACAAGATTCCAAATGTGGCGACACCATCTCTGGCGTCCATTGCCAGAGGCAATCTTGAGTCCGTTGCGAATCGAGTGATGCAATCCGTGGCAATGGTCATAGCGGAATAGTCATTCCATATATGCAGGTCTTTATGGTTTGGAAGAACAAACAACTATCTTTGAATGTTTCTTGTGAAGGAAGTAGTTGGCTCAGTCTCCATGAGTCCCATATGCGCTTGAAATAGCCCAATCAGGGTTGTTACCTCCTGTATCATCATATAATCCAGAGTACACAGTTATTGAGATTTCTCTCGAAGAATAAGATGGAATTGTCACATCTAGGCTATAGAGTTGGTCGTAATTTTTTGTTTTTAAATTTATCGTCAGACTTTTAATTGTGAAATGGGTACCATTATAGATCGATGCTTTCCATAAGGTCCGGTTGACGAATCCACCCTGGCCCTGGATTAAATTTTCAATGAATAGCTGTTTGATTTCAAAGGGTGTTCTTAACAACTGATCTGTTTTCGCCTGTGCTTCAGCAATCTGTTTATTTGTTTCGATAATTTGATCAAGATCGATCCACCCCGATGGTGTTAGCTGCTGCACTTTGCCGGAAAATCTATTGGTTCGAAATGTAGTTGTGGCTGCATGTTCATCTCGCGTGGTGTCATATCTCCAAAGCGTTGGCCAAATGAATAGAAATATCAGAAGTAAGAAAAACAATAAGAAAAAAGATGTGAAAATCCATATTTTACTTTTAATGAAAGATAAAGGATTGATTCTCATTTTACTCTCCACAAATAAGACATTTGTCAGTGTCTTCGATGATCGCTCAGAAATCTTTTGCGTGTTCATTTCAGCTTGAGGTTGAGAATGTCTGCTGCCCTGTTCATCGGTCAAATTGAATAGTTTACCTATCGATGATTGCCAACTACTTTTCTGCTGGACGATCTCGACACGAGTTGTACCATTTGAATTTACAAGCACACTCGGCACTAATCCACTTTCCTTGGCTTCCTGTAATTCATTGTAAGCATCGATCTGACAAGCCAGGACCATGTCCTCTCTTTGAATTGATTTTGCCATTCCAGCGAGTCGGTGTGCTGCGTGCCAAATAATCTGCAGGTGTGGTCTGAGCGTCTCGCTGTAATCCCGCACCATCTCTGTAGACCATGCAGAATATTCGTCGATGCCGGCTACAATTTTTACAGCTCCGAGTTTAGCGCAAGCCCAATACCATTTTGTGCTGAGAACAGGATAAGCAGGTCTAGAATTTGTATCGGTCGACTGAGAAGGTTCGGGTTTCAAAATCTTGCGAGAGTCTAATTCCAAAGTCATTGCTGCCAGGGCTTCTGGCTTATGATCGGGAGCGTGGAGCAAGAAGAGCTCAACTAAACTACTGTCATTTAAACTTTGGTACCTCTCTCGATATTTGGCAATCAGCTCTGTGTCCAGTTTTTCATATTCCGCTTCTGTCAGAGAATCCTTCTTTCGGTTAATCTGTAAAGATTCGATGAGAACTTGTATCGGAACGGCTACGAAGTCAAAGAGCGATATTGGGTCTTGATGATAATGCCAAGAGTCTTTTGAAAAGGACTTCTTCATGGAGTGTGATTTGAAATCATAGCCGCAATCACACCTCAACGCTGTATCAGGATTGATTAGACCGCACCTGGGACAACGCATTTCCCCTCCTGGCTCATTGCGTTCGAAGCAGGAGAAAATTCTGAGCGGTTATTTCATTATACCGAGAAAACGGAATTAGTTTGTCAGAGAAAATTTCGCTGCGATTGTTCGGAGACAATATTTCTGATCGCGGGTGATTGCGTTGCGGGGTGGGGGTGGGGGTGGGGGGGCGACGCTGGCGCTCGCTAGCCGACATCCATGTGCCGCCTGCATAGATTTAGTGGCAACACTTTTTCTCTTTGCAGTCAATCGCATTGCAGGGGATTTGAACTGACAGGTTTGATGGTACAATAAAAGCAACCATAGTGTTCAGGGGGCGAATTATGAAGGCGAGAACTTCGTCCGCGTTTCATTTTTTAACGCTCGTTACCGCTGTGCTCTTGATGTGGAACTCACCACAAGCAGCTGATGAAAAAATCGTCAACCAAGGACATCCTGTTTCCCATAGTGATTTGCTTGAAAATTTTCCGGCTCATTCAATGGCGCCACTCAATCCGGCATTCATCGATTTTCTTAAAAATCGAGACAAGTATTCAGAGCCAAATGAACTTGGATTAATGCCGCTCATTCCTTCTCCCGTAGATTTATCTCATCTCCGAGGGACCAAGCTGTTTAAAGGAATGCAGGCTTTAGCACTCCCTTCCCGGTTCGACTTGCGAGAGGAGGGGAAATTGTCACCGATCAGAGATCAAGGCCCCTGTGGTGCATGCTGGGCTTTCTCCACTATGGGATGTTTGGAGTCCTTCCTACTTCCACATGAAAATTGGGATTTCTCAGAAAACCATCTAAAAAATACACATGGATATGATTTCGATCATTGTCAGGGTGGGGTGGGGTTTATGCCTACAGCCTACCTTGCGAGGTGGAGCGGGCCGGTTCTCGAATCACAAGATCCGTATAATCCATACTCAGGTTATTCGCCATCAGGGTTAATCCCACAAAAACACATACAAGACATCATTTTTATCCCCTATACTTCTGATCATTCAAATATTAAACAAGCGATCATGCAGTACGGGGGCGTATGGTCGGCGTTGCATTGGGATAATTCTTTTTATCAGACAACAAACAACGCTTATTATTGTAATTATCCCGGTTTGGGAAATAATCATGCTGTTGTGATCGTAGGATGGGATGACAATTATAGCCGATATAATTTCCTTTCACGACCAACAGCCGATGGAGCCTTCATTGTCAGAAATAGTTGGGGAGCGAGTTGGGGAGAGGACGGTTATTTTTATCTATCCTACTATGACCAAAATGCTGGGGTGGAAAACGGCGTTATCTCCCAAATTGAACCAGTCACAAATTACAATCAGGTTTATCAATATGACTGGCTAGGATTAGTGAATAATTTCGGTGGTACTGATGAAACTGGATGGGGCGCAAATATTTTCACATCAACATCAAATGACCGATTATCTGCTGTCAGCTTTTACTGTCTTGTCCCTGATGCCAGCTATGAGGTTTATGTCTACTTAAATAGCAATGCCGGTCCGTGTTCTGGAACACTAGCGACATCTAAAAAGGGGAAGATTTTACTGCCTGGCTACCATACAATCTTCCTCAATGATTTCGTACAATTGCAAGTTGGGCAAAAATTCTCTGTAGTGTATAAACTGCAAACCCCAGGTTTACTGTATCCAATCAATCTTGAATATCCCGAATTAGGCTATTCTAGTGCGGCGACAGCAAATGCCAACCAGAGTTTTGTTAGCTCAAATGGAAGTAATTGGACGGATATCGTTACAATCGTTCCAAATGCAAACGTCTGTCTTAAAGCATTCACAACCAACACCCAATCGACACTCTACGCGACTCATGTGGCTAGTGATGCCACCTGGTGGACAAGGATTTCGCTTCTCAATACTGGCACGGTTAGCACATCGGTTCAGTTCATCGCCTACAATGAAAACGGGCAAGTGGTTGAAACAAAAAATATCAGCAACCTTGCGCCCTCCAACTCATATTCAGCAGATGTATCTGAATTGTTCAGCAGCGGAGCCTTAGCCCAAGGTCTTTGGGTGAAAATTGTTCATAACAGTAAGTTGAACGGTGTATTGGAATTTGGGACGCGCGATAATCTATCCCATGTCACCATTCCTCTTCTGGAAAGCGGTAGCAATGAAATCATCTACCCTTATGTCGTCCACACTGCCGAGTGGTTCACAGGAATAACGGTCGTTAATCCTCAAACAACAACTTCAGGTATCACGATAGAAGCGTACAACGAAGCTGGCGATTTGCTGGGCGCAACTGTGACTGCAATCCCGCCACAGGGGAAATACGTTCGATTGATGCCTTTCATTTTTGCTGAATTAGATCCTTTGTCGATTCGTTTTATGAGAGTACGTTCCAATCAGGCGCTTCTCGGATTCGAGCTGTTTGGTTCGTTTGTTAATACAGGCCTAGCTGGCATGTTAGGGGTACATCCTGGGAAAATATACACGAAAGCAGAATTGAACGATGATGCTCAACAAATCAGGTCCGATGATAAGAGCACGCTCGATTTAACAACAGCCGGAGTGTACTCACTGATCTACAACTCGATTCCTTACCCTAATTATTTCTTTACCGGGGTGACCTTCTCCAATCTCGACTCGCAAGGGGCAACGGTACAAACTGAGCTCTACCATTACAACGGGACACGTTTAGTTCAGTACAATTGGCCAGACACGATAGATCCACTCCAACAGATCACAAGGGAGATTTGGGCCGCGTGTGGTGATGGGAGTTTCAATGAGAATGCGGCGTATATGCGAGCGAGTTCAAACTCTCCGCTGATGGGTTTTGAATTGTTTTACTATGGTCCGGGCGATCCCAATTCATTTCTGATCGATGGAATCGGGTGTGCCACTCAAGGAAGCAAGATTTCCTACTTCCCCGTTGTCAAGGTTGGGGCAGACTGGGATATCGACTATATCGGGATAACAAATCCAGGCGATGTCACTAACAATTTTTCAGTATACGCTTATTCAAATACCGGTAGTCTGATTTGGACTTTCCCCGGCAGCATCCCCGCTCACGGACAATTTCTTGGCTACCTAGAGGCTGAAGATAGCGGCGGCATCGCGTGGATTAAAGTAGAATGCTCTTACCCAGCTGTCACCTCTATGTTCTACATCTCAGCGGATTGGCGGCGCATGGGAGCATATTTAGGGTTAGAGTGAGGCGCGTTTTCACTAAAGCATGGAAGGGATGAAATGCGACGGCTTTCTCTGACTATTGTGATTTTTATATTCAGCTCAATACTGGTAGCCGGTAAGAAGAGAACTCTCACAATCACATCCGAACCGAGTGGAGCCACGGTAGAGTTGAATGGCTCGTTTGTAGGATACACTCCTGTTGTCCGAGAGTTTGAGGACGCTTTCTTCAAGGCTCCTATTTGGGTTTGGTCTAAATACTTGGGTGAATCTGTGACTCTGAGGATGTGGAAAGAAGGATACTACCCCAAAGAACTAACCCTTACATCTGGTCCGTTCATCCGTGAAAATCCTACATACCATACTCGCACAATCTATTATGTGATTCGTTCAACGGAGTTCCATGTCATTTTAGAACCGGAGCAGACACTCCCACCCGCATCTGCTTCATCCAGGCAGTTGGATGCTGAGGATGATACTTCAAGACCAGCCGCGATCGGCGGGAGTGGCTTCCTGATTTCCGAGCAAGGACTAGCAGTCACCAACTATCATGTAGTCCAAGACTACCCGCTCATCGAAGTCAAATTTCCGCAACAGAACATTCAGTACGAAGCCAGAGTGGAGATAAAGGACGCGATAAACGATCTGGCCATTCTTCGGCTGAAGAATTTCAATTATTCAAAGATCTCGTCGCAAGTTCCACCGATCACATTTAATGAATCGAATCCGGTCAGGCTGGGTGAGGATGTGTACACGCTGGGATTTCCTTTGGGACAACTGATGGGCTCGTCGGCTAGGATGTCGGCGGGTTTAATCAACAGTCTCTACGGCCTGATGGATGATCCAAGAGTCTTGCAGATCAGCAACCCGATCCAACCCGGCAATAGTGGCGGACCGTTATTCAATCGGAATGGAGAATTGATCGGTGTGGTTGTCGCCGCGCTGAATGCCAGCTTCATCTATGCCAATTACGGAGCGATACCCCAGAACGTAAATTTTGCGATTAAGTCGAGCTACCTGAAAAACCTTTTGGACATGGTGCCTGACGGGGCAGGGATCTTCAAACGCGCGAATCCGCTGAAAGATAAATCAAGGCAGGATCAGATAGAACACGTCCTCCCCTATATAGTGCAGATCATAGCTAGGGAAAGATCCACCGCTACTATGGCGCAGGATGACAACCCATTAGCACCCCCAGAACAATCAGAACCTATGGAAGGTTCAGTCACATCAACACCCACAGACATCGAACAACCACCCAACGTGACAAGGACCGCGAGCAAATTACCTGCTGGTGTTAATTTTGAAATCCTTTCCAATCCATCCAGGGCTAGCGTTTTTGTAAATGAAAAATATAGCGGCTCAACACCCATCCGACTACATCTGACAGATGGAACATATAGTATCCGTCTTTTCTTGTACGGATATAAAGAGCATAAGCAAAACGTCACTATTAATGAAAGTTTCCCTGAGACTCTTTCAGTTGAATTGACTAGATAAGCAGATTCTGAAATAGCCATCCACAGCGTTTCATCGGTTCTTCAGGTGTCCGATTATAGGTGCACTCATGAACGGCGCTTTTTTCCTGCGAGCGGAGTTGATTCGCCACAGGTACGAATTTCGCCTCTACAGAGAAATTGCGAGCACTTTTAGCGACGGTCGCTACCACTTTTCACCGGGCTCCTTGGAGACAACATGTCCGTTCCTTTTTGCAGAATCTTTTATACACAACCTAAAAACAGAAATAAGATGAGTCAGCCACCTTTTTGAACGGTTTGGAAAACGGCAATGCCCACAGACCCAGTGAAGTCGATTCTGGATCGAGATTTATCAAAGGCCCAAGCACGGGAGTTTAAAGAAGAGGCTTGTTCGCTACTCCGTGAGGTTATCAACAATGCGACATGGTTGTTGAGAAGGAGCGTCGAGTCAGCTTCCTTAAAAGATGGTAAAGATATCGCAGCCCTCGCACTTTTTAGACAGATTATCGAGCTGGCTGATGCTCTAGAAGTCATTATTTCGGAATGTTGTGTCGAAGCGTCTGTGCCTCTGATCCGTAACTCTTTTGAGGCCTTGATTTCATTGGAGTACATTCTTAAAGACGAAGCACTATATCTTAAAAGATCTCATGCGTGGATAGTGAGCTATTACTTCCATCTTTTAGACATCTATGACCGCGTTGATCCTGCCACTGTGAAGGGGAAAAATTTCTTAAGCAAATCTCTTGAGAACGATAGAATTGTAGAGCGGGTCAATCTGCCGGATCCGCAATCGGTCAAAAAAGATAAAGAATTCATAAATGAAGTCGTATTGAAGGATCCAAATCTTCAAGTTGCAATCAAGGAGTACAAGATCCGGAAGAACAAACTGCAATATCCAAAGTGGCATAACTTGTTTGGTGGCCCGAGTGATATTTATGGTCTTGCTTGTGAAGTGGGACGTGGTGCTCAGCACGATATCGTTTATAGACTCTGGTCAAGGTACTGTCACGCAGGAGATCCATCCTCATTAATGGATGGCAGCAGCATAAGAAGAATTAGAGATTGTAGGACAACCAAGAACATTGCTGAATATTCAATCTCATTTCTACTTTGCGCTATTCGTCATATCCTTCACAAATTCCGGCAGGGGGAGAATGTCCGGAATTGGTATGAGACAGAGCAAATCGAAGGTCGATTTAAAAAGCTTTTAGAGTGGAAATTCTAGTTGACGATGAATGCGAGCCGGTTCGGTTAGCAAGCTATTCTCGATGAGACATATCCAGGGGGTATCATGCAATCTTCTCTGAAACGCACCGTGTCGGTCCTGTCGATGATGATGGTCGGCCTGATCTGGGTTGGCTGGGCGGCCTCGCCATCAACGCGCCATCGCCCGCTGAGTGCTGTGGACCGACCGGTCAGGACGCCGATGACTCAGCCAGCGGTGTTGGTTCCCCAGTCGATCACCGCGGCTAAATCAGCCTACGGCACGCCGATGTACCTGCGGGGTGCGCTCGGTGCAATAACAACCGAGGATCCTGTGGCAGCCGCTACCAGTTTCCTCAAGACTTTTCGTGGTCTGCTCAAGCTGGAAGACGTTGACAATGATTTCCAACTGCTGACGACTTCTCGCGATGATCTCGGCATGTCTCATGTGAAGTTTCAACACGTGTATAGCGGCATCCCTGTCTGGCCCGAGCAAGTCATCGTCCATGTCAACACCTTGGGGCAGGTGTACTGTTTCAATGGGATTTATCAAAACATTCAACTAGACGAGATCAATCCCAAGGTCAGTTCAAAGGAAGCAGCGGACATTGCATCTCTCGCCCACCCGTGCCCCATGGACGTTGAGTCTAATACACAACTGGTCGTTTATAATTTTCGTGCTCCCATGCCTACTCTAGCTTGGGAAGTAGTGCTGAAACCGATTACAACATTTCCTTACAGCTATAGAGTGTTTGTCAATGCCCTCACGGGAGATATTTTAAATAGTATCGATGAAATCTATAGGGGCTATCCCACAACATCTACAGGCTATCTGATCCACACCGGCGGATACGTCACGCTGAATACCTGGCATCACGACGATGGACGAACTTACTTGATAGATGCCTCGAAAAACATGTTCCCAGGTGCTCTTGATATCACAACCCTCGAGGGTACAATCGCAATCTGGGACTTGAGTTACGGTATTCTTTCCGCATATATCGTGTCTGATCCTAATTTTGACAACGTGTTCGATGACGCACTCAACATAGCCGCTGCTGGCACAGCCAATTATCATATGAGCAGGGTATACGACTACTTCTACAACACCCACAATTGGACCGGTTTCAGCAACACAAATGGTTGTATACCGGTTCTGGTAAACGATCCCTATGATCCTGATAACGCACATTATTCAAACAACAGCGTCACTCTCGGAGCGGGCGGTGTATGGTTCTACAACTGGGCTGCGGCCCTAGATCTGACTGCCCATGAGTATGCCCATGGAGTGACCGATGCTACTTGCCGCTTGGTGTATCAGTACGAACCAGGCGCGATGAATGAGTCCATGTCCGATGTTATCGGTTGCTTGGTGGATGATGCCAATTGGACTCTTGGCGAAATAATCATTAAACCTAACGCTTACGGCGCAACTGCGATGCGCAGTATGGCCGATCCGCACAACGGGCAACCCACCGACAGCCCTTTCTGGCAACCGGCACATATGAGCGAGTTTGTGTCCATGTCGGCAAACGAAGACCACGGTGGCGTTCATAAGAACTGTGGTATTCCAAACAAGGCATTCTATTTGACAGCATCAAGTATTGGCCGCAGCAAAGCCGAGCGCATCTACTTCCGTGCCTGGATCAACTATTTCACGGCGAATACCGATTTCTCCGCGGCCCGTCTGGCGATCGAACAGGCCGCCATCGACCTGCATGGCAATAATTCAGCCGAGCATAACGCCGTCAAATCCGCGTTTGATGCCGTTGGAATCGCCGGCGGGGCCGGACCGGCCGATGACTGTTTCCTGTATTTTCCTTTGGCCGCGAATTTTGTGTACTTCGGCAAGACCTTCAACAACACGCTGTGGATCATCAACACTCAGGACAAGACCGTGAACTATGCCTTGGATCTGTATGACTGGCAGGGCGCCGGTGCCGGATCCACCGGCAATCGCACCTTGGCCGCCCACGCGATGGAAGGGTGGTTGATGCCGGGCAATTCGAGTATGGGGATAGCGACTGCCGACGGCCGGATCATCGGAATCTGCGATCACAAATCCCCCGACGGCTATGTTGCCGTAGCGACCACGCCAGCCGAGATTTTCACAAATGCCATTTTCATTCCTCATATTCCGTCCACACACCCGGTCTGGTTCTCGTTGTGCGGCATCGCCAATGTGACCGACACGGCAAGTGATGTGATGTATTTGGATAACGACGACAAGGGAGCTCTCTTTGATTTGGCAGCACCATACTCCAGTACATTGTTCGATTTTGAGCTGCTGTATATGGATCTTTATGGGGAGCTGCCGGATCCGGCCGAGCTCGGTGGGCTCTGGGGATTCTTTGTGAATTACGATCTGGATCTTCAAAAGGTACTGGAGCCCAATCTGGTCGGGACAGAGATTTTTGGTCTCAAGGGCGCAAACGATTCTGCGGGACTCAACCTGGATCCCTTCGTGGGGCGGACGCTGCTCTTCAGCCACATCGCCAATCCGTCCCAGGGGTGGTGGACCGGCATTGCCATGGTCAGCCTGTCGGTCGATCCCGATCCGAATGACGCCGTCACTACGCACCCGATTCTGATCACGGCTTATACAGAAGCAGGAGAGATGCTGAAACAGACCGTGACCGAGATCCCGTACCTGGGGAAGATGGCGTATCAGGCGCACACCTGGCTGGTGGGTGGACAGCGCGTGATACCGGACGACGCGGACTATATCTTGGCTTCGAGCATGCAGGAAGGACATTCAATTACCGGCTTTGAATTGTTTGGCCTCCAGAATCCACCGGCAGGGATCGACGGGTTGGCCGGTCTGGAGGCGGCCAAATTCGTGAGTCAGCGGTTGTTGTTTCCCCGCGTGGCCAACGGAAATGCGTCGGGAGACGGTTTGCAGCAGTGGACGGGCATCGCCGTGATCAACCCCAACGCTGCTTCGGCGAACTTGACTTACCGCTTGTACAGTTGGAATGGCGACCTGGTCCAGACCCGCCCGAAGACGATCGGCCCGTACATGAAGGATATCGGTTTTGCCCATGAGCTGTTCAGCATCGGCGATTTCTGGGGTTGGGTGAGCGTGGAATCCAGCCTGCCCGTGACAGGCTTCGAGGTTTTTGGCTATCAGGATTATCGGTCGATTGCCGGCGTCACGGCATTCAACGAATGACGTATTGGGCATTAAGATCCTGATGGTCTGTTCCGCGATGGCCGCGGTGAATCGGATTCGACCCGTTGCCATCAGCGCAACGGACATGGGCTGAGAAATGTGAATTGAAACGCATTCGCGCCGCTCCCGCCCGGTCGCGGTACCTCCCGATCGCATGCCGATTGATTTTACCCGGTCGGGGCTGGCGCTGTCGCACGCATAAATGGCGCCACAGGTGCGAATTTCGCCTCTACAGAGATATTGCGAGCACTTTTAGAGACACTCCCTCACCCCGTTTCGCTCTGTCCTGAGGGACCGGCTTACCGAACCCTCTTGTTGTAGCCCGCCGGGGCCCGGCCGCGCCAGCGGCCGCGGAATGTAGCCCGGGCCGAGAGGCCCGGGTGGGCGGTTCTCATGCGTCGTGGCGGAGCCGCGCGAGCGGCGGGAGATAGCGATCGGAATCAGTGACCGATTCCATTTGATTCACGCGCGTCTGGTATTAATAACGAACAATCTGAAACTGTTCGGCTCACTGGCTGATTTCCGCCGCTCCTGCGGAGCTCGGAATGTTGGACCACGCCGCTGACCCGGACCTGTCGGTCCGGGCTACATTCCGCCGCCGCCCCAGGCGGCGGGACCGCGGTGGACCCCACGCGAGGAGGCGGTGCCGGGCGTTGTAGCGATGCGTTGGGGCTGGCCCGTCGGCCGGTGGCGTAGCGCGCGTTCGATGAACGCGTGCCGGGGCAAACAGCGAGGTACACAATCTTGCTGTGGCCGAACTCGTGCGCGGCAGCAGTGCGAGGTGCTCGATTGTGACGTGGTCGAATTCGCGCACGGCAACAGCGAGAGGTACAGCGGACGGCGTTCGACGAGCGCGGGCACTACGGCGGCTCTGAATGGGCGCTGAGCACTTTCGATAGCGCGTGAGCGCCCTGGAGTGCGGTGGCTTGACACCGCTTTGGATTCCGGACAGATAGACCATGCGACGGCTGGCCGGAATCATAAGGCGCGTTTTTCGTTGCTACAGAGATATTGCGAGCACTTTTAGCGAGAGTCGCTCCCCCTGTTTCGCTCTGTCCTGAGGGACCGGCTGTTTTCGGTATGGATTGAACAGGTACAGCGGGCAATCCGCAATCTCGCAATCCACCTTGCCGTCGGCACAGTAGCCCTTGCACTCATAACATTTCGCCAGCACCGCCTGCTTGTGAGTGATCCGCTCGACTCGGAGATACTTGATCAATTCGTCCCGTCCCCGAATCGCCGGAAGCTTTTCGTATTTTTTGGTCATATCCAACCGTCAAACAGAACTCGTTGGACCCTTCTGCTGTCTCGCACCGAGGTCCGGCCGCGCCAGCGGACGCGGAGTGTAGCCCGGGCCGAGAGGCCCGGGTGGGCGGCTTTTATACAGCGTGGGAGAGCCGCGCAGCGGCGGGAGAAGTTGATCTGGATGGGTGATCGATTCCATTTCATTTGATTCACGCGCGTCTGATAATAATAACGAATCAATTTGAAACTGTTCAGCCCATTGGCTGATTTCCGGCGCTCCTGCGGAGCTTAGACTGTTCAACCACGCCGCTGGCCCGGACCTGTCGGTCCGGGCTACATTCCGCCGCCGCCGCAGGCGGCTGGGCGTACCGCGCGTTCGACGAACGCGCGCCTCGCGCTCCTTCAGGGCGCGGGGCATACCGCGAGGCGCCGCGCACCTGGGCCTGCGGCCCAGGCTATTGACCGCCGCCCCTCCGGGCCGGGCGCGTGCCGGCGATGAAGGTACCGCGCGGCTTGGCGGCCGCGAGTTCCAGCGGAAGGATGGCGGGGAGTCCGGCAAAATGTTGGGGCTTGAGGCGGAGCTGCGGGAGAGATAGGACAGCCGGGTGATCTTGCCGTGGTCGAACTCGCGCGCGGCAGCAGCGCGAAGTACGGTGAATATTCGTTTCCGGCACGGGCGCGGTGACGGTATCATGGGGCCGCGCCGGGCGACCGGCGCCAGCGCCGGTGGAGGAGGTTCCGATGGACTGGTTGCGCAGCATTCTGGTGGGCATCATAACCGCCGTGGCGGCGGGAGCGGGCTCGGGATGGCTGGCGCACTTGTGCATCGGCTGGTACCGCATCAGCAGCCGCGAGGGGGCGTCCGGCTGCTTCCTCGTGGCCGTGGCCGGCTTCGGCTGCATTGCCGGCCTGGCAGTCGGCGTGATCTGCGCCCGCATTGTGGCCGCCGGCGCCTCGGCCGGTTTCTTCCGGGAGCTGGGCCTGGCGGTCGGCGTCACCGCGGCGCTGCTGGGCCTGGCCGCCCTCTTCTGCTGGCTGGGCGCCGATCGGCCGCCCACCATGGGCGGCCGGGAGCTGGAGGTGGCGGTCGAGGTGCGCCTGCCGGCGGGGCAGGCCCCGCAGCCGGTGCGCGACGGCGACATTCCGCCGTACGTAACCATCACCGCCGACTCGGGCGGACGGCACCAGACCGGCGGCTCTCTCCGCCTGGCCGACGCCTGGCAGGAGGAGGGCCGCTGGATCATCCCCGGCGCGGTGGCGCTGGAAACCCGCGATCCCGGCAAAACCCTGGGGGTGCGGCTCCCCGGGCAGGAGACGCAGTTCTTCCGCCTGCCGATCCCCGCCCGGCCGGACCCGGCCGTCATGGGCTGGAGCCCGTGGCTGGACGAACCCACCTTTGGCAACCTGAGCCCCGTCGCCCCCGACGCGGCACTGGCGGTGCGCTACCGCGTGCGCGTCGCCGCGCCGGACCCGGACGCCCCCGCCCAGTGAAGCGTAACTCGTCATTACCCGCGCTCCGACTGGCCGAAAACGCGCGCCAAGGCGCCAAGGCGCAACCGGATCGGATTTTGTGTTCTGAGTACCCACGAGCTTGCAGCATCAATCTGCGTGAATCCTGAAAATCAGCGTCAACCTGCGTATCTGTCCAGAACAAGGCGCAGATTGACGAGGATTCACGCGGATTGACGCAGACCCAGCTTACAGCCAGACCTCAGCCCATCTTCTTTGCGGCCTTGGCGTCTCAGCGAGCCGGTTTGCCCGCCAATAAAAAACCGGTCCCCTTGCGGGGACCGGCCAATCGAGGTTACCAGAATGGAACACGGCCGGCCGGACAATCCGGCCGGCCGAGTGGATTTATGGCGCCGTGACGAAGTAATAGGCGTCGAGGGTCAGGCCGGAATAGGCGGCGTAGGCCCGGATGCCGATGTACCAGGTGCCGGCGGTGGGGTTGTTCACCGTGACGGTCTCGTTGTTGCCGTTGAGGTACGGCCGGTAATCGTAGGCGGTGGTGGTGGGCTGGGCGCCGCGGCGGACGTACAGATCGGCGTCGCCGCTGCCGCCGGAGATGGCGATCTCCAGCACGGCCATGCCGGCGGGCACGTCGATGGTGTAGTACTTCCACGAGGACTTGGCGCCCGACAGGTTGGTCACGGTGAAGCCGTCACCCTCGGGCGGCTCGCCGCCCTCGTCATAGTTGACGGTCAGCGTGACCCCGGCGAAGGTGCTGTACGCGCGCAACCCGATGTGCCACGCGCCGGCCGCCGGGCTGGCCACGGTGACCGTCTCGGTGTTGCCGCTGAGGTACGGGCGGTAGTCGTAGGCGGTGGTGGTGGGCTGGGCGCCGAAGCGGACGTACAGGTCGGCGTCGCCGCTGCCGCCGGAGATGGCGATCTTCAGGTTGGTGGCGCCGGCGGGCACGTTGACATAGTAGTACAGCCACTGGGAGCTGCTGGTGCCGAGGTTGCTCACGACGCTGCCGTTGGTGAGCTCGTTGCCGCCCGGAGCCGCGGTCACGGTGACCGAAGCCGAGGCGCTGTCGGTGGCGCCGTCGTTATCGGTGACGGTCAGGGTCACGGTGTAGGTGCCGGCGGCGGCGTAGGTGTGGCTGGGATTGGCGGTGGTGGCGGTGCCGCCGTCGCCGAAGGTCCAGGCGCGGCTGGCAATGGTGCCGTCGCTGTCGGTGCTGGTGTCGGTGAACGCCACGGTCAGGTTGCTCACCGAGGAGGTGAACGCGGCGTTCGGAGCGACGTTGGGCGAACCTTCCGTCCAGCTCACCGTCAGGCTCACGCCGGAGAAGGCGCTGTAGCCGTACAACCCGATGTAGTAATAGCCGGCGCTGGGGGAGGCCACGGTGCAGCTTTCCACGTTGCCGCTCTTGTAGGGCCGGCAGTCGTAGAGACTGGTGGTGGGCTCGGCGTTGAAGCGGGTGTACAGGTCGGCGTCACCCGTGCCGCCGGTGGTGGAGATGACCAGGTTGGTGGCGCCGGCGGGCAGGTTGACCCGGTACCGCACCCACGCGCTCTTGGCGGCGGCCAGGTTGGCGACGGTCTGGCCGTTGGCCAGGTCGTACGGCGTGACGCTCACGGTGACCTGCTTCGAGACGGTGTTGGTGGCGCCGTCGTCGTCGGTGACGGTGAGGCCCACGGTGTAGGTGCCGGCGGCGGCGTAGGTGTGGCCGGGATTGGCGGTGGTGGCGGTGCCGCCGTCACCGAAGGTCCAGGCCCGGCTGGCGATGGTGCCGTCGCTGTCGGTGCTGGTGTCGGCAAAGGTGGCGACCAGCTCGTTGACGGCGAAGGTGAAGTTGGCCACGGGCGGGTTGTTCGTGGTGCCGCCACCCACGGTCACGGTGTGGAATTCCGTTTCCAGATTCAATCCGGTGACCACCACGGTGACCGAGCCGGAGGTGAAGCCATGGCTGATGGTGGCGACGCCGGACGTGTTGGTGTAGCCGGTGTAGACCGTGGACCCCTGGTTCAAGGAAACCAGCGCGCCGGCGACGGCTGCGCCGCTCGCGGTGACCGTGGTGGAGAAGGCGGTGCCGCTCGAGACCGCCGTGTTGCTCAGGGTGATGGCCTTGGGGGCGGCGGTGCGCACCAGCAGGCTGGCGTCACCGAAGACGGTCCATGTCTTGAGGGTGTCCAGATCGTCGCTGGCAGAGCTCTCGGCGTACATCAGCACCATGGCGTTGGTGGTGATGCTGCCGAAGCAGGTCTTGCCATAGGTGGTGCTGGTGCCGTTGCCGGGGTTGGTGGAGTAGTTGTACCCGCCGGTGAGCAGGTCGTTCATGTAGTCCTGACCCCGCATGGGCGGCTGCCACGGCTGGTTGATGGTGGACATGATGGTGGCCACCGCGCCGCCGCCGCTCTTGCGCAGCCAGCGCTCGGCGAAGCACTCGGTGGTCTTGTGGAACGTGCCGTTGACGCACGCCACCGAGAAGATCACCGGCAGCATGTCGCCGTTGGTCAGGGAGCTGATGTTGGTGGTGCTGAAGCCGGAGGTCACCCAGCTCGTATCGGAGCCGTGGCCGCAATAGTTGATCACGCTCAGGCCGGCGTTGATGGCGTTGGCCACGGTGGTGGCGGTGGGACTGCCGTACGCCTCGGTGACGCTGGTGTAGGTGTAGGGGAGCAGCTTGTTTTCCTTGATGATGTCGATGTGGGCGTAGTCGATTTCGCCGTCGTCGCCGATCCCGGACCCCTCGCTGGAGCCGATGCCCAGCCCCTTGGGGTACCAGGTGCCGCTGGTGGCCTTTTCGTAGGTGATGGCCTTGTTGATCATGGTGGTCACTTCAGTGGTGCTGGCGGCGGGGAAGCGGCCGATGATCAGGTCAGGGTAGTTGTCGGAGCCGGCCACGCAGCCCAGCATGGGGTCGGTGGGAGCGCTGGAGCTGGTGCCGAGATCGGACTTGATGTCCGCCCAGTCGCCCACGAGCTGCACATAGAGCAGGTTCGGATTGGCGGCGTAGGCGGTCTGGATCGTGGTCTTGACGTTGGTGCCGGTGGCCACCTGCTGGGTGCTCACCTTGAAGCCCTTCTGGCGTTTCCAGGTGATATACGGCTGGATGGCGGTGGCGTCGCGGCTGGTGTAGATGACCAGCATCTCGCCGATATCATTCAGTTCGTTGGCGAACTTGAGGTCGTCGGCCTGGCGGTTGTAGTTGATGAACAGCGAGCTGTACATGCTGTCCATTTCCCGGACCAGGCGCTTCGGCTGGACGGGCAGGGGATTGATGCTGTCTTCCGCCTCTTCGGGCACCAGGACCACGCGGATTGTCTGGTGCACTTTCAGCAGGCCGGTCCGGGGCAGGTATTGGAACGGGTGGACAAAAACCGTCAACCCGCGGACGTCGCGGAAGATGAACGGATCGGTGATCCGGGTGATCTCCTCGGGATAGACCTTGAGCGCCTGGGCGTGCGGGTCGGTCCAGTAGGGGATCGAGGCGGGGTTCTGGTTGCGGTAAATCACGCCCTTGGAGGGGAGCATGGGATGCTCCAGGGGGACGAGATCGAAATCGGCGTCCAGAATCTCGACGCTGTAGTTGCCCTCGGCGGGCAACTGGACCGTGGCGCTGAGGATTGGCAATTCGGCATAGCCGCGCTGCCGGGTCCAGACACTGCCGTCGAAAACGAGCTTGGAGTAGGTCTGGTTGTTGGCCTGAATTGATTCGACGCTGTAGTCGCCCAGCTCGAAGGTCAGCACGAGCCAGCCTTCGTCGCTCCACGACACGTTGTAGCCCCGGTTGGCGAAGCCGAGACCGGCGGTCAGTGCGAGCAGCATCAGGACAATCGCGAAACGTTTTACACGCATTCCAACCTCCCGTGAGAAATAAAGGTCGAATAAATGGAGTCCAGCGGCCCGCCGCCCGACAGAGCGGGGCAAGCCGCGAGGCCATGATGCGGAGTCGCGGAGCGCGTCTCCGGCACGATGTCAGAAAAACGGTGGCCGCTGTGATCGGGCGGCCGGACGCTTTCAGGAGAGTCAGTCATTGGAGCTGCTAAACCCACACCCGCTACCAATCAAGAAAAATCAATGGACAGTTGTATACAAAGTAGGGATAGCGGCGTTTTGTATGAATAGTATTTCAAATTTCACGATTTTTTTTCTTCATCTAAATGTTCAGATTGTGGGTGGGTCTTGAAATGTCCGTCTCGCGTCGGTGTGAACGGGTGGTGCCTGTTTTTGCCACGAGGCGAAGGCGCGGTGCGGATCGTTCAGTTGCTTCCGAAATCCTGCCGGGTGGCGGGGGGCTGTTTCACCGGTTTCTGCCGGCCCGGTTGCCACCCCAACTTCGACCGTCACAATCAGTCCGTGCACGGCGAAAGCGGCCCGGCCGCGCCGGGCGATTCCAGTTGCGATCCAAACGGTGTGCCGAAGCACATGCCGAGGGGACGGGAACGGGAATTCCCGACCGTCGCACGTTGATTCCGGCTGCGGCGGCTTGAGGAAGAAAGAGGAACAAGGGGATTCTCACGGGTGCGTGAGAATCCCACGACAGCGTGGCGACTAAAAACTGTGAACCATTCGCCTTCGCGTCGTGGCGCCTGAGCGCGCGAGGGACGGACGCGCCGGCGCCCCCGGCCGCCTACCGGGGCGGACGGCCGCGGCCGAGGGTGATGTAAAAGCGCCCGCCCACCTGGGCCGGATCGCCCGGGTAGCCCAGCGACTTGAAGTCGAGCCGCTGCTTGACGGCGGGGTAGATCTTGCGCCGGTGCTCCGGCAGGTCGATGCCCGCCGCGCCCTGGTGGCAGCGGCCGCAGGCGACGGCCTCCGTGGAGTGGCAGTCGGTGCAGCCCAGCGCCTTCGGGGCGGCGACCACGCCGTGATGGATGCCCGAGTACATCCGCGTTTCGACGAAGCCGTACGTGCCCGAGTAGGGCAGGCCCACCGCCTTCATCCCTTCGGCGATGGCGCCGGACCAGTCGAAGCGGACCCAGTAGTCGGACAGGAACCGCGGCATGGCCAGCGTCTTGTTCTCGGTGTCGTACGGCTGCACGGCGGTATGCAGCTTGAACGGGAAGATCCGCGCGGCCGGGTTGCGCTTCTCGCCCACGGGCGCGTTGAGCACCACGGGGGCGGACGGGTCGATGGTGTCGCCCAGGAGCGCCGCGTGGCGGGTGCCGTCGAACCAGAGGTAAACCGGGGCTAGGTTCTTGCCCCAGGTGAGCGCGCCGAACCGCTTGTCGTAGGCGGGCATGCCCAGACTGTCCGCGGTCTCAGGCCGGTCCTGGCCGGCCTGGGAGTAGTCCCGCCGCAGCAGGGTGGGCGTCTCGCGGGCGAAGGCGGGGATGTGGCACGTCTCGCAGGCGATGGCCCGGACGTGGTCGTCGAGGTGCCGGGAGAGCGGTCCCGCCACGCCGTGCGGCGTGGGGCCGTGGCATCGGCCGCACTCGACGCGGCCCTCCACCGCCGGCGCGCTCAGGGACATTCCGGCGATCCGGTGCTGGGTCACCGTGTGGCAGTTCTGGCAGCGCATGTTCAGGGCGCCCATGTGGACGTCGAATTCCGGTTTGGGTTTGGCCAGGACGGGCTCCAGGTCTCCGTGCTTGGCGTTGGTGGCGCCGCCGCTGTGGAAGTGGCAGGAGCCGCACGCCTGCCGCGACGGGCGCCCCACCTGGCGGGCCACGGCCGCCAGGTCCACGCCCGCCGCCGGGAATCCGGCCTTGAGCGGATCCTTCCGGTAGGCGCCGGTGGTGTCGTGGCAGACGAGGCAGTCGATGTTGGCCGGGTCGCCGAAATCGAACTCCTTGCCCATCTCGCCGTAGCCGATGTGGCAGGCGGCGCACTGCTGCATGTTGGGGGCGATGGCGATGCAGTAGTTGTTCACCATCAGGGTGAGGCTGATGTCCTTCCGGTGCTCGTACCCGGCCAGCGTGGGCGAGAAGCCCTGCCAGCGCCAGTGGGCGGTGCCCAGCAGGTCCTGGCCCACCTTCGGATGGCAGCTCAGGCAGGAGCGGGTCACGTCCTGCGGCGTGGGCGTGGCGCCGAGACTGACGAGGCGGGCGTGGTCCGGCGTCCACGGATGGTGGCACGCGTTGCAGCCGGTGGGCGCGGCGGCGGGCTTGAGCTGGCGCTCGTGGCAGCCGATGCACTGGCGGTGGTACGCGCCCTTGAGGCCGATGCGCGACGGATCGTCGGCCTCGCCGGGCTGGGCGTGGCAGCGGGCGCAGCTCTGGGGCGGCCGGTCGGCCAGGTCGTCATGGCAGTCGGCGCACGGGCCGCCCAGGCGGACCTCCATCATGGCGTGCAGGGCCTTGAGATCCTCACCCACGCGGTCGTCCTCGCTCATGGCGTACCGATGGTGGCACACCGCGCAGTCGCCGCCGGTGATCTCGTCGTGGATCCGGTGGGCGAATCCCACCGGCTCGTAATCATCCACCCCCGAGTTCAGCGCGGAGCTGTTCAGCAGGTAGAAGTTCTTGTAAGCCGACGGACGGTGGGGATAAGCCACCGCCGGTGCCGCCTGGGTCACTTCAGGCCGGGCGGCCTGGACCCGCTGGATCTCCGTCACCGTGCGGATCGTGGAGCTGATAGCCTCCTCGTGCACCACGCTGTAGAGCAGGACGAAGACCAGCAGGAAGACGATGCCCGCGCCGCGGATCACCCAGGTCCAGAACGGGGTGACGGTCTTTTCGCGTTCTTCCTGCATCCGGACCAGTTGCTCCGGACTCACCGGCATGTAGCCGGGCAGGATGGGGAAGTAGGTGACGAAGAACCGGTAACAGAACAGGATGCTCGAGACGATGGCCGCCGTCATGGCGATCTCGCCCACCGACGGGAAGTAGGCCCGCTCGGAGTAGGGAGGATTGTAGCCCACCAGGAACACGTTGATCCGGTTGAGCACCACGCCGAAGATGATCAGCGAGGCGGTGAAGAACAGCCAGCCCATGGACCGCCGCACCGCCGGGTTGAGGAGCAACGCCAGCGGGGCGAGGACGCCCAGCGTGATTTCGATGATGAGCGAGACCGTGGCCGCGGGCTGCGCGAGCAGGTCCAGGGTGTTCCAGCGGACGGCGAGGTCGACGATCTTTACCAGCCCGTAGGCGCCGAGGAACCAGGGAACGAACCGGGTCAGGGGGGTCAGCAGGTCCATCTCCGGATTGCGGCCGAAACTGATATTGGCGTAAATCGACTCGAGAATCACCATGGGGAAACCCACGGCGATGGCCGACAGGAGGAACAGGATCGGCAGGACGTTGGTGTCCCAGAGCGGGCTCAGCTTGGTGGGCGAGATGAGCATGAGCGTGCCGAGCGACGACTGGTGCATGAAGGACAGGACCACCCCGGTGACGATGAAGAACGGCAGCGCGATCCGGACCCAGCGGTAGAGGGTCAGGATGGGCTTCTCCACCCGCCGGAGCAGGGCGGCACCCCACTCGTTCCCGTCGATGCGGGCCTTGAGACCCTCGAGGATCGACGGGCTCATCTCCACGCACAGGACCATCAGGTAGAAGGTGACGCACATGCCCACTTCGAACAGGACCGAATTGCCCTGCCAGTTGAAGATGGGCCGCCAGATGTTCCAGTAGCGCCCGAGGTCGAAGCTCAGGGCGATGGCCACCCAGAGATAGCCGAGGAACGCGGTCAGGATGGCCGGCCGCAGCAGCGGCAGGTATTTCTTCCGGCCGAAGATGTCCACCAGGGCGGCGGTGGTGAAGCCGCCGGCGGCCAGCGCCACGCCGCAGGCGACGTCAAAGGCGATCCAGATGCCCCAGGGATTGTGGTTATCCAGGTTGGTCACGGAGCCGAGCCCCAGGATCAGGCGCGTGACGCCGAAGGCGTAGCCGACGCCCATGATGATCAGCAGGGTGAGGGTGCCGAACGTGAAGAACGGCTTGGTGACTCGATGGGGAAGGTCGTTGAGCGTCATCGCTCACCCCCTTCGGCGCCGGGCGCGGAGTCGTCCGGCGGCTGCTCCTGCCGGTGGTTGAACCACATGATGCCGGACAGCAGCCCGTAGAACGCGACGGGCAGCAGGCCGTACTTGAAGATGCCGTGCTGGATGGCCTCGGTCCGCTCCGGCGGCGGCTTTTCGGGCAGGTCCAGCATCCCGAGCTCCTTCACCGGCCGGCCGATCAGGTAGAGCCAGGCGGTGCCCCCGACCTCGTGCTCGCCGTAGATGTGGTCGACGTAGCAGTCGGGGCGCCGCTTCAGCCGCTCCCGGGCCAGGGCCACCAGTTCCGCCCGGTGACCGAACACCAGCGCCTCGGTGGGACAGGCGCTGGCGCAGGCGGGATCGGCTCCGGTGCCGCGGGCGCGGTCGGCGCAGAATTCGCACTTGCGGACCCGCGGCTTGAGCGGCTCGTTGAATTCGAACGCCGGCACTTCGAACGGGCAGGCGACCTGGCAGTAGCGGCAGCCGAGGCAGATGGTGGGGTTGTACACCACCGCCCCGTCGGCGGATTTGGTGAGGGCCCCCACGATACAGGCCGACACGCAGGAGGGGTACAGGCAGTGCATGCACTGGGCCTTGACGTAGGTCTGGGACAGCCCCGGCTGGTCCGGCGAGGGGCTGCCGTGAAACTGGTTCACCACGGTGAAGGCGTTCTCCGACGGCCGCCGAAAGGTCCGGAGCACGTCGCGGTCGGCGAAGTTCAGCGCGGTGCGCGGGAGGTGATTCCTCCGGTTGCACGCCTCCTCGCACTTGCGGCAGCCGATGCAGAGGGTGGTGTCCACGAGCACGCCGGCGTAATCCGGCGCCGCCTCGTCTTTGGCCGGCGGATCGGGTGTGTCCGCTGCAGCCAGGGGAGTGGCGGCCAGGCCGGCGGCGGCGCCGATGCCCAGCTTCATCAAGGACCGACGGCTGAACTCCATCAGGACCTCCGTGCTGTGGCAGAATGGAAATCACATTATATAGATATGAAATCCGGTTTTCCTAATATTTTTTGTTTGTGACCGGTGCGGCGCTGTGCCGCGCTCGAGTTTCCCGCTATGACACGGCCAGTCGACGATCGCCTCGCGTGGACTTACATTGTATCCGGATTTTCGGATACAATGGTGTCCGCCTGGAACCATGGCTGGATGACCGTTCGAGGTGCCGGCAGGACGGACGCGATATGAGCCGACGAATCAGCGACAGGATCAGACAGTCCGCCGGCCGCACGGTGCGGGCGGCCGCCGTCCTGTTCGCCATGGCGGGACATGCGGCCGGAGCGGGTCCGTCTCAACCGCCGGCGACCCCGCCCCGGACCATCCACGTCATCGTCGCCCTGTGCGACAACGCCAGCCAGGGCATCGTGCCCGTGCCGGCGGCGCTGGGGAACGGCGACGACCCCGCCCGCAACCTGTATTGGGGCGCCCGCTACGGCGTCCGCGCGTGCTTCGAGCGGAGCCCGGACTGGCGCCGCGTCGCCGTGCCGGCCCCGCCCGTCGAACCGGTGCTGGAGCGGCGGGTGTTTCGCCACGTACGCGAACCCGTCTGGCTGGTGGCCGACGCCTACCGCGGCGCGGCCATCCGTCAGGCGACGGACGACTTCCTGGCCGCGGCGGCCGGCGCTCCTTTTGCCGCTGTCACCGTGGCCGACGGGGGGGACTCGGTGACGCTTTCGCCCGGCGGTGGCGCCGCGCTGCTGGTCTACGTGGGGCACAACGGGCTCATGGATTTCCGGATCGATCCGCCGCCCCGGCGGCGGGATGCGCGCCGGCGCGAGGTGATGGTGCTGGCCTGCGCCAGCCGCGGATATTTCCGCGAACCGCTCCGGGCTGCGGGCGCGACGGCGCGGCTCTGGACCACCGGACTGCTGGCGCCCGAAGCGTACGTCCTGGAAGCGGCGGTGGCGGGCTGGATCGCCGGGGATAGCGGGGCGGCGATCCGGGAGCGGGCGGCCCGGGCCTATCATCGATACCAGCGCTGCGGCCTGGCGGCCGCCCGGCGACTGTTCGCCGCCGAGGAGCAGGTGAACGAGTGAATAGGGGAATTGGTGAATCGGTGAATGGGTGAATGGGTGGATGAGTGAATGGGGAAATCGTTACGAGGATATGGGTTCTGTGATCCAGGGACCAGAACCCAGGTCCCAGGTCCGAATTCCGATGTCCTCGTTACGGGAACGAGCCTCTAGCCTCGAGTCTCGAGCCTCGATTACGATTACGAATTACGATTACGAGCACGAATCCAACTCCATTCACCGTTCACTGTTCACTCCTATCCCCTATCCCCTCACTCCTCCCGCCCAACTTTTAACTTTATAATTCTCACCCCGTGGCCGATATCCTTGACAAGATTGGGGAGAAGTCCGTAAGATATCGTGGATCAAATGAAACGGTGGTGGCATGGCCGGATCGCTCAAATCCCGAAAAAAGTCATCCCCGGCGCAAGCCGCGGATGACTGCGCGCAGTTACTCCGACGCGGCCGCCTGGCCGATTGCTACGAGCTGCTCCCGCAACTCGGCGTGGCCAAGGACTGCCGGGCCCTGCCTGTGCTCCGGAAGCTGCTGGCGTGCGGCGACCGCGCCCGCGAGGAGATGGCGGTCTGCGGGCTGGCCGCCCTGGGCGATCCGGCGGCGATCCCGTGGCTTTTGCGAAAAATCAGCCATCCGGCCATCCGGCGGGGCGTCGGCTCCCAGCGCATCCAGACCGCGGTGCTCGACGCCATCGGTGAAATCGGCGACGACGAGGCCACGCCGGGCCTGGTGAAACTGTTCCGGCGGGAGATCGCCGGCGACATCTTCCGGCGCAAACGTCGGCTGATCATCATCGACGTGCTGGGGCTCATCGCCCAGCAGGGCGGGCGCCGGGCGCTGGCCGAGCTGGCGGCGCTGATGGAGCACCCGGATTTCTGCATCCGGGCGCAGGCCATCTCGGCGATCGCCGGCGCGTTCTTCAACCGGCCCAACGAAATTCCGGGGGAAATATTCGAAAGGTTGCTGGCCCGTTTCCGGGACAGCAACCTTTATGTTCAGGACGCCCTCATCGGGGCGCTGGAAAGCCTGGCCGACGTGGGCTGTCGGCGCGCGGCCGCCCTATTTAACTAGCTTCTTCAACTCCGGGAGCATCTGCTTGGCCATCGCGGCGTAGCTGCCGTTGGGATCGAGTTTCAGGTAGGCCTCCAGCGACTGGACCGCGCCCGCGTAATCGCCCTTGTTGATGAGGCACATGCCCAGCTGGTAGTGGGCGGCGGCGTAGTTGGCGTTGGCCGCAAGGCACTTGCGGAAGGCGTCGATGGCCTCCTCGTTCTTGCCGGCATTGACCATCACCACGCCCACGTTGTAGTAGTTGACGTCGGCATGGGCCGGGTCGGCCTGGATCGCCTTCTCGAAGGAGGTCTTGGCCTCGGGAATCATTCCCTTCTTGACGTACGCGTTGCCCAGGTTGGTGAGCAGGTTGGCGTCATTGGGGCTCAGCGCCAGCGCCTTGTTGAACGTCTCGATGGCCAGGTCATGGTTGCCCTTGGCGTAGTAGCAGTCGGCCAGATGGCCCAGGATGTTGGGCTGGTTGGGGTCCCGGGTCAGGGCGTCCTGCAGCTTGACGATGGCCGCGTCGTACTGGCCGGCGTCCTTGAGCTGAATGCCCTCGTCGAACAGCTTCTTCACCTCGCCGCTGACCTTCTTGATTGCATCGATCTTGTCCTTGTTGGCCTCGTATTCAGCCCGTTGCTTCTCGATCTCGGCCCGCTGCTCGGATGTCAGCTCGGAGGCCAGGATGCCCTCGCCCGGCTGCATCTCGAAATTCTCCTCCCGCTCGTCGCCGACGGGGGGATGGGCGATATCGGGAAATTCCTGCGGGATATATCCCTTGGCCTTGACCTTCATGTGGTAATGCCCCAGGGGCAGACGGTACAGGTACTCGCCGTCCTTTTTGGTCGTGATCGTGTAGAGCCGGTTCATCGCCTTGTCGCGCAGGGTGATCTCGACGCCCTCAATGGGTTGCTTGGTGGCGGCGTCGATGATTTTCCCCTTGATCAGCCAGGTCGGGATGGCTTGGAGGTTGACGCTCCCGATGGCCAGACAGAAAACCGCGACAAGCGCCACGGCCGACAGGGTTTTCACCGCTTTCATGGAATCCTCCTTATCCTCAGTCCTCAAGTTGGGCATTATACAACCTCTTTACAAAAGTTCGCCATCGTTTTTGTACGGAATCGGATCGGCCGCCCCCGCTTCGCGGAAGCCCCGGAGGCGCAGGGCGCAACTGTCACAGCGCCCGCAGGCGGCGTCGCTGGCGCTGTAGCACGACCAGGTGAATTGGAAGGGCGTACCAAGTTCCAATCCCCGCCGGACGATCGCCGACTTGCTCAGGTGGAGCACCGGCGTGACCACCTCGATCCGGGTCTCGGGGCGGGTGCCGATCCGGACGAGTTCCTGGAAGACGCGGTAGAACTCGGGCCGGCAGTCGGGGTAGCCGGAGCCGTCCTCGGCCACGGCGCCGAAGTAGACGGCCTCCGCCTCCAGCACCTCGGCCCAGCTCACCGCCGCGGCCAGGATCTGGGCGTTGCGGAAGGGCACGTACGACGATGGGATCCGCCGGCGGGACAGGTCGGCGGGCTCCACGGGGATGCGCGCGTCCAGGAGCGACGAGCCGCCGATGCGGGCCAGATGGGACAACTCGGTCACCAGGCGATCCCGGACCCCGAAGTGGTCGCACAGGCGTTGGAAGCAGTCCAGCTCCCGGGCCTCGGTTCGCTGGCCGTAATTGACATGGAGAAAGTACAGCGCGCCGGACTCCCGGGCCGCCTCCGAGGCGGTGACGGCGCTGTCCATGCCGCCGCTGACGCAGGTGACGCTGGCGCGGTACTTAGCCATCGCTCTCCTCCACGTAAGAGGCGGAGCAGCCGCGGCTCTCAAACACGGTGACCCGCCAGACCCGGCAGTGGGCCGATTGGACGAGGCGGCTCATCTCCTGGTGAATGTGGCGGGCGACGTTTTCGGCCGAGGGATTGTCCGTGGCGAACGCGGGCAGCTCGTTGAGCAGGGAGTGGTCCAGCTGTTCCAGCACCCGGCCGGCGGCCGCGCGCAGCTCCGTGAAATCCAGGCCGATCCCGGCCGCGTCGAGTTCCCGGCACCGTACCGTGATCTCCACCTCCCAGTTGTGGCCGTGCAGGCGCTCGCACTTGCCCCGGTAATGGCGCAATTGATGCGCCGCTGAAAAATCGGTCCGGATAGTGAGTTCCCACAGGGCCATGCCTTGCTCCTTTCACTCGGATAAGATGGAACCCGGTCCCGGATGTTTCATGCCGCGGGCCGGGACGCCGCCGTTTTCCGTGGCGGCGGGCCTAACCGGGCAGCGGCAGGGCGCGGTCGGCGATGAGCTGCGCCGCGGCGGCGATGTCCGTGCTCAGGTTGCGGTCGCGGTCCATGAAGGAGACCGTTTCGCGAAGCGCGGCCAGCACGCCCTCCAGCGCCTCGGACGACCGCAGCGGACGGCGGAACTCCAGCGCCTGGGCGGCGGCGAGGAGTTCGACGGCCAGCACGGTGCGGACGTTCTCCGTCACCTGTCGCAGCTTGAGCGCGGCGGTCATGCCCAGGGAGACGTGGTCCTCCTTGTTGGCGCTGGTGGGCAGCGAGTCCACTGAGGCGGGGTGGGCCAGGATCTTGTTTTCGGCGATCAGCGACACGGCGGTGAGCTGGGCGATCATGAAGCCGGAATTCAGGCCCGGCTCGCGGGCCAGGAACGCCGGCAGGCCGCTCAGGTCCGGGTTGATCAGCCGCTCGAGCCGGCGCTCGGAGATGCTGGCCAGCTCGGCGGCGGCGATGGCAAGGAAGTCGAGGGCGAAAGCCACCGGCTCGCCGTGGAAATTGCCACCGGACAGGACCTCGCCGTCGGCGGCGAAGACCAGCGGGTTGTCGGTCGCCGCGTTGATTTCCCGCTCCAGCACGGCCCGGGCGTGATCGAGGGTGTCCTGTACCGCGCCGTGGACCTGGGGGATGCAGCGCAACGAGTAGGCGTCCTGCACCTTGTCGCACTCCAGGTGCGAGAGGCGGATTTCGCTGCCGGCCATGAGGGCGGTGAGCTCGGCGGCGGCCCGGATCTGGCCCGGATGCGGCCGGACGGCCTGGATGCGCGGATCGAACGCCGTGTCGGTGCCGACGAGGGCGTCGGTGGTCATGGCGGCGATCGCGGCGGCCACACGGAGCAGATGGTCGATTTCCGCGCACAGGAGGCAGCCGAGAGCGGACATGAAATGGGTGCCGTTGAGCACCGCCAGGCCCTCCTTGGCCTGGAACGTCACGGGAGCGATGCCGGCCTCCCGGAGCGCCACGCCGCCGGGCAGCGCGCGCCCCTTGTACTGCGCCTCGCCCTCGCCCATGAGCACCAGCGCCAGGTGGGCCGACGGGGCCAGGTCGCCGCTGGCGCCCACGGACCCTTTCTCCGGGATCACCGGCAGGACGTCGCGGGCCAGCATGGCCAGCAGGGTGTCCACCACCACCGGCCGGACGCCGGAAAAGCCCTTGGCCATGACGTTGGCGCGGATCAGCAGCGCTGCGCGGGTCTCCTCCGGGCTCAGCGGCCGGCCGGTGCCGGCGGCGTGGGACCGGATCAGGTTGGCCTGCAGCGCCTCGAGTTGGTCGACGCTGATCCGGACCTGGCTGAGCTTGCCGAAGCCGGTGGTGATGCCGTAGACCACGCGGTCTTCGGCGACGCAGGCGTCCACCACGGCGCGCGCCCGTTCCACCTTGCCGCGGATCGCCTCGGGCCAGTTCACGGACCGGCGGCAGTGCGCCGCGTCGTACACATCCGCCAGGGCGAGGTGTTCGCCATCGATGATGATGGGGTGCGGATTCACGGTTTCTCTCCTTCAGACTTGGGTGGCGGCGGTTTTTCGCCGCCCGTTTCGGGTGGCGGGGGCGCCTCGCCCGCAGGGGGCGGGGGCGCCGGCGCCAGGTACTCGGTGTCCTCGTCGAACTTGACGAGCTTGACGTCGCCGGCGTCGGTCTGCAGCATGAGGACCGCCCCGCCTTCGCGGAGCCGCTGGTTAATGAAGCCGCCTTTGTCCTTGAACTGGGGCACCACCAGCACTTCCTTCTCATCGATGGTGAACGACGGGTAGTCGGCCGTGGGCGTGCCCGCCAGGGTGATCAGACTCAGGTCGGCGCTGTACGTCGACGGCAGGTAGAGACTGATGTTCCCCTTCTTGGTTTTCGCCTGGAACGAGTGGCCCTGGAAGCGGTGACCGGCAAACTGGACCATGATGTCGCCGTTTTCGGTCTTCGCCGACACGTACCCGCTCAGGCCCACCAGCGCCAGGTAGCCCGTTACCGTATCGGCTTCGAGCCAGCCGTGCACGTTGCGGACGCTGATGAGGCCCCGGTTGGACTTGATGGTGATGTCGGTGCGGTACTTCGGGACGGTGATCCGGTAGTCGATTTTGCCCAGCTGGAACTCCTTCGGATGGTCGGTGGCGATGACCATATCGGCCTCGTTGCGCGAGAAGGCCGGCTGGATCTTCTCGACGTTCGCCATCATGTCCTCGTTGCGGTAGCCCCAGGCGGTGACGACGCCCTCCACCAGGACCTGCGACTTCTCCCAGCCCTGGATCTCGACGTTGCCCATGAAGCCGGTGCTGATGTTTATCCGGCCGCCGGGATAGAAACGGAACCCGCGCTGGAACTGCTTTTCGACCCGCATCAGATTGGCGTAGTCCGGCAGCGGCGGCTCCTTCTTCTTGCCGCCCAGGGCGAGGAAGGCGCAGCCGGCCAGCAGCACGCCGGCCCAGATGGTGAATCGTTTCATGTGGTGTGTCCTCCCAATATGGCCGCGAGGATGTCGCGGCCGCCTGCGTCGAGCAGGTGCCCGGCCATGTCCTGCCCCAGCCGGGCCGCGGCCGCCGGTTCAGCGGGTGCTTCGGCCTCGTGCCGCAGGACGCGGCGGCCGTCCAGCGTCGCGATCAGCCCCGCCAGCCGGATCCGGCCGCCGTCCACCGTCGCGTGGGCGGCCATGGGGACCTGGCACCCGCCTTCCAGTTCAGCCAGAAACGCCCGCTCCGCGGCCACCGCCAGGGCGGTGGGCGGGTGGTGGACGGCCGCCAGCAGGTCCCGGGTCGCGGTGTCGTCGGCCCGGCACTCCAGGGCCAGCGCGCCCTGGCCCACGGCGGGGATCATGTCCGCCACCGGGACGAGCGCGGTGATCTCCCCGGCCAGGCCCAGCCGGATCAAGCCGGCGGCAGCCAGGATGATGGCGTCGTACATCCCGTCGCGCAGCTTGCGCAGACGCGTGTCCACGTTGCCGCGGAGGTCCGCCACGATCAGGTCGGGCCGGCGGTGCATGAGTTGCGCCCGGCGCCGGAGGGAGCTCGTGCCCACGCGGGCGCCGGCGGGGAGCGTGTCGATGCCGGCGGCCGCGGCGGCGATCAGCGCGTCGCGGGCCTCCACCCGGGCCGGCACCGCGCCGAGGATCAGGCCGTCCGGGAGCCGGGTGGGCATGTCCTTGAGCGAGTGCACGGCCAGGTCCGCCTCGCGGGCCAGGAGCGCCTGCTCGATTTCCTTTGTGAACAGGCCCTTGTCGCCGATCTTCGACAGCGGCGTGTCGAGGATCACGTCTCCCTTGGTCTGGATGACCGCGATCTCGAACATCGTCTCCGGGTGGCGCGCCGCCAGCGCCGCGACGATCTGCCGGGTCTGGGCCAGGGCCAGCAGGCTCCCGCGGGAGCCCACGCGGAGGATGCGGCGCGGGTCAACGCTCATGGGCCTCCGGTTCCGCCGCCGGGTGATCCAGCTCGAACAGCCGGTTGAGCGCGTCGCTGCAGCGCAGCTTCTCGGCTTCGGTGGGCATGTCCTTGAGCCGGGTGACGGGCGGATGCAGCAGCTTGTTCATGAACGCGCGGGTGACGCGCTCGGCCAGCTCGCGCTCCCGGGGCGGGGCGTTCCGGTAGCTGTCCAGCTCCCGGCGGCGGATCGCCTCGAACTTGTCGCGCAGGGCGACGATGGTGGGCGTGACGCCCAGCGACTCCAGCCAGCGGGCGAACCCGTCCAGTTCCTCACGGAGCAGGAGGCGGACCCGATCCGCCTCGGTCTCCCGTTTGCGCCGGTTGGCGTCGACGATCCCCTCGAGATCGTCGATGTCGTACAGGAACATCCCGGCCAGATCGCCCACCGCCGGCTCGATATCGCGGGGAATGGCGATGTCCACGAGCAGGATCTCCCGGCGCCGGGCGGCCACGGTCTCGCGGAAAGGGTCGGCCTGGATCACGAAACCGGGCGCGGCGGTGGCCGAGATCACGATGTCGCACTGGGCCAGGGTGGCGTACATCTCCTCAATGGGCACGGGGATGCCGGTCAGCTCCCGGGCCAGCTCCACCGAACGCTCGAAGGTCCGGTTCAGCAGGTAGAGCCGGTGCACGCCGTGGGCCTGCAGGTGCCGGGCGCAGAGCGCGCCCATCTCGCCCACGCCGATCAGGGCGGCCGTCTTGTGCTCGAAGTCGCCGAAGATCTTGCGCGCCAGCTCCACCGCGGCAAAGCTGACCGAGACGGCGCCCTGGCCGATCTCGGTCTCCTCCCGGGCCCGCTTGCCCGCGCGGATCGCCGCCTGGAGCAGCCGCTCCGTCACCGTGCCCATCAGCTTGTGCCGGCGGGCCATGTCCTGGAACTCTTTCACCTGGCCGAGGATCTGGGGTTCGCCCATGACCATGGAATCGAGGCCGGCGGCCACTTCCAGCAGGTGGCGCGCCGCTTCGAGCCCGGCGGCGCGCTCCAGGAAGCGGTCCACGTCGACGTCCGCGCCGGCCAGGCCGGCGAACAGCGACCGGACGAGTCCGTCCGCGTCGCCGTCACCCAATTGCACGACGTACAGTTCGGTGCGGTTGCAGGTGGACAGCGGATACACTTCGGCGATGCCGGCCTGGCCGAGGAGCGGCGCCACGCGCTCCGCCAGCGCGCCGTCCCCGAACACGATCCGCTCGCGCAGCTCGACGGGGGTCTGCCGGTAGGTGAAGCCGTAGTAGCCGAGACGGATCATGCCGTTAGCCCGTCCTCAGTGCGAAATGCCTTCGAAGGCGAACGCCATGACCACCAGGACGAACCCGGCGATGCTCAACAAACTCAGGGTCCGACCCGAGGCGCGGGTGATCCGGCGCACCAGCAGTCCCGTCAGGTACACCGCCAGGGTGAACCAGGTGGCGATGATGCGGGCGTCCAGCCGGAGGTCGGCGGTCGCCCGGATCTCGCGCATCCAGTTGAAACCGGTGAAAATCGCGACCGCCAGGAGGATCACGCCCAGGAGGCTGCCGTAGAGGTTCACCCGGTCCAGTTGCTCCAGCGAGGTGAGCCGGCTGTAGAAGCGTCCGGGCCGCTTGCGGTGCAGCTCCCGGTAGAGCACGAGGTACAGCACGGCACCGATGCCGGCGATGGCGAACGAGGCGAAGGCGAACATGGAGGCGGAGACGTGGATCTCGAACCAGTGACTGCGGTACCGCGCCGGCAGGTCGCCCGACGGGGCGAACCAGAGCAGGCTGATCACCTGGGTCGCCAGGATGATGGGCGCGATGAACGCTCCCATCGACAGATCGCGGGAGAACTTCTCGATAGAGACGTAAGCCAGCCCGATGATGAATCCGGCGAACGAGAGGGCGTCAAACACCGTGGCGATGGGCAGGTAGCCCAGGTGGGCGATCCGCAGCGCCAGCGCGGCCAGGTGCACGACCAGACCGGCCAGGAGCACGCGCGAAGCCAGCAGGCCGCTGCGCCGTTCCACGGAGAAGAAGAATTTGAGATAGAGCACGGCCGCGGCGAGATACAACGCGGTGCAGGCGGCCTGGGCGATGAAGGCGAACGTGATCATCATGGCGGATCCGTTGTCCAAGCGCCATAGTCTGCACTATTTACCGGTGGAGTGCAATCGCTATCGAGGTGGCGGCGCAAATAAGGTCCTGTCGCGGAGCGGGCTGCGCCGGCCAGTCCCTCCAGCGGCCCGCCGTAGACGATCTCGCCGCCCGCCGCGCCGCTGCCGGGGCCGAGGTCGATGACGTAGTCGGCCTGGGCGATGAAGTCGAGATTGTGCTCGATGGCGATCACCGTGTTGCCGGCGTCCACCAGGTGATGGATCAGGACGCACAGGGTGTCGATGTCGGCGAAGTGGAGGCCGGTGGTGGGCTCGTCCAGCAGGAACACGGTGCGGCGGAGCCGGGTGTCGAGCAGGTGCGCGCCCAGCTTGAGCCGCTGCTGTTCGCCGCCGGATAGCGTGGGCGTGGGCTGGCCCAGGCGGATGTAGCCCATCCCCGTGTCGGCCAGCACCTGGAGGCGCCGCCGCAGAGCGGGGAAATTGCGGAACAGGTCCAGCGCCTCGACGATGCTCAGGTCCAGCACGTCGGCGATGGAACGCCCCTGGTAGCGGACCCGGAGCACGTCCCACGCGTAGCGCCGGCCCTGGCACTGGCCGCAGGGGACGAACGAGTCGGGGAGGAACTTCATCTCCATTCGGATCTGGCCCATGCCGCCGCAGGCGGCGCAGCGGCCGCCGCCGGTGTTGTAGCTGAAGTGGCTGGCGGTGAGCCCGTGCGCCTGGGCTTCGGGCAGCCGGGCGAAGAAGCGGCGGATCTCGTCGAACAGGCCGGTGTACGTGGCGGGCGTGGAGCGCGGCGTCCGGCCCACGGGGCTCTGGTCCACGAAGTAGACGTGATCCACTTCGCCGCCGCGGAGCTGGAACTGGTCCACGTCGGGGTGCCGCGCGGGGCGGCCCTGCGCCTGGGCGCGCAGCAGCGGGTAGAGCGTGTCGGCCACCAGACTGGACTTCCCGGAGCCGGAGACCCCGGTCACGACGGTCAGGGCGGCGAAGGGGAAAAACGCCCGGATGTCCTTCAGGTTGTGAGTCCGGACGCCAGCGAGCGCGATGCCGTTCCGGCCGATCGCCCGGCGACGGGCGGGCAGGCGCACGCGGGTTCGGCCGGACAGGTAGGCGGCAGTCACCGACTCCGCGCAGTCCGTGAGACCGGCCGTCGGCCCGCTGTACAGCAACCGGCCGCCGCCGGCGCCGCCGCCGGGACCCAGGTCGACGACGTGGTCGGCGCCGCGGATGGTGGACGCGTCGTGCTCCACAACGAGGAGCGTGTTGCCCTGGTCGCGAATCTCGCGCAGCAGCTCCATCAGCGGCTCGAAATCGGCGGGGTGCAGGCCGATGGACGGTTCGTCCAGCACGTAGAGCACGCCGCCCATGGCGTTCTGCAGCCGCGCCGCCAGGCGCAGCCGCTGCAGCTCGCCGCCGGACAGGGAGTCGGTGGACCGGTTCAGGGTCAGGTAGTCCAGACCGATCCGCATCATGGTCCGGAGCCGCCGGTCCATCTCCCGCGCGATGACTTCGGCCTGGGGGAACCGCCGGCTCAAGCCGGCCGCCTGTCCGCCCAGCCAGTCGGACAGCTTGTCGAGGGGTAGTTCCACCAGGTCCGCCACGCCCGCGCCGCCCAGCCGGTACGCCCGCCCGGCCGCGGCCAGGCGGCACCCGCCGCAGGCGGGGCAAGGTTTTTCGCGCAGGTACTGCAGGGTGAAGTCACGCTGCTCGGCCGCGGGGAGCTCGCGCCGGTGGGCGAGGAGCAGGTTGGCCGGATGGTCTTCGTCCGGCTCGGTGTGATTTTCGGTGAGCAGGGCGTCCCGGGACGATGCAGGGAGATCGGTCCAGCGGGCCAGCGGGGACAGATCGAGCGCCGCCAGGGCGCGGTGCCAGGCCCGGCCAAGGCGGCGTTGCAGCGCGCCGTCGTCCAGGACGGGCTCCAGGCGGCCGAGGGGGCGGGTCGGATCAGGGAAAAGCAGCTCGGGCGGGACGTGTCCGACGGTCCCGGTGCCGTCGCAGGCGCCGCACCGGTGCCGGAGGGAGTGGAAAGAAAAGGTGGCCGGTTGCGGATCGGGATACGCCCGTCCGCACGAATGGCAGAAATTCCGCATGGAGTAGAAGCGGGCGTCGCCCGCCGCCCCCACCGCCGTGAGCTCGCCGCGGCCGGTGCAGAGCGCCTCGGCCAGGATACCCTTCAGGGCGCGGCGCCCGCCGCGGCCGGCTGGGGCCGTGCCGGCCAGCGCTTCGATGGTGTGGCGCTGGTGCCGCGCCAGCGCGGCGCCGGCCGGGGAGCGGACCTTGCCGTCCACCCGGACCCGGCTGACACCGCGGCGCGCCAGCTCGGCCAGGAGGGCGCGGTAGTGGCCCTTGCGGTCACGGATGAGCGGGGCGTAGACCGCCACGTCCTGCCCGGCGAAATCCCGGCCGATCATGGCGGCCAGGCCGTCGGGCGGCAGCGACACCAGCGGTTCGGCGCAGGCGGGGCAGTGCGGCCCGGCGCAGCTGTAGAATAGGAGCCGCAGGTAATCGTATACTTCCGACGTGGTGCCCAGGGTGGATAGCGCGGCCGTCGCGCCGGCGTTCTGCTGGAGGGACAGCGCCGGGGCCAGACCGTCGATCCAGTCCACCCGCGGCTTCTGGAACAGGTGCAGAAACTGGCGGGCGTACGGCGCCAGCGACTCCAGGTAGCGCCGCTGCCCTTCGGCATAGACGATGTTGTAGGCGAGGGTGGACTTCCCGGAGCCGCTCACGCCCGTGACGACCGTGAGGCGCCGCCGGGGGATCGCGACGGATACTCCCTGCAGGTTGTTCTCGGCGGCGTTTTCGATCCGGATCGCGTCCATGCCCGGTACCCCCGCCGTGCATTATACCAGCCCGGCGGCGGGGCGGGGGGGCGGCGGCGCGGGCGTCAGAGCTTTTCCAGGTGCATGTCCAGGAGCGGTTTGGTGAATTCCCGGCTGAACCAGACGGCCAGGCCGATGTTGATGACCAGGACGATGATCACGATGACGACGGCCCATCCTTTCAGACCGGCGATGGGCTGCTCCACTTCCTGCAGGTCCTGTTCCACCAGGAGGAACCAGTTGGTATCGGGGAACGCGTCCCGCAGGCTGGTCTGGGAAACCCCGATGAAGCGGGCCTGGGCCGCCCGGCGTTCCACCCGAAAGGAGCGTTCCTGGCCCTCCTCGAGCTTCGGCTTGACCTGCTCGAAGAAATCGTACGTGACCTGTTTGCTGAGATCCACGTCGCGCGACGAAATGATGGTTCCGTCGGAGGCGATCAGGAATGCCTGGCCGGTCTGGCCGAAACAGAACGGACGAACGATGGCGTTGAGGTAATCCGTTTTCAGAATGCCCCGGATCATGCCCAGCAGCGCCTGGTTCGAATCAAAGACGGGGACGATGACTTCCAGGATGTAGGCCTTGTAGAATTCGCTCCGCTTGATGTCGCTGATGTAGGCCCCGCGCTGCAGGTAGCTGTTGATGACGAGGTCCCGCCACTTGCTGTCACCGTAAATGTAATGGTCGGGGACGTGAGCCGAAACCACGGCCGCGCCCAGGCGGTTCAGAACGGTGACCTCCCGGAACGTCGGATGGATGGTGATGAATCTCGTGAGGTAGGCCGAGAGCGGCGTGCCCACGATCCGGCGAACCCGCGGGTCCTCCGGCGGGAGGCCGGCCCAGGTTTTCTCCTGTTCGACGCCCTGTGCCAGGAGTGCGTCCTCCTTGCCCTGCAGCTCGCGGTTGCCGGCCGCGAGCGCCTCGAGCACGCTGGGATTGCAGGCCAGTCCGTCCATCTGGCGGCTGGCGGCCTGCAGTTGGTTGCGCAGCTGGAGCGTGGCGATCTCCGCCAGGTCGGCCAGCTCCTTGCCTTTCATCTCCATGTACTGCGCCTCGTTGTGCGAAAAAATGATCCAGAAACAGAGGATCATCGGCACGATGCCGAGGAAGAGCAGCATGATCAATATCCGGGGTTGGATGCCGAAAAGGGTTTTAGCCATAAATGCCTCCTCGCAATCCATGAACGGACATGTGATTCGTTGCTTCCATTTTAGTTTAACGCATCCGGATTAGCAATCCGAAATCCTCCGCCGCCGGCGCGGCCGTGTGGTATAATGCCGCCAATAAAGGATTTAGAACGATGCGGCTGGAAAAAATCGGCAAGTATGACGTGGTCCGGATCCTGGGCAAGGGCTCGACCGGCAAGGTGTACAAGGCGTTCGATCCCATCATCGACCGGTTCGTCGCCCTCAAGGTCATCCCGGGTGAGATCGTCAGCCAGCCGGAGCATCTCCAGCGCTTCAAGAAAGAGGTGAAGGCGCAGGGGCGGGTGTTGCACCCCAACGTGGCCACCATCTTCGATGTGGATTTTTCCGACGGCAACTACGTGATCGTCATGGAGTACGTCGAGGGCCGTTCCCTGCGGGAGCTCATGCAGGCGGAGCGCATCCTCACCCTGAAGCTCTTTTACCGGATCATCTCCCAGGCGTGCGCCGGCCTCGCCAGCGCCCACAAGCAGGGGGTGATCCACCGGGACATCAAGCCGGAAAACATCGTCCTGACTCCCGAGGGCCGGGTCAAGATCCTCGACTTTTCCATCGCCAAGCTGCAGTCCTCAACGACGACCACCGGGCTCGGCTTCCTGCTGGGCAGCGCCTACTACATGGCGCCGGAGCAGATCAAGGGCCTGCCGATCACGCCGGCGGCGGACCAGTTCGCCCTCGGCGTGATCGCGTACGAGATGCTCGCCGGCAAGCGCCCGTTCCAGGGCGCCAACGTGGCGGACACCATCCTGAGCGCCACCCAGCAGGAACCGCCCGCCATCACGGAGACCAACCCCATGGTGGACGAGGAGCTCGAGCTGATCGTCCGGGTCGCGCTGGCCAAGGATCCCCACCGGCGCTACCCGTCCGTGGCCCGTTTCGGCCGGGCACTGCGCGACTATTTCCAGAAGGTCAGCCCGGCGGTTCTGGAGGACGATCCGCTGGACGATTGAGCCGCCCCCCGCGCCACATTTCTGTTGCTTTCACGAACCTCCCCGCTATAATACATCCCAAATTACCTTGGGTTCCGGATTGACGTTCGGTTGGTTTCGTCCGCTGCCGAGTACGATTCTGAATTTTACATAAGGAGTAGTCTATGAAGAGACTCGTCGTGGCAACGATCGCGATGGCCGTGCTGGCGGGCGGGCACCTGCTGGCCGCCGGTTTCGCCATCAACGAGCAGGGCGCCCGCTCCATGGCCCAGGCCATGGCGTTCGTCGCCCGGGCCGACGACCCGTCCGCCGTCTTCTACAATCCCGCCGGCATCACCCAGCTCGAGGGGACCCGGTTCTACTTCGGGGCGACGGCGATCGCCCAGCAGTCGACCTGGAACGACGCATCCGGCGCGCTGGCCATCGATTCGGATGACCGCTGGGAGATCCCGCCGCACATGTACATGACCTACCAGCTCAATGACGACTGGTACTTCGGCTTCGGCTTTTTCGTGCCGTACGGCCTGAGCAAAAAGTGGGCCGATGATTTTCCCGGCAAGTACTCCTCACGCAACGTCCGGCTGCAGGCGTTCTACATCAACCCCAACATCGCGTACAAGATCAACGACGTCGTGAGCGTCGCGGTAGGCCTGGACATCGTGTACAGCACAGCGAAGCTGGAGCGGGACCTGTACCTGGCCCAGATCATCCCGGGCGTCCCCGACGGCTACTTCAGCGCCGACGTCTCGGGCACCGGCTTCGGCGCCAACGCCGCTCTGCTGGCCCGGATCAACGAGCAGGTATCCTTCGGCTTCAACTACCGGAGCCAGGTCAAGGTGGACTTCGACGGCGATTTGACCAACACCATTCCCACCACGGGCAATGCCACCTACGACGCGATACTGACCGGCCTCTTCCCGAACCAGGCAGTGGAAACCGCCATCACCATGCCCGACGTCATCCAGACGGGTTTCGCGTTCAAGCCGAGTTCCGCCTACTCCACCGAGATCGACTTCCAGTGGACCAACTGGAGCGTGTACGACGAGCTGCCGTTCATCTTCTCGCAGCCGACCCAGGCCCTGGTGTCGCGGGAAATCCCGAAGCTCTGGAAAGACGGCTACACCCTCCGCTGGGGGAACGAGTACCAGTACTCCGAAAGTCTCGACCTGCGCGCCGGCGCCTACTACGACTGGAACCCGGTGCCCGACGAGACCCTGGATCCCATGCTGCCCGACTCCAACCGTTTCAGCTTTCAGCTGGGCTTCGGCTGGCACAACGAGAAGATCACCCTCGATGTGGCCTACATGTACATCTATTTCATGAAACGGGACATCCACAACGAGCCCCTCTACGGGATCATCCCGAGCTCCGGAAGTTACGAGAGCAGCGCGCACCTGTTCGGCCTGTCGCTCGGCTACCGCTTCTAGCGTTCGGTCCGCACCATCGTTTGGCATCCGGCCGGCCCCCGCGGGCCGGCCGTTTCATTGCAGCGGAGATTCGGCGCCGCGCCGGCGCCGGCTTGTGGTATAATCAACCTGCGTCGATGATCTTTGATTGGGGGCGAAAAGGGTTCGACGGGAGCGGTTGAGGCTCCGGAGGCATGCCGGGTTTCCTGACCCGTAAAAATCGGGAAGCTAACAATAGCTGCTGAAGCTAACTACGCACTGGCTGCTTAACTAGCAGCCCGGTACCGGTCGCTTCCGCCTGTGGGCGGCCGGATGCCGTCAAACAGCGGGCTGGTTCCGCCGTGCGACTCCGAGCGGCGGAACGAGAAACAGGGGTTGGCCGACGGCGAGTTTTTCTGTTTGGATCGCCCGAGGCGAGACACGAAAACAGAATAAGCATGTAGTCTCCGGCTGCTGAAAGCTCTCGGACGGGGGTTCGATTCCCCCCGCCTCCACCATTTACTAAAACCAAATCCGTCCACTGACCAGGTCCGGTTGTGCGACGGTTTTTCTTTTTCTGCTTATTGTCAGCGAGTTACGCTGCTTTTTGATCGTCGTCACTACCGACCCGATCACTTTCGTTTCGGGACTATGGCTTGTGAAGCAAACGGAGCGCGAGGCGCCGGCGAGGCCCGCAGGGATGCCACCGCGTCAGCGGAGCACAAATCAATCAGACTGAGCTTCTATTTCGACCGAATGTTATCCGCATTCTTCCCCCCATTCTCCGGACCTCGTCCGAACTCCTGCGATTTTTCATGCAATCGCGCGTCGGCAGTTTCTTCGGCAAACTGTTTGATACTCTTCATGATTCCGTCAAACAGCTCGTTGATGCCCATGGTCGGTCGCTCCTAGTTGTTGGTTCTGCCCTTACTTACTGGAGAGACGGAGAAAGTGTCGGGCGTCGGGTGATTTTTTTTCGTGCTGGCCTTCTGAGGGCTTACTTACCGGGTGGCACTGGGATGTGTCGGCGGGATGAATCAAATTGCCGTTCGCAGGGGGATTTCCGCAAGGATTTCAAGGTCGCGCTTGACATTTGCGGTCCATTGGATGATATATCAAGTGATAAATCGGGCGTTATGAATGGTGCGCCAGTACATCAGATAGATTCAGCAAGGAGAAATCCATTGGACGAGCAACACAGCATGGCGAGGCTGGTCCGTGAGCTTCGGGAACTTACCGGTCTGACTCAGGAAAAGTTCGCGGCCAGGCTCGGGGTGACCTTCCCCACGATCAACCGCTGGGAGAACGACCGCGCCAAGCCGTCGCCGCTGGCGCTGGAGAAGATCGAGAGCCTGCTGCGCAGCCTGGGGGACAAGGGCGAGGCCCTGCATAAAACGTATTTTGGGAAGGAAGCCTGAGCATGGCCCAGCTCGAAAACATTGAAGCCATTGAAAAGCGGCTCTGGAGCGCGGCGGACACCCTGCGGGCCAACTCCAACTACGCCAGCAACGAATATTTCCTGCCGGTCATGGGTCTGGTTTTCCTGCGCCACGCCTACAGCCGTTTTCTCGGCGTCAAGGACGCCATCGAGGCGGGCCTGCCCACCCGAGGCGGCAAGACCCGGCCGCTGACCAAGGAAGATTTCTCGCAGAAGAGCGCCATCTTCCTGCAGCCCAAGGCCCAGTTCGACACCCTCGTGGCCCTGCCCGACAGCGCCGACCGCGCCAAGGCAATCATCGACGCCATGGAGTCCATCGATGCCGACTACGAGAACCTGCGCGGCGTGCTGCCCAAGAGCGAATATCAGGAGCTCGACAACGCCGTGCTCGGCCAGCTGCTGCGCACCCTCAACCCCGAGGAGCTCAAGCGGGTCTCCGGCGATGTCTTTGGGCGCATCTACGAATACTTCCTGACCCAGTTCGCTGATCAGAAGGCCCACGACGGTGGCGAGTTCTTCACCCCGGTGTCGCTGGTTTCGCTGATCGCCAATGTCATCGAACCGGCGGGCGGCACGGTGCTCGACCCGGCCTGCGGCTCGGGCGGTATGTTCGTGCAGAGCGCCCGGGTGGTGGAGCGGCGACACGAAAATCCCACCGAGAAGCTCACCTTCTACGGCCTGGAAAAAAACGCCACTACCATCCGCCTGGCCAAGATGAACCTGGCGGTGCACGGCCTGGAAGGCGACATCCAGAAATCGATCACCTACTACGAAGACCCCCACGAGCTGCTGCGCAAGGCCGACTTCGTCATGGCCAATCCGCCCTTTAACGTGGACGAGATCGACGCCGACAAGGTCAAGAGCGACCCGCGTCTGCCCTTCGGCCTGCCCGGCGTCAACAAGAAGGGCAAGGTCAGCAACGGCAACTACGTCTGGATCAGCTACTTCTACAGCTACCTGAACGAACAGGGCCGGGCCGGGTTCGTCATGTCGTCCCAGGCCTCCAGTGCCGGGCGGGACGAGGCCAAGGTGCGGCAGAAGCTGGTGGAGACCGGCGACGTGGATGTCATGGTCGCCATCCGCTCCAACTTCTTCTACACCCGCACCGTCCCTTGCGAGCTCTGGTTCCTCAATCGCGCCAAGCCGGAAGCACACCGCGACAAGGTGCTGATGATCGACGCCCGCAACATTTATCGAAAAGTCACGCGCAAGATTTACGACTTTTCCCCCGAGCAGGAGCAGAACCTTCTGGCCATCGTCTGGCTCTACCGGGGCGAAACAGGGCGCTATCTCGGCCTTGTCGCCGGTTATTGCCAGCGCATGCTGGCCGAGGGCGCGGCCTGTTTCACGATGCAAGACAACGAAGGTGAAACGGTCGAACCACTGCCCAATTTCATCGGTGCGCTGACTACCCTGCGCAGCAGTATTGAACCCTTCCTCAAGACCCTGGCCAAGAACGTGCCTCATGTTGAGGCGATCACGGAGCTGGATGACGCCATTCCGCTGTTCAAGGCGGATCTGGAGACCTTCCGGAAGACCGTCAGCGAGCAGCAGGCAGCCTGGGAAAGCACGGGCACGGCGCGCCGTGCCCCAACCAACGGCGAACTCAAAAAAGCCGTGGACCGCCTCGCCACTCTGGCCGAGACCAGCCGCGATCTGGTCAAGCAGACCGATCTGCTCTACAAGCTTGCCTGCCGCCTGATCGAAACCTGCGAGAACGAATGCGACGCCCGCGACAGCGACGCCTGGGCGGGCCGCGACATCACCCGCGCCCGCAAGGGTGCCGACGAGGCCCGCGCCCTGGCCGTGGAACAGCTCAAGCAGGTGCGCTACTTCTGGAAACAGGCCCACTGGCTCACCGAACGATTCCCCGAGGCCGAACTGCGCGATGTGGAAGGGCTGGTCAAACTGGTGGACCTGTCCGAGATCGAGGCCAACGACTGGAGCCTCACCCCCGGCCGCTATGTCGGTGTCGCGCCGGAGGAAGAGGATGAGGACTTCGATTTCGAGGAGGCCCTGCGCGAGATCCATGTGGAACTGGAGGATCTGAACGCCGAGGCCGTGCAGCTGGCCGCGACGATCAAGAAGAATTTTGAGGAGCTGGGGGTATGAGCTGGCCGATGACACAAATTGGACAGTTCACGCATGTGGTGACAAAAGGCACGACGCCAACGAAAAAGCAGGGCTTTGCTGATTCCGGGATCAACTATATCAAGGCTGAGGCCTTGAACGGTGACAGCACTCTTGATCTGTCCGGTGGCTTTTTCATTTCTGAGGATGTGCACCAGTCGCTGAAACGATCAGTGCTTGAGGAAGGTGATGTTTTGCTCACGATTGCGGGTGCAAATATTGGCAAGTGCGGAATCGTAGAAGAGTGTCACCTGCCTGCCAATACAAACCAAGCCGTTGGTATCATGAGGGTTGACCAACAACAGGTCACACCACGGTTCCTTTATTACTGGTTCAAACAACCTCAAACGTTCAGGTACATCCAGGGCCTCAATGCTCAGGCTGCGCAACCGAACATTAATCTTTCGATGCTACGGAACATCGAAGTCCCCGTACCGTCCATATCTGAGCAGAAGCGCATTGCCGATACCCTCTCCGCCTACGACGACCTGATTGAAAGCAACCGGCGGCGGATTCAGTTGCTGGAGCAGGCGGCGCGGCTGCTCTACAAGGAATGGTTCGTCCACCTCCGCTTCCCCGGCCACGAACACACCCAAATCATCGACGGCGTGCCGGAGGGGTGGGAGAAGGGCGTGGTAAGCGATTTTTATGATACAGCGTCAGGAGGCACACCAAGTCGGAAAAACCCAGAATTCTATAGCGGCACTATCAGGTGGGTGAAAACCCAAGAATTACAGGATGGCTTCTTGTTTGATACCGAGGAGCATATAACCGAGGATGCAATCAAGAAATCTGCAGCAAAGTTGTTTCCTGCGAATACCGTCCTCATTGCAATGTACGGAGCCACGATTGGACAAGTTGGAGTGATCGTTGAGCCTTCAACCTGCAATCAAGCATGTTGCGCAGTTATGCCAAAGGCTGAAGGAACAAGCTACGAACATGCATTCCTGTTTTTTCTGTCAAATAAAGAGGGCTTGCGAAATCTTGGGCAAGGGGCCGCCCAGAAGAACATCAGTCAGCAGGTTATCCGGGGTTATGAAATGATATTACCAGACAAGTTGACTCTGAAACTGTTTCGAGACTATGCAGAGACCTTTCTTGGTCAGATTCGAACTTTGCAAGCAATGAATCAACTATTCGCCAAAGCCCGCGACCTCCTCCTGCCCAAACTGATGAACGGGGAGGTGGCGGTATGAAGCTGGTAGAGATAACAATCGAAAGCTTTCGTGGTATTCAGTCGCTGCATCTTCCCCTTGATGGCTTGACGGTGCTCATTGGGGAAAACAACACAGGCAAGTCTACGGTGCTGGAGGCTATCCGGCTGGTACTGACGCGCGGTTTCGGCGTCCGGCGCAGCGGCCAGTTCACCGAATACGACTTCCACCTGAAGGATGCAGCCGCCACGCCGCAGACAGCCGAGCCAATTTCAATCACGCTGCATTTCGCCGAGGAACAGGAGGGGGAGTGGCCTGACGCTGTCGTTCAGCAGATGAGCGAAGTGATTCAGTTGGATATGACAGCCGGATTGAATCATATCTGGTTGCAGGCTAAAGGCAATTTCCAGCCGGAGTTGGCATCGTTTGAAACTAAATGGGCCTTTCTCAATTCCGGTGGCGCGGAGCTGGTTCTCAAGAACGCGACGCCGCTCAATCTGATTTCCCGATTTGTGCCGCTCTTCTTTCTTTCGGCGCTGCGCGACGCATCCCAGGAGTTTGGGCAACGCGGTCAGTTCTGGAGCGGTTTTCTAAAATCCATCCAACTCCCAGATGATCAGCGGGAAAAGATCGAGGAAATGCTCCGGGAGGTCAACACCTCGGTCATCGGCGCGAACGCTGGGCTGACCGAGGTCATGAAAAAAATCGCCGACGCCGGGCGGCTCGTCCCGCTGGATGCCGCCGATCCCGTTGCGCTGGAGGCGATCCCGACCCGTGTCTTCGACATGGTCGGAAAAATCCAGGTGCATCTGAAGTCGAGCCAAGGCGCGAAACTCCCCCTGCACCGTCATGGAGAAGGAACGCAGAGCCTTGCCGTGCTGATGCTCTTTCAAGCCTTCGCTGCCGCCAACCTGGCAGAAGCCTATGCCCCGGAATCTGAGCCGATACTGGCTTTGGAAGAACCCGAGGCGCACCTTCACCCTTCTGCGATCCGCTCCCTTGGATCTTTTCTGGAAACGCTGTCCGGTCAGGTTCTTGTTTCGAGCCATTCCGGCGATCTGATCTCGAGGGTTCCGATCATGGCGCTGCGCAGACTGTATAAACACAACGGAGAAACGAAGGTTGGCCGAGTGGAGAGCGGCGTCTTCACTGATCGGGAACTACAGGCCATCGACTACAGCATACGCCTCGCAAGGGGTCATTATCTGTTTTCCCGCTGCTGGCTGCTGGTGGAAGGCGAATCGGATTTCCACCTCATGCCGCTGCTTTTCGAATTGATGGGGCATTCGCAGGACCAAGTCAGCTTCTCCGTTCTGGAAATAAGCCAGGTTATCGACAAAGGCGAACCGCTTATAAAATTGGCCAAGGCGCTGGGCATTCAGTGGTTTTTGATGGCTGATGGGGATCAGGCCGGAAACGATTATGTAAATCGCGCAAACAACCACCTTGCTACAGGAGAAAGCCTTGCGGACCGTGCTCGGGCATTAACCCATGCCGACATTGAGCATGAGTTCTGGCGCAATGGTTATGACGTCTTTATCGAAAACATGGTGACCAATACTCGCAAAGGCCAAATCACAACTGAGGCTGCGGGCGACAACGTAAAAAAAACGAAGCTGCTGATCAAGGCGGCCATCAAGCAATCGGGGGGAAAACCGGCTTTCGCCCAAGCCTTGGTGAGTGAGGTTCGGCAACGTGGAGTCGGATCTATCCCGCAGACAATTCAGGACATCATCGCCCGTGTCGTCCAATTGGCCGGAGGTTGAAAAGCATGATCGATTTATCATCACTGAACGAAAACCAGCGTGAGGCGGTGCTGTGGGACAATGGGCCTCTCCTTGTCTTGGCCGGTCCCGGTTCAGGCAAGACACGAGTGCTGACCTGCCGGATCGCCCGGATTCTGGAACAATCTGTCGGGCAGCATTTCCGAATTCTGGCGCTGACTTTCACCAACAAGGCCGCCGCTGAGATGCGCGGCAGGGTTGAGGAACTGGTTCCCGGCGAACTTGGCCGGGTCCGACTTACCACCTTTCATTCCTACGCCGCCGAGCTTCTCCAGCAGCATGGCAACCATCTCAGCTTCCGCCCCGATTTTCAGATTCTTTCGAACGACGCCGACCGGGAGGCATTGCTTGACGATGTTCTTGGCCGGATTCGCAAGGATTTAGCGTATTCCCTGCCTGACCATTTCAAGGCCGCCCAACTCCTCCCGGCGGTCACCCGGCTTCTCGAACAATGCGTTCCCGCAGATCGGGCGGAAGTTCTTCTCCAGCAAGCGAACGTGGAGAATGCCATACCGCTGGCCCGTGTCTACGCCGCCTACCGGGAAGCACTGCGCAAAACTAACGCCCTCGATTTCCCAAGCCTGATCGCGGAGTCGCTTGACCTTCTGACCCAATACCCCTTCCTGGTGAAGCATATCCGCAAGGTTTACAAACATATTCTTCTCGATGAGTTCCAGGACACCAACCACACTCAGTACCGGATACTTTCGCTTATCGCCCAGCCTGACCCGGCCACGCTCTTCGTCGTGGCCGATGACGATCAGATCATCTACCAGTGGAACGGCGCGAGTCCTAAAAGAATTCAGGCGTTGCGGGACGATTTCGGCGTCTCCGAGTTGCAGCTTCCTGAAAACTACCGCTGCCCGCCGATGGTCATCGAACTGGCAAATGCCCTCATTGAAAAGAATCTCAACCGGTCCGCAGGTAAAAAACCGTTGAAGGCAGTCAAACAGGGTGAAAGCGGCGATGTAGTGCGGGTGTTCCATTTCAACACCGTGGATGAGGAAGCCAGGTGGATCGCGCAAGACATATCGCAAAGAAATCCTGATGAGCGGGAAAATTGCGCTGTTCTTGCCCGGACCAAAAAGCTTCTGGACTTGGCTGGACGAAAACTTGAGGAGGCCGGGGTTCCAGTCTATTACGCCGCTCGCAAGGATGAATTCAAAAGCGCTCCCCTGAGGATGCTGCACACTATCCTTCGCCTGGTGAACACAACAGAAGACAAGCAGTCCCTCGCACGGCTTTCCAAGGCGTTTTACGAACTCGAAGGCATTAGCATCGAACTGGCCCCCGTACTCTCCCGCGCATCCGCCGATGGCAAGGACTTGCTGCGTTCCTGGCTTGACGAGGTTAAGCGCCGTGATGCTCTGGAGGAGCAGACACGGCATTTACTTGAGACAGGCATCAAGCCGCTTTTGAACTCGTTGAATTATCGTGACTTCGCGGACAAGCTCCTGAAATGGGCGGAAGCCTGCCAACAAACATCTCGGCCGGATGAAAACGCCTTCAATGAATTCGAGGAGGAGCGTGAGGTCTGGAAAATACTGCTGGCAGAAATAACCAAGAAATTCGAAGGCGAGGACGTGAGCCTGCATCAGTTGCTTCACGAACTCGACCTCACATCCAAAACACCGCCCAAACCGGCGGAAGCGGTTCCTTGCTTCACCATTCACGCTTCTAAAGGAATGGAGTTCGGGCACGTTTATCTCATGGGGCTGGTAGAGGATCAGCTTCCCAGTTGGGCTGCCGTCAAAAAGGGCGACAACTCCCTTGAGATGCAGGAGGAGCGCCGGAACTGCTTCGTCGCCATCACTCGCGCCCAGGAAACCTTGACCATGACTTTTTCATCGCAGGTTTTCGGATGGGGCAAACAGCCTTCCAGGTTCCTTGGTGAAATGGGGATTGAACGATAGATGAACCAAATAGACCTCCTCGCCCAAATTGCCCTCGGCGAAGACTCCACCCGCCAGTTCAAGGCGGATGTGAAGAACGCCGACTCCTTGGCCTCGGGAATGGCGGCTTTTGCCAACGCGGTCGGTATGGATTTATCCGGTCATGCTGACCCGATAAGCGACCTTTTATGTATGGAGCCAGCGGCATGAATACTTCGGAAATTCTTATTTACCAGGCCACCGACGGCAAAATCAAAATCGATGTCCGGCTGGAAGACGAGACGGTCTGGCTGAACCAGGACCACATGGCTGGGCTGTTCGGCAAAAGCAAGAAGACGATTTCCGAGCACATCCGCAATATTTTTAGTGAAGGTGAGCTGAACGAGCGAGTGGTTGTCCGGAATTTCCGGACAACCACTCGACATGGCGCCATGCCCGACAAAACCCAGTCCAGAGACGTTCAATTTTACAACCTGGATGTGATCATCTCTGTCGGCTACCGTGTCAAGTCCCATCAGGGCACTCAGTTTCGCATCTGGGCCACCCAACGGCTGAAGGAATACATTGTCAAGGGCTTTACTCTGAACGATGAGCGCTTCAAAACGGGCAACTCGATGGCTTATTTCGCGGAGCTGCAGGAACGCATCCGCGAAATCCGCATCTCTGAGCGTTTCTTCTATCAGAAAATCAAGGATATCTATACCACCAGCATCGACTACGACCCCAGAGACGAAAAGACCATCGAGTTTTTCAAGGTGGTTCAGAACAAACTCCTCTGGGCCATCAGCCGGCAAACGGCGGCGGAGCTGGTGTATCGACGGGCGGACGCCGCGCTGCCTCTGATGGGGATGCAGTCGTTCGACAAGAAAGGTGATCTGGCAGTGCGCAAAAGCGATGTGAGCATCGCCAAAAACTATCTTACCGAGGATGAAATGAAGCTGCTTGGCCTGCTGGTGGAGCAATACCTGGCCTTTGCCGAAACCATGGCCCAGCAGAGAATTCCCATGCATATGGCAGATTGGATTCAACGGCTGGATGCCATTATCCAGCTTAATGGCCGGGAACTGCTTACTCATGCGGGCAAGATCAGCCACCAGATGGCCCAGGATAAAGCCGCCCTGGAATATGACAAGTTCAGGGAATCGCAGCGGCGCATGCAGCATGAAGAGAGCCTCAAGGAACTGGAAGCGGACATCAAAAAGCTGAATCCGCCTCCGAAAAAGGGAGACAATTGAATGCCCCCCGCCCCCTACACCGAAGACACCCTGGTCCAGCAGACCACCGCCGAGTACCTGGAGCAGGAGCTCGGCTGGGAGTCGGTGTACGCATACAACAACGAGGATTTCGGGCCGGACAGCTTGCTGGGCCGGGAATCGGACCGCGAGGTGGTGTTGATCCGCACCCTGCGGGCTAAGATCGAGGATCTCAACCCCGGACTACCCGTCACGGCCTATGACGATGCCGTCCGCCAGATCGTCACGGTCTCCGCCTCGCAGACCATGGCCGCCACCAATCGCGAGAAGTATGAACTGATCAAGGACGGGGTGCAGGTTACCTTTCGCAACGCCAAGGGTGAACGGATGCGCCAGCGGCTGCGGATGTTCGACTTCGATGCTCCCGCGAACAATCATTTCCTCTGCGTGCGGGAGCTGTGGGTGCGCGGCGATCTGTACCGCCGTCGGGCGGACATCATCGGTTTTGTCAACGGCCTGCCGCTCCTGTTCATGGAGCTGAAAAACGTTAGCAAAGATATACGCGCCGCCTATGAAAAGAACTTTCTGGATTACAAGGACACTGTCCCGCATCTGTTTCATCACAACGCTATTGTCGTTCTGGCCAATGGGGTGGATGCCAAAATCGGCTCGATCATCAGCCGGTTCGAACATTTTCACGAATGGAAACGCCTGGCCGAGGATCAGCAAGGCATCGTGGCCATGGAGACGCTGCTCAAGGGAGTGTGCGCGAAAGCCAATCTCCTGGACCTGGTGGAGAACTTCATCGTTTTCGACGACTCGGCCGGGGAATCGAGAAAAATCCTGGCCCGCAACCACCAGTTTCTGGGCGTCAATCGGGCCATCGAGGCGGTCCGCGACCGCAAGCTCAGAAACGGCAAGCTGGGGGTCTTCTGGCATACCCAGGGCTCGGGCAAGAGCTATTCCATGGTGCTTTTCACCCGCAAGGTCCATCGCAAACTGGGCGGCAACTTCACCTTTCTGATCCTCACCGACCGCGACGACCTGGACACGCAGATCTACAAGACCTTTGCCGGGTGCGGCGTGGTGGACAACGACCGCGACCCGTGCCGGGCCGCGAGCGGCGAACATCTCGCCCAGTTGCTGGCCCAGCACAAATCGCATGTCTTTTCGCTGATCCAGAAATTCAACCAGACCGTGATCGAAGGTGAGGCCTACTCCCGGCGCGACGATCTCATCGTCATCACCGACGAGGCCCATCGCACCCAGTACGGCACCCTGGCGCTCAACATGCGCAATGCACTGCCCAACGCCAGCTATATCGGGTTTACCGGCACGCCGCTCTTTAAGGACGACGAGATCACCCGGCGGGTGTTCGGCGATTACGTCTCCACCTACGATTTCCAGCGGGCCGTGGAGGACAAGGCCACGGTGCCGCTCTATTACGACGCGCGTGGCGACAAGCTCGGCGTGGCGGTCGGCGATCTGAACGAGCGGATCGCCGAAAAGCTGGAGGAACTGGAGACAGACAATATCGATGCGGAGCAGCGCCTGGAACAGGAGCTCAAGCGCGACTATCACATCATCACGGCCGGGAAACGCCTCGACCAGGTGGCCCGCGATTTTGTGCAGCACTACTCCACGGCGTGGGAAACCGGCAAGGCGATGCTGGTCTGCATCGACAAGATCACCTGCGCCCGCATGTACAAGCTGATTGAGTTCTACTGGAACGAGAAAATCGGCGAATTGGACGCGCAGTTGCCCCAGGCCACGGATGAGCAGGACGAACAATACCGACGACGTCAGATCGAGTGGATGCGCCAGACGCAGATGGCGGTGGTGGTCAGCGAGGAACAGGGCGAGGTCGAGAAGTTCCGCAAGTGGGAGCTGGACATCACTCCGCACCGTCGCCTGATCAAGGAGGGCATCGACCTGCCGGAGGCCATGCGGAAACAGCCGCAGTTCCAGAACATGCAGCGGCTGTCGCTGGACGATGCGTTCAAGGCCGAGGAGCACCCCTTTCGCATTGCCATCGTCTGTGCCATGTGGCTGACCGGCTTTGATGTTCCCATCCTCTCCACCCTGTACCTGGACAAGCCGCTCAAGGCGCACACGCTGATGCAGGCCATCGCCCGGGCGAACCGGGTCAACGAGGGCAAGAACAACGGGATGATCGTCGATTACTGCGGCATCCTGAAGAACCTGCGCAAGGCGCTGGCAACCTTTGCCGGAACTGGCGATGACGGGCGCGGTGGCGACGGCGGCGAAACCGAACCGGCCAAGCCGGATGAAGAGCTGCTGGCCGATCTTCGTGAAGCCATTGCCTTTGTCCGGGCCTTTCTGGAGGAGCGAAGCGCGTCGTTGGATGGGATTATCGGGCAGACCGGATTTGCCCGAAATGCGGCGATTCTCGCCGCCAAGGAGGCGGCGAACGAAAACGACGAGACGCGCAAACGCTTTGAAGTGATGTGCCGGGCGGTGTTCTCGAAGTTCAAGGCCTGCATCACCATCGAAGGCGTCAATGCTTGCCGGGGCGACTTCGACGCGATCAACATCGTCTATATAAGCCTGCAACAGGACCGCGAACAGGCGGATATCACCGACATTATCCGTCAACTGCACAGCATCGTGGATGAGGCGATTGAGACACAGACCCAACCGGCTGTTGCCGAAGAGTCACCACCATACGATATCAGCAAGATCGACTTCGACCGATTGCGCCGGGAGTTTGAGCGTAGTCCTGCCAAACGCACCACCGTGCAGAATCTGAAGACTGTCATCGAACAACGCCTGCAGCGTCTGCTCCAGCAGAATCCCTTGCGGACCGATTTCCAAAGGCATTACGAGGAGATCGTCGCCGAGTACAACCGCGAGAAGGATAGGGTGACCATCGAGAAGACCTTTGAAGCGCTTCTGCAGATCATGGATGAGCTGGACGATGAGGAGAGCCGCGCCGTGCGGGAAGGGCTCGATGAGGAAAGTCTCGCCGTATTCGACTTGCTGAGGAAACCAAACCTGACGTCCGGTGACATCAAACGCATCAAGGCGGTCGCCGTTGACCTGCTCGAAACGCTCAAGGCGGAAAAACTGCGAATCAATCACTGGCGCGACAAGGAATCCACCCGGGACGCGGTCCGACTGACGATTCAGGATTATCTCTGGAGCGAGCAAACCGGGTTGCCGGAAACTTATTCAGAGGAGGACGTGCGGGACAAAACAGAGGCGGTTTTCGTGCATGTGTTCCGGGCGTACCCAACGGTGCCGTCACCCTACTACGCCAGCATGGCGTCGTAGTAGAGAGTAGCAAGGACGATATGAAGGATCAGCCCCCCTACACCATCGCGCCGGCGGTCGTGAATCTGGTGGCCGAGATCGGCGAAATCATTGGCCGCTACACCGTGCTGGCCGAACAGAACCTGACTCCGCGCCTGCGCCGGGAGAACCGCATCCGCACCATCCAGGCCTCGCTGGCCATTGAGAAAAACACGCTCACCCTGGAACAGGTGACCGCCGTGATCGAGGGCAAGCGGGTGTTGGGGCACCCCCGCGAGATTCAGGAGGTGCGCAACGCCTTTGCGACCTACGAAGCGATGGAGGACTGGGACGCCGGCGCCGAGGATGACCTGCTGGCGGCGCACGAGATGCTGATGCGCGGGCTGGCGGATGAAACGGGTCGATATCGATCCGGTGGGGTCGGCATCTTCCGGGGGGAGCAGCTGGTTCACATGGCTCCCCCCGCTGATCGTGTACCCAGGCTGATGGCGGATCTGCTGGATTGGCTGAAAAACACCAACGAGCATCCCTTGGTGGCCAGTTGCGTCTTTCACTACGAGTTCGAATTTATCCACCCCTTCGCCGACGGCAACGGGCGGATGGGACGGCTGTGGCAAACCCTGATTCTTCGGAACTGGAAACCGCTGCTGGCTTACCTGCCGGTGGAGACCGTAATCCGAGATCGCCAGGATGATTATTACCGGGTGCTCGCGGTGGCCGACAGCCAAGCGGATGCCACTCCATTTATCGAGTTCATGCTGAGCGCGTTGCGAGATGCCGTGCGTGAGGCTGTGTCGACCGACCAAGTAGGCGACCAAGTAACCGGCCAAGTAGCGGCATTGATCCGTGCGGTTGGGAGCGGCGAGCTGGGCAGCAACAATCTGATGCATGCTCTGGGTTTGTCTCACCGCCCCACGTTCCGGAACAACTACCTCAACCCGGCCCTGGAAAACGGATGGATCGAACGCACGCAGCCCGACTCCCCGCGCAGCCCGACCCAGCGCTATCGGTTGACCGGCAAAGGCCGGCGTTGGTTGCTGCACCATGCCGACGAGTAGCAGAGGGGAACTTGCGGCCGACTCATGACATGGCTTTTGGCAAGCCGGCCATGGCAATCAGGTCGATGGAGATGTTCACAAGAGATGGTATCGGATGGCGAGCAAGATGAACTGTGGCGGCTGCGCGAGGAGAACGCCCGGCTCAAGGACCTGCTGATCCGGCACGGCATTTCCTGGGAAGACCCGGCTGCAACTGAACCCATCCCCGTTCCACCGAGACCGACTCCCTCTCCTTCACATCTCAGCACAGACGACAAGATCGCCCTGTTCCGCCGCCTGTTCCGGGGACGCGAGGATGTCTACCCCCAACGTTGGGAGTCGGTCAAGGGCACGTCCGGCTATTCACCAGCCTGCGGCAACGAGTGGAAACCCGGTGTCTGCCACAAACCCCGTGTGAAATGCGGAGACTGCAACCATCGGCAATTGCTGCCCATAACCGACCAGGTGATCTACGACCATTTGGCCGGGAAACAGACCATCGGCGTCTATCCCCTCCTGAGCGATGACAGTTGCTATTTTCTCGCGGCCGATTTCGATGAGGCCGACTGGCGGGAGGATGCCAAGGCATTCATGCAATCCAGCCGGGAACTTGGCATTCCGGCGACGCTGGAGATTTCACGCTCCGGTAATGGCGCTCATGCCTGGATTTTTTTTGCCGAGCCGGTTCCGGCCCGCGATGCCCGGCAGCTCGGGGCCGCACTGATCAGTCACACCTGCGACCGCACCCGACAACTGTCCCTGGTCAGCTATGACCGGCTGTTTCCCAACCAGGACACCATGCCCAAGGGCGGCTTCGGCAACCTGATTGCGCTACCCCTGCAGAAACAGCCGAGGGAACGGGGCGGCAGCGTGTTCGTTGATGAACACTTGCAGCCCTATCCCGACCAGTGGGCGTTTCTGGCCTCCATCTGTCCAATGTCCCGACAGGACCTGGAAGACGCCATTCAACGAGCCAGCGGGGACCGCCATCCCCTGGATGTAGCCTTTATCACCGAGGAAGAGGACAGCACACCCTGGCAGCGTCGATCGCCTGTCCCAGCCCGGATTGATGGCCCTTTACCTGATTCGCTAACCCTGGTGCTGGCCAACCAGATTTTCATCGCCAAGGCCGATCTGCCACAGCCGCTGGCCAACCGCCTGATCCGGCTCGCCGCCTTCCAGAATCCGGAGTTCTACAAGGCCCAGGCCATGCGCCTGCCGGTATGGAATAAGCCACGCATCATTGGCTGCGCCGAGAATTTCCCCCAGCATATCGGCCTGCCGCGAGGCTGCCTCGATGCGGTGCTCGAACTGTTGAAGGAGAACGACATCCGCACGGAGCTACAGGACGAACGTCTGCCGGGACGAAAGGTCACAGCCAAATTCATCGGCACCTTGCGCAAGGATCAGAAGGCAGCGATGACGGATATGCTCAAACACGAGATCGGCGTGCTCTGCGCACCGACGGCCTTTGGCAAGACAGTCACCGCCGCCGCTTTGATTGCCCGACGCAGGGTCAGCACACTGGTGCTGGTGCATCGTACCGATTTGCTACGCCAGTGGCAGGAGCGATTGACCGGATTACTGGAAATCCCCAAGGGTGGACTGGGCGTCATAGGCGGCGGCAAGAGGAAATCGTCCGGCAAGATCGACATCGCTGTCATGCAGTCGCTTTCACGTCGGGAGGATCTGGGTGAACTGCTGGATCAGTATGGACAGATCATCATCGACGAATGCCATCACCTGTCGGCCTTTTCCTTCGAAGCGATTCTCAAGCAGGCCAAGGCGAAATTCGTGATGGGATTGACCGCCACCCCGATACGCCGCGACGGGCATCAGCCCATCATCTTCATGCAGTGCGGGCCGATCCGTCACAGCGCCGCCCGGCCGGAAACCGCTCCGGCGCAACTGGAAGTCTGGCCGAAGGTGCTGTCTGCACCCGAAATTCCGCCGGATTCGCCGATTCAGGATGTATTTCGCATCCTTGCCAACGATGCGACCCGCAACCGGTTTATCGCCGGGGATGTGCTGGCCGCCTACAGGGAAGGGCGAAAGGTACTGGTGCTCACCGAGCGGACGGATCATCTGCCGCTGTTGCGGGAAGCGCTTGAGAATGAGATCGAACACTGCTTCGTCCTCCATGGCCGCTTGGCGAGGAAACAGCGAACGGCGGTCTTTGCTGAGCTGGAAGCGTTGGAAGAATCTGCGCCCAGGGTTCTGCTCGCCACCGGACGCCTGATCGGCGAAGGTTTTGACCATCCGCCGCTCGATACCCTGGTGCTGGCCATGCCGATCTCCTGGAAAGGAACCTTGCAGCAATACGCCGGACGTCTGCACCGGGAGCATGCCGACAAGCAGGATGTGCGCATCTACGATTACGCCGAGACCGATCAGCCGCAACTTGCCCGGATGTGGAACAAGCGCCAGCGCGGCTATCGGGCCATGGGGTATGCGATCAAACCGAGTTAGACCATCGGCCAAGAAGGGGAAGTTTGAACGCGATTACGGTGACCGGCAGAATTTCAAACCTGTTTCCCTCGTTCAGTGCAAGGAAATCCGAGGAGAAAATCGACTCCTTTCTAATCTTGCGCCGCCGGATATCGGGAAACGTTATTACATTTCAAATCAAAAGGTTACCTGTCAAGCTGAGGGCTGAGACTGGATCGTGGAAGGTTGACGTTGCCGACACCATCTGACCTTTTCTTCCGGCGGAATCGCGCTGGCGCTCTCTGCACGTGCGGCCGCGGAAACATACGGTTGCCTTCCCACCTGAACAATCCTGATCCGAGCAGATACGCATTACTGGCTGCCGGCTTGAGGCCGGCCGGCGATACCATTAAGGCGTCCGGCGGGCGGCTGCGGGGTGAAACTCGGGCAGGTGGCATCCATCTTTATTAGTGGTGAGTGGAGCGATCCGGGCCGATCAACGGCCGGTACCGGCATCTTTGAGAAGTGCAGATAGCGGGTTGAAATGACAGGAGGCGGCGAGTACAATGAAAGCGTTTATCCGAATTATTGGCGAGGTGGTATCCATGAAACAAATGGTGCGCGGTTCCGCCATCGTGCTGATGCTCGTCGCGTCGGTCCTCTGTGTCACCGCCCAGAATGACAAGGCGGCGATCGATCAGCTCAAGAACGAGCTGGAGCAAAAGAGCATCGTGTACTTTGCCACCGCTGTCCCGGGCGCGGCGGGAACCTACGTCGGCGTCCAGCATATCAAGGGGATGGCGCTCATCGTCATCCACTGCAAGGCCGCTTCCGACAACGTGTCCTTCATCGATGAAGAACTCGCCAAGAAAGATTACCGCAAGGTGTACAAAGACCTGAGCATGATGCGCGGGAACAGCTACTCGCTGATTTTCGACTTCGGTCTGAACAGCATGGAGATCGAATCCGGTTCCGGCGATTTCATCCAGGAGAACGACAAGGTCCGCTATTTGAACAAAACCTATGCAGACAACGGATTCGCCACACAGGAAGAATACGAGGCCTTCGTCAGCAAATACCGTGAATCGTACATCCGTTGGCTCCAGGTGATCAGCCGGAAGATCCGGTAATCCGTTTTCCCACCAGTGTCCGGAAGTAAAAAACTGCAACCTTTCCAAAAATTTGGATAATTCTTCAAGATTATGTATTGTTCCGCGCCGATGCGGCGTGGTATAATCCTCTTTGACTCAAAAGCACTCGAACCGAAGCAGCTCAACCTCCGAAAAAAAATGGATTGTCCAAACAGTCCAGGAAGCGGGTATCGACCAGCTGGTCGAGGAGCTGAAAATTTCCCACCTGCAGGCGCATCTGCTGGTTAACCGGGGTCTCCAGGAACCCGAAGCCGCCTACGCCTTTCTGCACTCGACGCTCGGCGACCTGTACGATCCGTACCTGATGAAGGACATGCGGCGGACGGTGGACCGCATCATGCGGGCCATCCACCAGCGGGAAAACATCCTGATCTACGGAGATTTTGACGTCGACGGCGTCACGTCCATCGTGGTGCTGAAGAAGACGATCCAGTTGATGGGCGGCGTGTGCGGCTTCTTTATTCCCCGGCGCCTCACCGACGGATACGGACTGAAGAAAGAGGCCATTGAAGAGTTCAAGCATCAGGGCTACTCCCTGGTGATCAGCGTCGATTGCGGCATCCGGGCCATCGAGGTGGCCGAGTTCACCCGGGAGATCGGGCTGGACCTCATCGTGACGGACCATCACCTGCCCAGCGACGCGCTGCCGCCGGCCTACTCCATTCTCAACCCCCGCCAGGAAGACTGCCCCTATCCCGACAAGAACCTCGCCGGCGTGGGGGTGGTGTTCAAGCTCTGCCAGGCCCTGCTCCGCGAGGACGGCCGGGAGTCTCAAGCCCATCAGTTCCTCAATTTCGTAGCCATCGGCACGGTGGCCGACCTGGTGTCGTTGTCCGACGAGAACCGCATCATCGTCAAGTACGGCCTGCAGGCGCTGGACAATCCCGGCAATATCGGCCTGAAGACGCTCATGGAAATGGCGGGCGTCCGCGGCAAAGACATCACCTGCATCGATCTCGCCTTCAAGGTCGCCCCCCGGATCAACGCGGTGGGCCGCATGGGCGGATCCAACGCCGCGGTGGACCTGTTCGATTCGGCCGATCCCGAGTTCGTCCGACAGATCGTCAGCGACATGAACCGGAAGAACGTCCTGCGCCAGCAGGAGGAGAAAGTCATCCTGGACGAAATCGAGGAGCTGACCCTCGCCCGCCCGGATATCTTCGACCAGACCGTGCTGGTTCTCGGCGGCGAAAACTGGCATCGCGGCGTCATCGGCATCGTCGCCTCCCGGATCATGGAGCGGTTCCACCGGCCCACCATCGTCCTGTCGCTGGAAAACGGCGAGGCCCATGGCTCCGGCCGCTCCACCTCGAAATTCAACCTCCTGCAGGCCCTCCAGGATTGCGACTGCCACCTCATCAAGTTCGGCGGCCACGCCCTGGCCGCGGGACTGACGCTCAACAGCGACGACGTGGAACGGTTCCGCGTGGCGATCAACGCCCACGCCGCCCGGACGCTCGGACCCGAAGAGCTCATCCCCGAGCTCAACGTGGACACCTACCTGGATTTGAACCAGATCAGCTTCAAGCTGCTTGACGAGATCAACGAACTGGCCCCGTTCGGCGAGGGGAATCCCATTCCCGTCTTCGCCTCGACGAATGTCAAGGTTTACTCCGGCCCCTGGCTGCTGAAGGACAAGCACCTGAAGATCAAGGTGGGCAACGTCCTGCAGAATTTCGACGCGGTCTGGTGGAAGAAGGGGGAACTGTTCGAGCGGCTGATCTACCAGAAGCAGATCTCGGTGGCCTACAACATCCAGCTCAACGAGTACAACGGGGTGAGCAACCTCCAGCTCAACCTGCGCGACATCAAGTTCGATCCGGTCTGATTCCGTCCGCGTCCGGGCCGCCCCGGCGGCGGCCCCGCCAGCCGGCCTGTCCCAGCGCCCACGCGGCTTGCCGCACGATCCCCCGCAGGATTTTCAGCTCCCGGCGGTCCGGTCCGCTCCGTCCCAGCAGCCGCCGCAGCGTGAACATGATCCGCTCCGGATTGTCGGCGTGCAGGAAGCCCACGTCCAGCAGCAATTCGCGGAGGTGGCGGTAGAACGCCTCCATCTCGGCGTCGGTGGCGGGCCGGAAACGGGGGGCGGCCGGCGCCTCGCTGCCGGGGCGGGCGCACAGTTCGTACAGCAGGATAGCGGCTGCCTGGGCGATGTTCAGCGAGGCGTAACGCGACGCCGTGGGGATGCGCACGATCCACCGGCAGAGCTTCAGCTCCTCGTTGGACAGGCCGTGATCCTCGGGGCCGAGCACCACGGCCAGCGGGTCCCGAACGGCCGGCGGGCGCACCGCGGCGGCGGCCGCCGCCGGGCTCAGCGGCGTGCCGAAGGCGCTGGAATCGATCCGGCCGCAGGTGCCGATGAGGCCGCGGAAGGACGGGAGGAGGGGCTCCAGCGCGTCCATGACGCGGGCGCGCCGCAACACGCCGTCGCCGTGGCAGGCCATCCGGTAGGACTGCGCGTCGATGGGGCACTCGGGCGCCACCAGGTACAGATCATCCAGACCGAAATTGGCCATGACCCGCGCGATGGCGCCGACGTTGGCGCTCCCCTGGGGCCGGATGCAGATGACGGACAGGCGGAGTGCCGGCATGATGTCCCCGAACGAAGATCAGTATTTCAGGGCGTGCGATTCGATCAGCCCGTGGAACACGAACTGGGCCTGCCCGTCCTGGATGACGTGGCCGGTACGGTCCCAGCTCACGCGGGTTTCGCCCCCCTCCATATGCACCAGAACCGGACTGCCGGTCCAGCCGTTGGCGATGGCTGCGACGGCGGCGGCGGCGCTGCCGGTGCCCGACGACAGGGTGTGGCCGACGCCGCGCTCCCAGATGGCGATTTCGATGGTGGCGGAATCCACGACCCGGACGAACTCCACGTTGGCCCGCGCCGGAAAGATGGGATGGCGCTCCAACAGCGGGCCGGTCGCGTACAGGGCGTTGAAATCGAGCCGGTCCACCCGGACCACGCAGTGCGGATTGCCCACGGCCAGCGGCGTGGCTTCATAGGTTGCGTCGCCGACCTCCAGCCGGAGGCGCAGCGGCGGGGGGCCGGCCGGCCCGGGCAGCGCCAGCGGAATCGCCGCCGGATCGAAGGTGGCGGGGCCGAGATCCGTGCGGAACGTGTACACGTTGCTGTCCCGACTGAGCACGGTGAGCTGCTTGAGGCCGCCGGGCGTCCGGATCGACAGGCGCTCGCCGCACGCGATCCCCGCATGGCAGAGCGCCGCGGCGAGGCAGCGGATCCCGTTGCCGGACGACTCGGCCTCCGAGCCGTCGGCGTTGAAGATGCGGGCCGCGAACGGCCCGTCCGCCGCCTCCGGCGTCCAGACGATTACCCCGTCGGCGCCCACGCCGAATTTCCGCGAGCAGATCTTTTCCGCCAGCTCGGGCAGGGGCAGGCTGAGCCCGCCCAGGTGCTCCTCGCGGAGCAGGAGAAAATCGTTGCCGAGGCCCTGGCTCTTGAAGAAGGGGATCTCGAGGATGCTCATGACGGCACGATCTCGCGCTGGTATTTCCGGATGACGCCCATGACCTCGTCCTGGATGGCCTGCAGTCGGTCGGACGTGTCCGCCTCGAAACGCAGCACCAGGATGGGCTGGGTGTTAGAGGCCCGGACCAGACCCCAGCCGCCCGGGAAGCGGACCCGCACGCCGTCGATGTCGATCACCTCGCGGTCGCGCCGGAAGTGGTCCAGCACCGCCTGCACCAGCGGCGCCTTGTACGGCTCCGGGCACGGATGCCGGAGCTCGGGGGTGTTCACGGTTCCGGGCAGGTCGGCCAGCAGGCGGCTGAGCGGCCGCCCGGCGGCGTCCAGGAGCTCCAGCAGGCGGCAGGCGGCGTAGATGGCGTCGTCGAAACCGTAGTAACGGTCGGCGAAAAACATGTGGCCGCTCATCTCGCCGGCCAGCGCCGCGCCCGTTTCCTTCATCTTGGCCTTGATGAGGGAATGGCCGGTCTTCCACATCAACGGGCGGCCGCCGGCGCGCGCGATCTCGTCGTACAGGACCTGCGACGACTTGACCTCGGAGATCACCGTGGCGCCCGGCCGGTCGGCCAGGACCTGCCGGGCATAAAGGAGCAGGAGCTGGTCGCCGTGGAGGATCGCGCCCGTCTCGTCCACGACGCCGAGGCGGTCCCCGTCGCCGTCGAAGGCGATGCCGAGATCCGCCGACTGCTCTCGGACCACGCGGATCATGTCCGCCAGGTTGTCCGCCACGGTGGGGTCGGCCTCGTGGTTGGGAAACCGCCCGTCCACCGTGCAGTAAAGTTCGACGACGCGGCACTTGAGGCCGCGCAGCAGGTCCGGCGCCACGAGGGCGGCGGTGCCGTTGCCGGCGTCCACCACCACCTTGGGTCGGCTGGCGAGCGCGCCGAACTGCCGTCGCAGGGCGGCGGCATAGTCGGGAATCACCGGGCGGCGTTCCACCGGCGCGTCGCCCGTTTCGTAATCCTCCGCTTCGATGAGCCGGCGGATCTCCTGGATGTCGTCATCGTACAGGGAGTCCGGTCCGCAGTTGATCTTGAAGCCGTTGTACTCGGGCGGGTTGTGGCTGGCGGTCACGGCGACGCCGCCGCCGGCGCCGAAATGGTGGATGGCGAAATACATGACCGGCGTGGGACAGATGCCCAGGTCCAGCACCCGGACGCCGGCCGCCCGCAGGCCGTCGATGAGACGGGCCGCGTACTCGGGCCCGCTCAGGCGGCCGTCGCGACCCACCACGACGTCGGATTTGCCGCGACGCCGCAGGAAAGTACCGGTGGCGCGGCCGATGGCGGTCGCCAGCTCCGGCGTCAGCTCCTCGCCGGCGATGCCGCGGATGTCGTACCGCTTGAAGACGTGGGGGACGGGAATTTGCATGGGGCGCTCCGGGGCGGACTCAGCGGGCGTACTTTTTGAGCATCATGGTGTCGACGAGTTCGGGCACCAGGTCCTTCAGGGACCCGCCCTGGGCGTACACCTCCTTGACCAGCCGGGAGCTCAGGAAGGAGTACTTGAACGCCGGCACCAGGAAGAGGGTTTCGATCTCCGGCGCCAGCTTGCGGTTCATGAGGGCCATCTGGAGCTCGTACTCGTAGTCTGATACGGCCCGGATGCCGCGGATGATGACGGTGGCGCCGTGCTGGCGCGCCGCGTCCACGAGGAGGCCGCTGAAATGGATGGGTTCCACGTGGCCATTCAGTCCGCGAACGGCCTGCCGGAGCATTTCCAGTCGCTCCTCCGGCGTGAACAGGGCGGTCTTGTCGGCGTTGATCAGGATGGCGGGGATGACGGTGTCGAACACCTCCAGGCTGCGCTGGATGATGTCCACGTGGCCGTTGGTGACCGGATCAAACGAGCCGGGGTAAATGGCGATGACGGAGCGTGGCTTCATGAGATCTCCTCGGGGCGGAATCGGCGCCGGCAACTCCGCCGGTTGTGCGGCCACCCGCAACGGCGGCGGGCTCCGCGCGGCGGGCCGGCTCCGACCGATGAAGGTTCAATATAGGAGAATTGTCGGTGGCTGTAAAGGATATTCAAGGCGGGCCGGGCGGAGCGGTGCCGGCGGGCGCGTCGGCGGGACAGGCGGCGAAGAACGCGGCGATCCGGTCGCGGGCCTCCGCCAGGCTGCCGGCGGACTGGACCCGCGTGCGGAGGCTGTGGCCGAAGGCCAGCGGCTGGGCCAGCCAGTGGGTGAAGATCTTCAGCCGCGAGAGGCGCCGCTCCGGCGGCAGGTAACGCTCCAGCAACGCGATGAACGCCTCGAGGATCGAGGCCGGGTCGACCGGCGGGGCCGCCGGGTCGGCGATCTCCCGGAACAGCCCCGGCCGCATGGCGGCGCCGCGGCCGATCATCACGCCGTCGCAGCCGGTCTCCGCCCGGAGGCGGCGGGCGTCCTCGGCGGTCAGGACGTCGCCGTTCCCCACCACCGGCACGCCGGTCCACTGGCGCACCCGGGCGACATAGTCCCACCGGGCGCGCCCCTTGAACTTCTCGTGCTGCCAGCGCGGGTGGACGGTCACGGTCTGCACGCCCTCCGCCCCCAGCATCCGGCAGAAATCCGGCAGGCCGGCGGCGCGCTCTGCCCAGCCCAGGCGGATCTTGGCGCTCAGGTGGCCGCCGAACGAGCGCCGGACGGCAGCCACAACGGCGCGCGCCCGGTCCGGGTCGCGCATCAGGGCGACCCCCTGGCCCTTGGCGATGAGCCGTGGCGCCGAGCAGCCCATGTTCAGGTCCACCCGCGTCACGCCCCGCGATTCGAGCAGGGCGGCGGCGCGGCCCATCAGCTCGGGGTCGCCGCCGACGATCTGGTGGACGAGCCCCGTCTCGGCCGGATCCTGGATGAGGAAGACCGACCGGTGCGCCGGCTCGCGGACCAGCCGGCCGGCGGAGAGCATTTCCGTGAAGTAAACATCGCAACCGCCGAGACGGCGGAGCAGCATCCGGAAGGCGGCGTGGCTCACTTCCGCCATGGGGGCCAGCACGAGCGGACCGTTGCCGGGAAACCCGAACGGAGCAGCGGCACGCGGATCAGGTGGGGGGACTAAATCGGCTGGGATAAGCGGCCTCCGTCGCGACGGCCGGGAGTGTCCGGCGGCTTCGAGCGCCTTTATACCACGGTCCGGCCGGGCTGTAAATGGCGGTCCTGACAGCGCCGACACAATATCTTGACACCTCCGGGGGGCTGGATTAAGATGAAACCAATCTGTAAATCGGGGCAACATCATGAAAGTAGATGACCTGCTGAAGATCGCCGTGGCGAAGGGGGCGTCGGACCTTCACCTCAAAGCGGGCTCGTTCCCCCACGTCCGGGTCAATGGCGAGCTGGTGCCGCTCATCGACTTCAAGAAGCTCACGAAAGAGGACACGCTCCTCATGGCTTTCGGCATCATGAACAACCGCCAGAAGCTGTATTTCAAGGAGAATTCCGAACTCGACCTGGCCTACGGCGTCAAGGCCCTGGGCCGGTTCCGCGTGAACGTCTTCCAGCAGCGGGGCACGGTCTCGCTGGTCTTCCGCGTCATCCCCGCCAACATCAAGACCTTCGATGAGCTGAACCTGCCCGAAGTGCTCAAGCGGATCGCCCTGATCCCCCGCGGCCTGATTCTGGTCACCGGAACCACCGGTAGCGGCAAGTCCACATCGCTGGCCACGATGATCGACTACGTCAACGAGAACGAGACCAACCACATCGTCACCATCGAGGACCCCATCGAGTTCCTGCACCGCGACAAGAAGTGCATCATCTCCCAGCGCGAGGTCAACGTCGACACCAAGAGTTTTGCCGACGCGCTGCGCAGCTCCCTGCGCCAGGACCCGGACGTGATCCTGGTCGGCGAAATGCGCGACCGCGAGACCATCGAGACGGCGCTGCTCGCCGCCGAGACCGGCCACGTGGTCTTCTCGACCCTGCACACCCTGGACGCCACCGAGACCATTAACCGCATCATCGCCGTGTTCCCGCCCCACCACCAGAACAATATCCGCATCCAGTTGGCGTCGCTGCTCCGGGCGGTCGTCTCCATGCGCCTGCTGCGGCGCTCCGACGGCAAGGGTCGCGTGCCGGCCATTGAGGTGCTCGTCGTGACCGAGTTCGTGCGCAACTGCATCAACGATCCGACCAAGACCAAATTCATCAAGACCGCCATCGCCAGCGGCACCAGCCAGTACAGCATGCAGACGTTCGACCAGTCCATTTTCGGCTTCTACAAACGGGGGTTCATCTCCTACGAGGACGCCTTGGGGTATGCCTCCAATCCGGACGAGTTCAAGCTCCGGGTCCAGGGCATCTACTCCACCGCCGACAGCGCCCAGGAGGAGATGGAGAAGGAAATGGAGCGCATGCAGAACCTCTGATGCCTCCGGACGACACCCGCCTCCTCCAGTACGCGGTGCGCCTGCTGGCCCGCAAAGGGTATCCGGAAAAAGCCCTGCGGGAGCGCCTCCTGCGGCGGTCGGCCGACGCCGCGGCCGTTGAAAAAGTCATAGACAAACTCAAGGCCTTAAACTATCTTAATGACTTTCACTGGGCCGGCCTGTGCGCCCGCGCCTGGACCGTCGAGCGGCACTGGGGTCCTCACCGCATCCGGCACGAGCTGGTGGGGCGCGGCGTGGACGCGGCGGTGGCCGAGCGCGTCCTGGCCGCGACGATGGCGGAACACCCCGAAGCGGAGGTGCTGGAGCAGGCCGTGGCCAAGTGGCAGCGCCTCGCCGGACCGCCCCGCCGCGTCGCCGACCTGAAACGGCTGGAAACCTATCTGGCCCGCCGCGGGTTCGACTTCGAGCGGATCCGGGAGCGGCTGGCCGCAATCGAACTTCCCGCAGAGGACGACACCGATGACCGGTAACGAGATCCGCCAGAGCTTCCTGAAATATTTCGAATCCCGCGGCCACCGCCTGGTGCGCAGCTCCGCGCTGGTGCCGGAGGGGGACCCGACGCTGCTTTTCACCAACGCCGGGATGAACCAGTTCAAAAACACCTTCCTGGGCAAGGAGCGCCGCGACTACACCCGGGCCGCCTCCTGCCAGAAGTGCATGCGCGCCGGCGGCAAGCACAACGACCTGGAGAACGTGGGCCGGACCGCCCGGCACCACACGTTCTTCGAGATGCTGGGCAACTTCTCGTTCGGCGACTACTTCAAGGCGGAGGCCATCGAGTTCGCCTGGGAGCTGGTCACGACGATCTACGGGCTCGATCCCGCCCGGCTCTATCCCACCATCTTCGAGGCGGACGACGAGGCCGACGGCCTGTGGCGCCGCATCACCGGCCTGCCGGCGGAGCGGATCCTCCGCTTCGGCGAGAAAGACAACTTCTGGGCCATGGGCGACACCGGCCCGTGCGGGCCCTGCTCCGAGATCCTCTACGACCTGGGCGCGAGCCCCGCCGGCCACGCCGACTGCGGGCCCACCTGCGACTGCGGCCGCTACCTGGAGATCTGGAACCTGGTCTTCATGCAGTACGAACGCGACGCGGCCGGGACGATGCATCCGCTGCCCGCGCCGTCCATCGACACCGGCATGGGGCTGGAGCGGCTCACGGCGGTGCTCCAGGGGAAGCATTCCAACTACGACACCGATCTGTTCATGCCGCTGATCCGCGAGACCGAGGAGATCGCCGGGGTGCGGTACGGCGCGGACGCCAGGGCCGACCTGTCGCTCCGGATCATCGCCGACCACAGCCGGGCCGGGGCCTTTCTGGTGGCCGACGGCGTCCTGCCCTCGAACGAGGGCCGGGGCTACGTGCTGCGCAAGATCCTGCGGCGGGCCATCCGCCACGGGCGGATGCTGGGCCTGCACGAACCGTTCATGCACCGGCTCGCGGGCACGGTGACCGACCGGATGGGCGACGTCTACGACGAGCTGGTCAGCCGCCGCGATCACATCGCCCGGGTGGTGCGGGCCGAGGAGGAGAAATTTTCCTCCACCTTGGACTTCGGGCTGAAAAAGCTGGATGAAATGGTGGCGGGACGAAACGGCGCTGCGGTGACCATCGGCGGAGCGGACATCTTCAAGCTTTACGACACCTTCGGCTTCCCCACCGATCTCCTGGCCGAGATCGCCGAGGAACGGGGCTGGCGCCTCGACATGGACGGGTTCGCCGCGGAACTCGCCCGCCAGAAAGAACGCGCCCGGGCCAGTTGGAAGGGTGAGGCGCAGAAATCGGTTCCGCCCGCCATCCGCGACCTGGCGGAGACGAACCCCGCCGTGTTCCTCGGCTACGAGACGACGCAGCTCGACGACGCCCGCGTCGTGGCGCTGTTGCGGGACGGCGAGCGGATCGATGAGCTGATTGAAGGGCAAGAGGGGGACGTGCAGCTCGACCGCACGCCGTTCTACGCCGAGTCCGGCGGCCAGGTGGCCGACCAGGGCTTCCTCCGAACCGCGACCGGGACCGCCCGCGTGCAGGACGTGCAGACGCCGGTGGGCGGCGTCATCCTGCACCGGGTGCGGCTGCTGCAGGGCGCGCTGCGCCCCGGCGAGACGGTCTCCGCCGCGGTGGATGCCGACCGCCGGTTCGCCACCGCCTGCAACCACACCGCCACCCACCTGCTGCACGCGGCGCTCCGCGACGTGCTCGGCGAGCACGTGAAGCAGGCGGGGTCGCTGGTGGCTCCCGACCGGCTGCGGTTCGACTTCAGTCACTACACGGCGGTGAGCCCGAGCGAGCTGGCCGCCATCGAAGCCCAGGCCAACGAGCAGATCTGGCGGGACCGGCCGGTCCGGACCAGCGTGATGGCTATCGACGAGGCGGTGGCCAGCGGCGCCATGGCCCTGTTCGGGGAAAAGTACCAGGAGACGGTTCGCGTCATCGCCGTGGAAGGGTTCAGCCGCGAGCTCTGCGGCGGCACCCACCTGGAGCGCACCGGCCAGATGGGCGTGGTCAAGATCCTTGCCGAGAGCAGCATCGCCTCGGGCGTGCGGCGCATCGAGGCCGTCGCCGGCCCCACCGCCTACCGGCGGTTCGCCGAGAGCGAGCAGCTCCTGGGCCGGCTCCACCGCGCGCTGAAAGTGGAATCGGACCAGCTGCCCGCCCACATCGAGGAGCTGCAGGAGACCCTCCACCGCCATCAGAAGGAGCTGGAGCGCCTGCGGCTGCGCCTGGCGTCCGGGATCGTCGGCGACATCGCCGCCCGGGCCGAGACCGTGGCCGGCGTCGCCGTGGCGGCGGGCGTGCTCACCGACGTGGACCGCAACGCGCTGCGGTCGCTGACCGACCAGCTGCTCCGACGCTTCGAGCGGGCGGTGGTGGCCCTCGGCGCCGAGATCGACGGCAAGGCGGCGCTGGTAGTCATGGTGTCGGAGGGCGAGGCGAAGCGCCTGCCGGCCCGCCAGCTCGCGCAGGAGCTGGCCGCCATCGTCGAGGGGAGCGGCGGCGGCCGTCCCGCCATGGCCGAGGCCGGCGGCAAGAACCCGGCGCGGCTCGGCGATGCCGTGGCAGCGCTGCCGGGCATTGTGGAGAAGCTAGCCGCGCGGTAGAATCCACCCGTTTGTAATTCGTGCTCGTAATTCGTAATCGTGATTCGTAATCGTAATCGAGGCTAGAGGCTCGAGACTCGAGGCTCGTTCACGTAACGCGGATTTCGGACTTCGGACATCGGACATCGGATTTCGTGCTTGTAATTCGTAATCGTGATCGTGCTCGTAATCTCCAACCCAGCGTAGCCGGAACCCATTGATTGATGAAAGTATCTGGAATTCACTCGTCCAACCAGTCGTTCGTTGATCGGCCCAGCGCCTGAGATATGTGCACGATCCACCGGTTGACAACGTGGAGGTACCGCGAGCGGCAGCGAGCGGCGCGAAAGCCCAATCGGCACGCCTTACCCCAGGCGCCCAACCACTCTGTCTGTGCCGCTTGAACGCCCGTCCGAAATCAAAGGGCAAACCATCGCCGCGAGGTCTGCAACGACACACCAGGTCGCGTGACATGAGTTGCCGCCACCGTGATGGAATGGTGTCGCGGCGTCGGGACATCGCGGCGGCTGGCCCATCGCGCCGCTCGCTGCCGCTCGCGGTACCTCCCGCTTGCCGGCTGTTTGATTGTGCTCATGGCTTCAGAAAAAAATCCTGCCAAAAATTGGCAGAAAAACGGGAGTAACTGAGTAATCGTACTCGTCATCGAGGCTCGAGCTCGAGCATGGGAACCGGGAACGAGCCCCGAACAGCAAGCCCCGATCACGATTACGAATTACGATGACGATTACGAATTACGATTACGATTACGAATTACGAATTACGAATTACGATTACGACTCACGAGTTGGATGGCAGGCGGCCGGTGAGGCGCAGGTGGGCGTAGAGCAGGGTGCCGCCCGTGACGGCGACGGGGAGGCAGACGAAGTTCAGCAGCGGGATCCAGAGCATCGCCGCCGTGGCCGCGCCCAGGCCCAGCGTCGCCGCCTTGTGCCGCCAGACCACGCGGTACTTGTCCGTCCAGCGGAGGCGGTCGCGGGTCAGCGGGCCGTCCAGCATCTCGCGGGCCAGGAAGAAAGACGAGGCCACCGAGCTCCCCGCCAGGAACAGCACCTGGCCCGCCGCGGGGATCAGGTTGAGCAGGAGCAGCAGACCCATCACCACCAGGTAGAGGGCGAAATTCAGCAGAGAGTGCCAGATGGAGACGCTGACCTGCCGGAAGAACACCGGCCAGGCGAAACCCTCGGGGCGCGGTCCAACGGCCAGCGTCTCCACCCGCTCCGACAGGTAGTCCAGAAACGGGGTCAGGATGAGTCCCGCCACGCCGTAAACGCAGATGATGCCCAGCGCGATCAGGAACAGGGCGACGAAGGCCACGCCGGCCAGCCACATGCCGGTGAGGAGCATGGCGCCGAAACCGGCCCCCGCCGGCCGCTCCCAAAGCGCCCCAACCAGTTCCGGCGTCCAGATCAGCGCTGCCGCCGCCACCAGCAGGACCAGGATCATGTTGATGGCCGCCGGGACGATGATCTGCAGCAGCAGCCGGGGATGGGTGAACAGGAAACGCAGGCCGCGCCACGGCGCCCCGAAGCCGTAGAGAAAGCGGCGCAACGCGCCGCGGTCCAGCGGATCGGCGGGCGCCGGACGCGGAACCGGTGAAGGGGACTGCGACTGATTCGGCGGATTCATGGTCACGGTTACTTCCCGGCCGATTGTAGACGGACCGGCCCCGGGGATCAAGTCCCGCCCGCTTCGGGAAACTCTTGGCGCCGTCCGGCGCATCCCGTATAATCCGGCCATGGGCCGCATTCTGCCGATTCAGGAACAACCGGTATGACCGCCGAATTCCCGCAACCGGGCAATCCGGCGCCGGTCGTCCGTCGGCCTGTAAAGCCGACCGACCGGCTGATCCGGCGCCTCGGCGTACCGCTCATCGCCGGTTACATCCGGACGCTGGCGGCCACTCAGCGGCTGCGAATCGAGGGCCTGGCATATTTCGAAGCGGCGAAGGCGTCCGGACGACCCATCGTGTTCGCGTTCTGGCACGAGGACCTGTTCAATATCGAAATCGTCAACCTCCGGGCCGGGCCGGAGGGCCGTGTCGCGGTCATGATCAGCCGGTCCCGGGATGGTGAAATTCTGACCCAGGTGATGGAGCGACTCGGCTTGAAGGCCGTGCGGGGATCGTCCAGCCGCGGGGCGGTGGGCGGGCTTGTCGAGCTGAAACACTGGCTGGCCATGCCGCCCGATCCACACCCCCGCTGCGCCGCGCTGGCCCTGGACGGGCCCCGGGGACCCCGCCGGGTGGGGAAGCCGGGTGCGGCCCTGCTGGCGCGGCGCGCCGGGGCGATGGTGGTCGCGCTGGGATTCGATCCGCGGCCGCGGATCACCTTCAATTCGTGGGACCGGACCCGCCTGCCGTGGCCGTTCAGCCGGTTCGTTGTCCGGGCGGCGCTCCTGGACACGCGCGACTGGGGGGAGGATGACACGGCCAACCTGGCGCTGGTGACAGCGCACCTGGAGCCGGCGGAGCCGGCCGACGAATCCCGCGGCTCCCGATCGCGCGGCTGATTGCTTGAAAATGAAAACGGCGGGCGGATGGCCGGCCGGATCACGGTTTCGGCCCGGCTTTGGCCACGCCGGCGGGACACTGGTCCTTGTATTTCTTGAAATTTTCCGCGAACCGGAAGGCCAGCGCGCGGTAGCTCCTCGCGTACGCCTCCTTGCCGCGCCAGGCCCGTTCGGGATACAACAGGTTTTCAGGCACGTCGGGGCAGGCGAGGGGGACGGAGAACCGGAACACGGGATCCTTGCGGTACTTGACCTTGTCGAGATCCCCCGCGATGGCCGCGCGCAGCAGGCGGCGGGAATGCTGGAGACCGATGCGCTTCCCCGGGCCGTATTTGCCCATCCAGCCGGTGTTCAGTAGCCAGCAACTGATGCCGTGGCGGGTGATCTTGCGCAGCAGCAGGTCGGCGTAGAAGCCCGGCGGCAGGACCATGAACGGGGCGCCGAAGCAGGGGCTGAAGACGGCCTCCGGATCCGCCCCTTTGGCGGTCCGGCCTTCGCTGATCCGGGTCGAGTAGCCGGCGATGAAATGGTAGGCCGCCTGGTCAGGCGTGAGCCGGGCGATGGGCGGCATGGTGCCCGAGGCGTCGCAGGTGAGCATGACGATGTGCTTCGGGTGCCCGGCCATTCTCTCGGGCACCGCCTGGTCGATGAACGCCAGGGGGCAGGCGCAGCGCGCGTTGTCGGTGCGGGACGCGTCGTTCAGCTCGGGGATCCGGCTCACCGGATCGAGCCCGACGTTTTCCAGAATGCTGCCGAACCGGCGGGTGCAGGCGTGGAGCAGCGGCTCGGCGGCGTTGAGCCCGAGCGTCCTGATGTAGCACCCGTTTTCGAGATTGAAAACCCCCTCGTCGCTCCAGCCGTGCGCGTCGTCGCCGATAAGACGGCGGGACGGGTCGGCCGCCAGGGCGGTCTTGCCGGTGCCCGACAAGCCGAAGAACAGCGCCGGATCCCCCCTGGGGCCGACATTGGCCGCGCAGTTCAGACTCAGGACGCCGGCCATGGACAACGTGTAGTTCAGATAGGTGAACACCGCCCGCTTGATCTCGCCGGCGTAGGCCGTATTGCCGATGAGCGCCAGTCTCTGGCCGAGGCTCATGGCGATGAAAGTCTGCGACTGTGAGCCGTCGATCTCCGGCGTGCCATGGAACGAGGGAACGCAGAGGACGGTGAAGTCGGGGGTGAAAGCGCGTTGTTCGTCCGTCGTTTCAGTGGGAAAAAACAGGTGGCGGGCGAACAGACTGTGCCAGGCGAGTTCGGTGATCACGCGGATTTTCAGGCGGCGGTTGGGATCAGCGCCCGCGTGGACGTCCTGGACGAACACGTCCCGGTCCATCAAGTAGGCCTGAAGCCGGTTCAGAAGGCCGCTGAATTTCGCCGGGCTGAACGGCCGGTTGTGCTGGCCCCACCAGACGTGCTCTTCGGTGGACGCTTCGCGGGTGACGAACGTGTCGGTGGCTGACCGTTCCGTGTGCCGCCCGGTGGACACCATCACGGGCCCGTCGGCGGCCAGCCGGCCCTCGCCGCGAAACACGATTTCCTCATACAGGGCCGGGATGGGCAGGTTCCAATAGACCCGGTTGAGTTTGGGGAATCCCTGATTCTTCAGGGTGAAGGAGCTGGCCCGCTCCTGGGCCAAGCCCTGCGCGGGCGTTTTTATGTCGAGGAAGTGCTTCATGACCAGTCTTTGACTATTTTTCGGTCACCGATGTACAGCTCGCTCGGGGCGCTGGGGTCCAGCGCCCACTTGATCCGCTCGATGCCTTCGGTGACGTCCTTGACGGAGCCGCAGTAACTCAGGCGGAGGTGGCCCTCCATGCCGAACTCGCGCCCGGGCACGGTCACGACCAAAACTTTTTCCAGCAGGAAATTGGACAGCTCCACCGAGTTGCGATTGAAGGCGGAGAAGTCGGGCAGGCAGTAAAACGTGCCCTCGGGTTTGATCAGGCGGACGCCGTCGAACGCCGCGAACTCCTTGACCATCACGTCGCGGTTGTTCTGGAGCGTCAGGCGGAGGCTTTCGACGCAGCTCTGCTCACCGGTCAGCGCGCCCAAGGAGGCGTGCTGGGAGGGAGTCGCGGTGCAGGAGGTGGTCTGACCCTGCACGTTGATCATCACCGAGACGATCGCGCGCGGCGCGATGGTCCAGCCGATCCGGAAGCCGGTCATGGCGTACAGTTTGGAGACGCCGTTGATCACGATGACCTTGGAACTCTCCAGGTCCTCCCTGGCCCACTGGTAGGCGTTGGCGGCGTGCTTCCCGTCGAACACCAACTGGTGGTAAATGTCGTCCATGATGACGTAGATGTTCTTCTTTTCGCAGAACCGGACGATCTGGGCGACCAGTTCTTCGGAATAGACGGCTCCGGACGGATTGTTGGGGCTGTTGATGATGATGGCTTTCGTGTAGGCCGTCACCGCGCGGGTGATCTCCTCAAAGCGGGGTTCGAAGCCGCCGTCCTCCGGCTTGACGATCACCGGGACGCCGTACACCATCTTGACCATGTCCGGATAGCTGACCCAGTAGGGGGCCAGGATGATCACCTCGTCCTGCGGGTTGAGCAGGGTGAACAGCAGCACGGAGAGCGATTGCTTGGCGCCGCCTGAAACGATGACGTTTTCAGGCGCGACGGTCCGGCCGTATTGCTGTTCAGTGTACCCGACGATCGCCCGCTTGAGCTCCGGAATGCCGCTGGTGGGCGTGTAACGCACCTCACCGGTGTTGAGCTGGGCGATGGACGCGCGGATGGCTTCGACGGGCACCTTGCTTTTGGGTTCGCCGGCGCCGAGATGGATCACCGGTTCTCCCTTCGCCTGGAGCACCCGGGCGGCCTGGTTCAGCTTCAGGGTCGGCGACTCGGCGATCGACCGGGCCAGTTGACTGATGCTCATGATCGACTGATCCTCCTCGAACTGCCGCGGAACCGGTCGCTTGGAAGCAGCTGTAACGGCCCGCGAGGATGAATAATTCGAATTTCATGTTATACCCCGGCCAAATAGCGTGTCAACCGTACAATCAGTAAATGTTTACCAATATTGGAAAATCGCCGCTTCGTTCCCATATTTTTCTTGCAGGTATACCCAAGTATTTGCTACATTTGCTTTGACACATTTTTTAGGAGATGTGTATCTTGACCGAGGGTGTGCGCGCATGAACATCAAAACGCTGGCAGCGTGTATCCTGTTGGTGGGTGCCGGAGTCGCATGGGCCGCCGACAGCCCGGGCGCATCCATGACCGTCAGCCGGTATACCGAGTTGCTGGTTCCCGCGCTGGGTCTTGAGAGCCGGCTTCCGGACGCCTACAAGGGGATGATCCCCGATGAGGCCTGCGGGGTGCGGCGGGCCGTTCTGGTAGCCCATGGTCTCGAAGCCTTCGCCGACGCGGACTGCTCCCGGTGCGTCACCCGTTGCCTGGTGGCGGAGGTCACCTTCGAACTGGTGCGGCGGCAATACAACTTCACGGCCGTAACGTGCGACGACAAGATCCGTCTCCTGGCCGAGGCCGGTTTCATCACGCCGGGCGAACCCGGGCAGTGCCTGCCGGCCAATGACGTGCTCCGGCTGATGCAGTTGCCCGCGTTCACCGCCGCGGTGGCCGCCTATGCGGCGGGCAAACCCCTGGGCACCCAACCGGGCGACCTGCTGACGGATCCCTTCGGCAATTACCGGCTGAAGAACGTTACCGAGGAAACCGCCAGCCCCATTTATCCTTCCCGGAAAAAGTGATCCGGTTCAAACCTCGGCGCAATTCGATGGAAGGGAGGTCCCGCGCGTGAGACGGATATTCATCGGACAAATACTGGGCCTGATGCTGCTGGCCGGCCATGCAACCGCGGCGACGCCCGCCAAGGGGTTCAAGTTCAGCGTGGCCGTGATGCCCCAGTACGACGACAACGTGTACTACAGCCCGGACGGCACGGAGGTCAGCACGTGGGTGTTCACCATCGCGCCGGACCTGGAGTGGAGCCGGGAGGGCGCCCGGTCGTTCTTCAACATCGGTTACCGCGGTCAAGGCGACCTGTACCTGGATACCGAATCCGCCCTGCCCGGTCAGGAACTGGAGAGCTCGGACATCTACAACAACTACCTCCGGTTAAACTTCGGGTACCGGCTCACCGACCGCGTGCTGTTCCGCCTGCGGGATAACCTGGACAACACGAACCGTCCCGATTTCCGCCTCGTGGACGAAATGGTGTACGGCCGGTTCATCCAGAACGACCTGCTCGCGGACCTGGTCTTCAAGACGACCGATCACCTGGAAATCGCCGTGGGATACGGCAATGCGGTGGTCGACTATTACCGCGACGACGACAGCCCCGACCACGACTTCATCAACTCGCGGGGGCACCAGTTCAACGCGGCCCTGAACTATCACTTCAACACCCGCACCCGGGCCGGTTTCATCTATCGCTATTACGACCGGAACTTCCCCGATGCCGAGTATATGGACTACACCGACAACACCTTCGGTGGCGTCTTCGCCCGGCAGTTCTCCGACGCCTGGAGCCTGACCGGCGAGATCGGCGCCCAGGACCGCGACGTCGAAGGCGACGCCTGGGCCAGCGGCGCCAACCTGTACTACAATTTCGGCGTCGAGATGCAGCGCGAACGCTCCGGCCTGAATGTGGCCGTCGGCCGGGAACGCAGCCAGGCGCCCAATTACAGCGCGGACTTCTACACGGACTATTATCTCCAGGGGCGGGGCAGCTGGCTGGTGACCGCCCGGGACAACCTGTTTCTGGAGTTCGGCCTGCGCTGGAACGATTTCGAGGTTCTGGCCGCCGGCGATCCGGGCGCGGACGCCACCCGCGAGGACGACTACCAGTTCATCGGCGTCGGCTACGCCCGCCAGATGCAGGACCGCTGGTTCATCGAGTCCCGCTACCGGTTCATGAACCGCGACTCCAACGACGCCGACTACGAGTTCGGCAAGAACGTGTTTTCGGTGGGCGTTCGGTACGTGATTTTCTGAGCGCCGGACGGACGGCCCGGCGCCTTGCCGGGAGCCCGCCGTGCCGGCTGTCCCGGGCGGTGAACGCATGCTGACCGCATTTCTTCATGACTGTCGACCCGTCGTGGCCGCTTGCTGCGCGCTGGCGTGGATCGCCGCCGCCGGGTGGGCGGGCGCGGCGGAAACCTATCATCTCGGCGCCAACGACGTGCTGAAAATCGAAGTGGTGGGCGAAGCGGATCTGACCGGAGTGTTTCCGATCAGCCCGCGCGGTACCGTCACCGTCAAGCTGGCCGGCGAGATCGAAGTGGGGGGGCTTACCCTGACCGAGGCCCGGGACAGGATCCGGGAGATTCTTGAACGGGACTACCTGCTGAATCCCACCGTCAAAGTCGAAATCCAGGAGTACAAAAGCAAGAAAATCCTGGTGCTGGGCGAGGTGCGCAAGCCCGGCGAGTACTTCCTCCGGCAGGATGCGACCAATATTCTGGAAGTCCTCTCGCTCGTGGGCGGCATGACCGAGCACGCGGCGGCGGACGCCATCCTGTTCCGGCGGGTGGCCGAACCGGCGGCCGGCGCCGAGGGGCGCGAGAAACACGTGATCAATCTCCAGGACGTGCTCAGCGGCCGGCAGGATCCGGACGCGCTGCCCATCCTGCCCGACGACATCATCAACGTGCCCTCCCGCAAGACCGACGCGCAGTCCTACCAGGTCTACATCGAGGGCAAGGTGAAATCACCGGGCGCGTATGAATACCGGTCGGGCATGACCGTGTACGAACTGTGCCTGCTGGCCGGCGGATTCCTGCCGTTTGCGGCGGAGAACCGCTCCGAGGTGATCCGAGTGGACGGCGAGACGGTTACACGGCTCAAAATCAACATCAAGAAAATCAAGAAGGGCGAAATCCATGATGTCCCCCTCGTCCCGGGGGACAAGGTCATTGTTCCGGAAAGCTGGTTCTGAGCGGATCGCGGCATGACATGGCATTGGCGATCCACCTCGGCTCGGGGCGCCGCGCTGTTCATCCTGGTGACGGCGCCGCTCTACTTCGGCGGCGTGACCCCGGGCTACACCCTGCTGGCGGCGGGTCTGCTGGCGGCGGTCGCCGCCCTGGCGTTCGCTCCGGTGGGCCGCGCCATGGAGGCGGCCTGTCCGCGCCTTCTGGCGCTCGCGGTTTGCCTGACCGTGGCGGCTCTGTCCGCCGCCGGCCTGTTCAGCGAATACCGGCGGATCTCGCTGGAGAGCTTCCTGTACTGGTCGGGCCTGGGACTGATATTTTTTCTGGGCATGGCCCTGTTCAACGACCTGAAGCGGTGGCGCCGGCTGGCTCTCGGCCTGGTGACGCTGGCCGCCGCCGTCGCGCTGTGGGGCCTGCTGAACTGGCTGCTCGACGTGCGCCAGGTGTGGGGTGTGGAGATCGCGTTCGACCGCGGCGGCGCGCACGGCACGTTCATCAACCGCAACCATTTTGCCGGCTACCTGACGCTGCTGTTTCCGTTCGGGCTGATCCTCTACCTGCGCGCCCGGACGCTGTCCGGGAAGATTGCGCTGGCGGTGGCTGACTGCCTCATCGTCGCGGGCGTGGCCTTCTCGCTGTCGCGCGGCGCCTGGCTGGGATTGTTGGCGTCAGTGGGCGTGATGGGGCTGCTGCGGCTGGACCGGGGGACCCGCCGCGGCCGGGTGTTCTGGCTGGGCGTGCTGCTCTTCGTGATCATCGGCGGGGTGCTGGTGCAACTGGGCCTGGAACCGCTGGATTGGCGATTGGGCCAGACGGGCTCCGAAGCCCAGCTGGCCAGTATCGGCGGGCGTGTGGCGATCTGGCGGTCGGCGACGGCCATGTTCCTGGCTCACCCCGGCTTCGGCTGCGGGCCGGGCACTTTCGGCTGGATGTTTCCGATGTACCGCGCGCCGGGCGCCAACAGCCAGGCCTGGTTCGCCCACAGCGACTATCTGCAGGCGGTGGCTGAAGCCGGGGTGGTCGGCGCCGCGGCGGTCGTCGGTCTCGTCGCGGTGCTGGCGTGGCTGCTGCTGTCCGGCCTGCGCGCCGCGCGCCGTCCGGTCAAACAGGGCCTGTTTCTGGCCAGCCAGGGGGCGCTCGTGGCCCTGCTGGTCGAAGTGTCGTTTGATTTCCACATGCACATCCTGGCCTGTGCCTATACGCTGGCGGTACTGCTGGGCGCCGCCGTGGCGAACCGGTCGGGCGAAACGATCCGGCTGCCGCGCTTTTTCTTCGCGCCGATCCTGCTGCTGGTACCCGCGGCGGCCTGGCTCGGAATCGCCAACCTGAAGCTGGAGGAGAGCCGGCTGCTGACCGTGTTGGAGCGGGACACGCCGTCGCTCGAGGCGCTCGATGCCACGCGGTGCCTGGACCCCGACAACGCCGAGGCGCATTTCGAGTGGGGGGAACGCTGGGCGCAACGGGCCCGGTTCGGGCTGAACCGCAGCCGCGCCTTTGAACCGGCGTGGCGGGGTTATCTGGACGCCATCCGGGCGTTCCCGCACCACGGTCTCGCCTGGCTCCGGGCGGGCATGCTGGCGGAGGCCGCGGTCGGCCTGCACCGCGCGCCGCTCAGCGACGCGGACATGGGACCGGTGCTGGACCGCCTGGCGGCGATCGAACGGCGGTGGATCGCTCGCGACGGCGAGCTGGATCCGTGGCGGTACTACCGGCGGGCCCTGGAACTGGATCCGAACAATCCGTATTTTCACGATATCGCCGCGATCCACTTCCTGCGCCGCGGTGACAAGGTCACGGCCGGAAGGCACGTGGAGCGGGCCGTGGCCCTGCTGCCGGACCTCGGTTACCACCAGCCGCTCCAGCCGTATTTCGGCGATGTGGCCTTTCGGGAACTGGCCCGGCGCGGCTTGCAATCCGCCCTGCGGTGGACGCCCGATCCCGACGGCATCCATCTGACGCTGGGACTCTGGGCGCTCGACGCGAGCCGGCCGGACGAGGCAAGCGCCCACCTGGAGAACGTGAAACGGCGCGGCGCGGCCAACGAGCCGCGCCGGACCGCACTGGCGGCCGGTGTGGCGATGAGCCGGGACCGCGACGTCGAGGCGGTCGCCCTCTGGCTGGCGTACGGCGATTCGCAGGAATGGTCCGCCGGCGCCGCCCGCCAGGCGTACGCGTTTTTCAACCAGCCGGGTCGAGCCGCCGCCCGGGAACGGTTCCTGGCGGCCATCGCCGCCCGCACCGGAGCGCATCCCCGCGCGGCATTGCTCGCCGCGCAAGCCGCGGAGGCGGACGGTGACGTCGCCGGCGCCGCACGAGTCCTGGAATTGTACCGGCGCCGCTTTCCGGACGATGCCGACGCGCTGAACCGCCTCTACCAACTGTACAACCGGAGCGGCGATCGCGTTCGGGCGGAGGAGACGCTGCGCCGGGTGATCCGGCTCCGGCCGGAGGAGCCGGGACTGTACCTGGAGTTGGGCCGCGTGCTGGTGGCGCAGGACCTTGTGGAGCAGGCGGTGCCCGAGCTGGAGATGGCGGTGCGGCAGTTTCCCGACAACGCCGCGCTGCTCGAGTATCTGGCGCTCCTCTACGAGCGGAAGGGCCGGTACGCGCTGGCTGCGGGCGTGTACCAGCGGCTGGCCGGCCTGCGGCCGTCCGACCGGGCGCTCCAGCTCAGGGTGTGCCGGAGCTATCTGTTGGCCGGGGACCGGGACAAGGCCCGGCAGTGCTACACCGCGTTGATGAAGGCGGATCCGGGCAATGAGACGGTTCGGCGGGAGTTGGACGCCTTGCGGTAGCCCGGGGAGGACAGCGCGCGAGCCACCGGTGGCGACGGCTCAGCTTTCGTCGGTGCGGCGGTAATAGTCGCTGTAATAGTAGTACTCGTCCACGTACGATTCCCGCTTGATGTCAACCCCGTTGAGCACCACGCCGAAAATCTTGCCGTTGTTGGCGCGGAGGCGTTCCACCGTGCTTTGGATCAGCTTGCGGGGCAGCTTGCCGTAACGGACGACGTAGACGATTCCGTCCACATGGGGCGACAGGGTGTTCGAGTCGGAAACCATGGCCGACGGTGGCGAGTCGATGACGACGGTGTGGAAGTGCTTGCGCAGCATGTCCAGCATGGTGAACAAGCGCTCCGAGGCGAGGATTTCGTCGGGCTCGGGGGAGCGGGACCCGGCGGACAGCACGTACAGCCCGTCGGCAGGGCCTTTCACGATGCCATAGCGTTCGTGGAATTTGGCCACGCTGCCGATGGGCACCGCCAAATCGTCCGCCAGCGCTTTTTCCGCCTCCAGCCGCTGCAGGATCTCGGGATGGAAGAAAAGATCCTCCCGCTCCTCGAAACGGTACGTGCCGGCGGTGGCGGGCAGCAGGCGGTGGAACGTGGCGGTGAACTGGTGCCGCAGCGCTTCGATCACCGGTTCCAGTTCCACGGCGCCGATGTCGAACAGATACTCGCCGAGGCGTTGGCGGCGTCGCGCCGCCTCCTGGATGGCATCGGCCAGTCTCGCTTCGGGGAACCCGAACTTGTTGACCAGCAGGCGGCCCAGCCGGTCGTGTTCCTCGCGCTGCGAGGAGTTCACCAGGGCGATCCGCCCCTTGACCAGGACGATCTCGTACCGGCCGTCGGGCGTCTCGACCGTGAGGCTGCCGCTGTGCCCGAGATGGATCAGCAGGTAGATCAGATCGCTCAGCGGGATGCTGTCCAGGGTGCCGCTGAGCGGGATGCAGGTGAACGGGTCCACCATGAGGTCGGTGAAGCCCTGACGATTGTTGATGCCGAGGGCCGCGTGCACCTTGGGCCGGCGAAGGTCCAGATCCACGAGGAGCACGTCCTTGCCCTCGCGGGCGTAGGAGAGCGCCAGGTTGACGGCGGTGGTGGTTTTCCCCTCACCGGAACCGGTGCTGGTGACCATGACCAGCGTGTGCCGCCGGTTCAGCGTGGCGATGGTCAGATTGGTCTTGAGGAAACGGAACGCCTCCTGGAACGTGCCGGGAATCGTCGGCTCGGAGACGAGGGGGACGGCGGCGCCCGCCAGCTCTTTATCGGTGAGTTGGCCGATCATGGCGATGGTGGGCAGCTTGAGCAGGTGCTTGACCTGGTCGGTGTTCCGCAGCGTCAGGTCCAGGTACTCCAGGCCGAATGCGAGACCGACGCCGCTGAGCAGGCCCAGCAACACGCCCAGCAGCAGGTTGACGCCCTTGCGGGGGGAGATCGGATCCGCGGGCCGGGCGGGCTGCTCGACGACCTGGATCGAACTTTCCCGGGACGACTTGGTGATGTCCAGTTCCTTGATCTTGTTCAGCAGCGTCTCGTACAGCGTCTTGTTCGATTCGAGCTCGTCCTTGAATTTTTTGTACTGCAGCGCCACCGAGGAATCCTTGATGGCGATGGACTCGTTCTCGCGGATGGCCCGGGCCAGCTCGTTCTCCTTGGCGATCAACGCGTCGCGCTCGGCGTTCTTGCTGCGGATGTACGTGTCGAGCTCGCCGCGGAATTTGGCGACGAGCGACTGCAGCAGACTCTCCTTCTTGGTCACTTCGGGATGCTGCGGCCGGTAGCGTTTCTGCAGGTCCTGGAGCTGGAACTGGACGTTCAGGATCTCCAGCTTGAGCTGGTTCAGGGTGGTGTTCTTGTCGAGCAGGGGGGCCTGCAGCAGGCGGTTCAGCTCGCCTTCCAGGGAGATGCCCCGCAGGGTCTCCAGGTCCGCCTGAACCTCGGCGCGGCGGATCTTGGTGTCGGTGTAGTTGAGCTTGAGATCGGACAGACCCTCCAGGGTGATCTCTTTCTTCTCCTGGAGGGAGGCGATACCGGCGCGCTGGATGAAGGCCAGGTATTCCTCTTCCGATTCGCGCAGTGTCTTTTTCAGGGTCACCAACTGCTCGGTGTAGATGTTCATCATCCGGCGGATCTCGTCGAAGCGGGTCTCGAGGATGAAATCCTCGTACGCCTTGGCGATGGTGTCCGCGGCGAGGAAGGCCACCGTCGGGTTCGAATGCTTGATGGTGATGTCCGCCAGGTTGGTGTCCTTGACCGGCTCGATGGTGATGCCCTTGCTGAGGGAGCCCACCATGGCATCGAAGCGCTGTTGGCTCTGCGAGTCGGTGGGCGTGGCCGCCTCCGGCTTCGACAGGCCGAAGAACTGGGTGAGCCCCGAGAAGAACCGGGCCGTGCCGGCGGGGCTGTCACCCGGCGGTTCGGCCTGCTCCATGATCCGCGCCTTCCGGACCACCCGCTCGATGATGGCGGGGCTGCGCAGGATCTCGAACTGGGTGTTCAGGTCGCGTTCCTTCGTCCACCAGTCGGAGACGTAGGCGTATTGGGTGAGCAGCACCTGCGGCACCGAGCGGACCTCGATCCGGACGGTGGCGCTGTAGATGGGTGTCCGCGATTCGTTGAAGATGAGGGCCAGAAACGCGCCGGCCAGAACGCAGGCCAGGATCAGCCGGCGGTTCTTCTTGACGAGAGCCAGGTATTCCTGTATGTCGAAGGATTCGGTTTTGATCTCGTCCATCACGGCTCCAGATTCTTCGATATATCACAAGAATCAAGCATTTGCAATGTGCTAGAATGAACATTTGCGGCGCCATCGACACAGCGGCGGGAGCGGAGCGTGGCGGAAGACGGGCTGAATTATCGCGGCATTGCCTATTCCCGACAGGTGGGGAAGGAGCGGCCGTTCCGGCTGGAGGCCCGATTCCAGCCCCAAGGCGATCAGGAGCAGGCGTTCCAGGCGCTGACGGCCAACCTGCGTTCGGGCGCCCGGCATCAGGTCCTCCTGGGGGTCACCGGCAGCGGCAAGACGTACTCCATGGCCCGAGTGATCGAGGCCATGGGTCGGCCCGCGCTGGTGCTGGCCCACAACAAGACGCTGGCCGCCCAGCTCTACCAGGAATTTCGGCATTTCTTTCCCGACAACGCGGTGGAGTACTTCGTCAGCTACTACGACTACTACCAGCCGGAGGCCTACATCCCGGCCACCGACACCTACATCGAGAAAGAGGTCCAGATCAACGAGGAGATCGACCGGCTGCGCCACTCGGCCACGCGCAGCCTGTTCGAACGACGCGACTGCGTCATCGTGGCGAGCGTGAGCTGCATCTACGGCCTCGGCTCGCCCGAGGCCTATTACGGCATGGTCCTGTTTCTGGAGAAGGGGAAAACCATTCACCGGCGCGAGCTGCTGCTCAAGCTGGTGGAACTCCAGTACACCCGCAACGACGTGGCGCCGGCAATGGGTAATTTCCGGGCGCGCGGCGACGTGATCGACATCTATCCACCCTACGGCGAGGGATTGATCCGGGTGGAGCTGTTCGGCGACGAGATCGAAGCGCTGGCGATGGTGGATCCGCTGACCGGCCGGACGCTGTCGCAGCACGACCGCCTGCCGGTCTATCCCAAGAGCCACTACGTCATCCCCCGCGCCCAGTGGGACCGGGCGGTGGCCAGCATCAGGAACGAGCTGCAGGGCTGCGAGGCGCGCCTGCTCGGCGAGGGGAAGCTGCTGGAGCACCAGCGCCTGCACGAGCGCACCATGTACGATCTGGAGATGATCAAAGAGCTGGGGTACTGCCGCGGCATCGAGAACTACTCGCGCCACCTCACCGGACGCAAGGCCGGCCAACCGCCGCCGACCCTGCTGGACTACCTGCCGTCCGACCACCTCATTTTCGTGGACGAGTCGCACGTGTCCATCCCCCAGGTGCGGGGCATGTACCACGGGGACCGGACCCGCAAGCTGACCCTGGTGGAGCACGGGTTCCGCCTGCCGTCGGCGCTGGACAACCGCCCGCTCAACTTCGAGGAATTCGAGAGCCGCGTCCATCAGGCGGTGTACGTGTCGGCCACGCCGGGGCCCTACGAGCTCGAGCAGGCCGCCGGGCGGGTGGTGGAGCAGATCGTGCGGCCCACCGGCCTGCTCGACCCGGTCATCCACGTCCGGCCGGTGAAGGGGCAGATCGACGACCTGTACGCCGAAGTCCGCCGCCGGGCGGAGGCGGGCGAGCGCACCCTCGTGACCACGCTGACGAAGAAGATGGCCGAGGATCTCACCGATTACCTGCGCGAGCTGGGCGTCCGGGTGGCCTATCTCCACTCGGAGATCGAGACGCTGGACCGGATGAAGATCCTGCGGGACCTGCGTCTCGGAGTGCACGACGTGCTGGTGGGCATCAACCTGCTGCGGGAGGGACTGGACCTGCCCGAAGTGTCGCTGGTGGCGGTGCTGGACGCCGACAAGGAGGGATTTCTCCGGTCCGCCACCGCGCTGATCCAGACCATGGGGCGGGCGGCGCGCCATCTCAGCGGCACGGTCATCCTGTACGCGGACGCCGTCACCGACTCCATGGCGACGGCCATTCGGGAAACACGGCGCCGCCGAGAGATCCAGGAGGCGTTCAACCGCGCCCACGGCATCACGCCCCGGAGCATCGTCAAACCAATGGACGAGGAGCTCGTGCGGGCGTGCGAGGCCGACTACGTGGATCTGACCCGGGCGCTGCCCGACACCGGGGCATTGCGGTCGCCGGACGAACTGGAGCGCGAAATCGGCGCGGTGCACCAGCGGATGCTCGAAGCCGCCGGCAAGCAGGAATTCGAACGGGCGGCGGCGCTGCGTGACCGGATGCGGGAGCTGCAGGGGCTGTTGATGGAGCTGCTGGGTGAGGGGAAATAGGGGGCGGCCTGTTCAGGCGCCGCCCCCCCGATTGTCGATCAGTTGACGGGTTTTTGGAACAGCTCGGGATTCCGGGCCGGATTCAGTTCCAGCGTCTGGATGGATCCGCTGGCGACCTTCTTGCCGTTGAAATACGTTTCGCTGTCCCGGGGGATGGACAGGCCATCCAGCTCCGCGGGGTTGCTGAAGAGCTGGATGAACTGTCCGGGTTCGTTGTTGTAGTTGCCGGCGTAGGCCAGCCCGGCGAGCATGCCCGTGTCCGGATCGGCATACACGCGGAAGCCCTTCCCCTCGCCGAGGGGGATGTAGATCGACTCGTAGCTCCGGCCCATCACGTCGGCGCGACCGGCGTAGACGGCCTGGGCGCCCTCCACCCGGGAGTGTTTCAGGAAGACTAGCGGCGAGTGCGCGATGGATTCCATGACCTCCTGGATATCGGCGGCCGACAGGTCCTTGATCCCCTGGGGCATCTGCATCCAGCCGGCCTTGCCGTCGAACGCGCGGACGATCGTGGCGATGGGGCTGGCCATCTTCACGTAGAGCTGGTCGGGGAGGAAGGTGTAGCTGTCGACGTCGAAGGTGAAGCTCATCTGGGGCGCCAGCTGGAGGGTGGACTTCTGCTGCAGGTGCATGCCCGCGAGCGTGTCCAGCTTGTCGCCGGCCTTCATGGCGTCGATCATCCGGCTCAGCAGCACCTGACCCCTGGCCAGGGAGGCGGGGGTGGCGGCGGGCGCCTCGTCGGCCGCGGCGGCCGGCGCCGGGATGGTGATGTCCAGTTCCTGCACCGCCCCGATTTCAGACAGCGGCTTGCCGAACTGGTCGGGATTGCCCACCACCAGGATGGTCAGCTTGTCCGGGTGCAGGTAGGTGTTGGCCACGCGGCGCACGTCGGCGGCGGTCACCCCGGCGATGCGCTTCTGGAACGTCTGCATGAAGTCGGGCGGAAAGCCGAAATAGTCCAGCGACATCATCCGGGTGAGGATGTTGAACGTGGAGGCGTACTGGAACACGTAGCTGTTGAGAAACGCCTCGCGGGCGAGGTTGAGTTCGGCGTCGGAGACCGGGGTGTTGCGGATCCGGTTGATCTCGCCGATGATGATGTTGATCATGTCCACCGTCGACTCGGATTTGGTCGAGGTGCCCACCACGAACTGCCCCAGGTAGCCGCGCTGGGCGTCGATTCCGCCCTGGATACCGTACGTCAGCCCGTGCTCCGTCCGGGCGATCTGCATGAGCCGGGAAAGGAAGCCGCTGGTGCCGAAAATGCTGTTCATCATCTCGACGGCGAAGTAATCGGGGTTGTCCATGCGGATGCCGATGTGGCCCAGCCGGATGTTGGACTGGTTGACGTCCTTCTTGACCACCAGCCGGATCGAGGGGGCCGGGGTGACGCGCACTTCCGGGAAGACGCCCACGACGGGGCCCGCGTTCTGCCAGGAGCCGAAGCGCTCGCTGAGCCACGCCTTCATCGGCCCGGTCTGAAAGTCGCCCCAGACGCCGACGGCGACGCCGCCGGGCTGGACGAACTGGCGGTGAAAGCTCACCACGGCGTCGCGGGTCATGGCGTCCACGCCGGCGTACTCGATCTGCCGCGCGTACGGGCTGTCGGCGCCGTACACCAGGCGGGAGAACTCGCGCGCGGCGATCTGGGCCGGGTCGTCGTTGCGACGGGAAATGGCGCTGCGCCTCTGCACCTTGATCAGGTCCAGTTTGTCCTGCGCCAGCGCGGGCCGGCGAAGCATGTCATCCACGATTCCGAGCACGGTCTCGGCGTCCTTGGCCAGGCAGGAGCCGGAGATGAACGCGGAATCGGTGTCGGCGCCGGCCCGGATGACGGCGCCCATGTCGTTGAGCATCTGGTCGAGTTCGTCACCGGTCTTGTCGGGGATGCCGCCGGCGCGCATGAGCTCCATCGTCGCGCCGCACAAGCCGGCCATGTTCCGGGGATCGAAGGCCGACCCGGTCCTGACGAGCACCTGGAACTGCACCATCGGCAGGCCGTGGTCTTCCATCAGGTAGAGCTTGAGACCCGACGGGAGGGCGCCCGTGGTGACGGGCGGCACCGTGATCTCCCGCAGCGGCGGGTACTGGAACTTGCGCTCCTTGGCCGCGACGCCGGCGGACAGGCCGAGGGCCAGGATGAGTATCAGGGCGATCCAATAGCTGTTCTTGTTCATGTTTGTCTCCATCTGTCAGCGCGATCGGTTCAATTCTGCCCGTCGGTGTGGACGATGGTGCCCACCGTCAGGTTGTCGGTGACGAAGCACTCCCGGGCCACCCGCTGGATGTCGGCCGGCGTGACCTTTTGGATTTTGTCGATGGCGGTGAACAGGTTGCGCCAATCGCCGGTCATCACCTGGTAATAGGCCAGTTGGAGCGCCACGCCGCTGTTGGACATGAGCTGCCGGTACAGGTTGACCGTGGCCTTGGTCTGGACGGCGGTGAGTTCCTCCGTCGACACCGGCTCGGTCTTGAGCCGCTCCAGCTCGGCGTGGATGCCTTGCTCGATTTCGTCGTTCGTCCGGTTCTGGTTGGGAATGCCGAAAAAGAGAAACAGGTTGGGATACTTGGCGCCCGGGAAACCTGGGAATGCGCCGACGAAGAGGGCGGACTTCTCCTCCTTGACCATCTTCTTGTGCAGGCGGGAAGAGTTGCCGCCGGCGAGGATGTCCTGGATGGCGTCGTAGACCGCCGAATCGGGATGCCGCAGGTCGGGTTTGTGGTAACACAGTACCACCACCGGCTGGGACGGATCGCGCATGGTGATCCGCTTTTCCGCCATCTGCTTCGGCTCCTCGGTGACCACCCGGCCGCTCTGTTCGCCCGCCGGGATGGGACCGAAGTATTTTTCGGCCAGCGCCTTGATCTCGGTGGGGTTCACGTCACCCACCACCGCGACCGTCATGTTTTGCCCCACGTAATACTTCTTGTGGAACGCCAGCGCTTCGGTGGCGCTGGCGGCGACCAGGTCTGACATGTGCCCCACGGTGGGCTCCTTGTACGGGTGGGCCTTGAAGGCCGTGGTCTGGATCTCCTCGATGAGCCGCCCGATGGGATTGTTCTCGGTCCGCTGGCGGCGCTCCTCCATGATGACCTGCTTTTCTTTGTAGAACTCGCGCGGGACGGGGCGGAGCAGCCGTTCGGATTCCAGCCAGGCCCACAGTTCCACCTTGTTGGATGGCAGGTTGATGAAGTACATGGTGGCGTCCATGCCCGTGCCGGCGTTGGTGCCGACGCCGCCGTTCTTTTCGAGGATGGTGACGAACTCGTTGTTCACGACGTATTCGCCGGCCTGCTTCTGCAACTCGTCCATCCGGGCGTTGAGCTGCTCCAGCCGCTGGGGGTCGGGGCCGGTCGCTTTCTTCTTCTCGGCCAGGATCTGGCGGAAGACCACTTCCATCTCGTCGAGCACTTTCTTTTCCTCGGCGTAGTTCTTCGTGCCGATTTCCGGGGTGCCCTTGAAGGCGAGATGCTCGAAGAAATGGGCGAGTCCGGTGGCGCCCGTGTTCTCGTTGGACGCGCCCACGTCCATGTAGGTGACGAAGGACGCCACGGGCGCCTCGTGGCGCTCCATGACCAGGAACTGGATGCCGTTGGGCAGGCGGAATTCGGTGACCTTGCGTTCCATGTCCTGCTGCACCGTCGCCGGCGCAACGCCGGCGAGCAGCACCAGGAGCAGGGCAAGGCCGAGTGCGCTGTTGCGGAACCTCATTGCATACTCCTTTGGGGAATTAATTTCAGGGATTGTTTGGCTGCCTTAAAAGGCATTACATTATATACGCCATCGCCGTGAAAATGTTTCATTTTAGTGCTATGATGCGGCATCGCGGGCGCCCGTTCGAAAAGCGACGGACATGTTCGGGCGGACCAGACCGAAGGGGGCGATGGGCCATGACGGCGACGGAAACCCTGATCGTACGGACGACCAACTGGTTGGGCGACACGGTGATGGCCCTGCCGGCGCTGCGCGAGCTGCGCCGGCTCCGGCCGGCCGCCCGGCTGGTGGTGGCGGCCCGCTCCGGTGTGGCCGGTTTTTACCGCTGGATCCCCGAGGTGGACGAGGTCATCCCCGTTCCCGCCGAGGCTGGCCTGACCCGCCGGCAGGCCTTCCTGCGCGGCTGCCGGGAGATCCGCCGCCGCCGTCCGTCGCTCTACGTGTGTTTGCCCAACTCGTTCGAGTCCGCCCTGATGGGCCGGATGGCCGGCGTGCCGCAGCGGGCGGGTTATCGCACCGACGGACGAGGTTTTCTGCTGACGCGCGGCGCCGCGATACCCGCCGAGCTGCACCGGCGGCACCAGGTCTACTACTATCTCCACCTGTTGCACGCCGTCGGCCTGTCGCCCGTCGATTATCTTCACGACCCGGATTTCAAGCCCGACCTGCGCCTGCGGCGGACGCCGGCGATGGAGGCGGTCAGCCGGCGCTTCTTCGATGAACTGGGCATCGGCGCCGACGGGCCCGTGATGGGCGTGCACGCGGGCGCCTTCTACGGTTCGGCCAAACGGTGGTTCCCCGACCGTTTCGCCGCGTTCATCCGGGAGCTGCGGTCCGACATCCCGCTGACCGTCGTGTTGTTCGGCTCCCCCTCGGAGCAGCCGCTCGCGGATGCGATCGCCGCGGAAGTCGGCGGCGGCCGCCTCCACAACCTGTGCGGCCGGACCACCCTGGACGAGCTCGTGCCGCTGATCGGGAGCTGCCACCTGTTCGTGTCCAACGATTCGGGGCCCATGCACGTGGCCGCGGCGTTCCGGGTCCCGCAATTGGCGCTGTTCGGGTCCACCGACCCGGTGGCCACCGGACCGTTTTCACCGCGGGCGGTGGTGGTCAAGAAACCGGTGGAATGCAGTCCCTGCTTTCTCCGGGAATGCCCTCTGGACCTGCGCTGCTTCAAGGCGATCACCGTGGAGGAGTTGGTCCGGCGCGGCCGGGAACTGATCTACAGGGAATACTCCCCCGCCAAGTAGTTGTCGGTCAGCCGCATGAGCTGGGCGTCGCCCAGCCCGGCCAGCACCCGGCCGGTGATCGTGTGGACTGTCCGTTCCTCGGTTTCCTTTTCGATCTCAGGCGTGTCGAAGGGTTGCGCGTGGTGGAACCGCGCGATGTGAACCAGTTCGTGCGCGAGGATGTAGAGCAGGAGATGCCGGAAGGACACCTCAGGGTGTCCGCCCAGGTGATGGAGGATGTTGCCGTCGAACAGCACGATGGTGTAGCTGGCGTTGGCTTCGGCGCCGAGGCCGGTGGGCGGCCGGTCCGGGTCCTTCAGGATCTCGCCGAACACGTTGGCCGGCCGGTCCGGAAACCCGGCCGGCAGATCGGCGGCGGTCATGAGCGTGTAGCTGTAGTGAAACCACTCGCGCGGCGAAAACCGGTAAAACTCCTCCAGACAGCGCTCGGCGACCGCCAGGCAGTCATGGATGATCGCTTGCTGTTCGGGCGTGAAACGGTCGGGGGCGGCAAGGCGTGACTCCGGTGGATTGTGTCGGGAGCGGTTCATGAGATCCGCCAGCCGGTCGAGCGGAGTGGAGTAGGCGGCCGCCCGCGCATGGGTTCACTCGGCCGTGTCGGCCAGCTTGTAGACCCGGTAGAATTGGTCGGCGATCGAGGCCAGCTTCCGCACGATGGTGTCCATTTCGTCGACGGTCCAGTCGGGACCGGCGGCTTCCAATTGCTCGCCTTTTCGGCTGATCTCCACGGCGCCGAACACCTTTCGCTCCGAGGTGACCAGCGGCACGCACATGATCTTCTGGATGGGGAGGAAGTTCGGGTTGTTCCGCTTGATCTCCTCGAAGACGCCCAGGTGCGGGGTCGAGGAGAAACGGTTGTCCAGCATGGCTTTGCCGGTCTGCAGCGCCTTCGTCACGAACGAACGGGTGTAGGCCAGCGGGATGGAGCCAGTCTTTTCCAGGTAGCTGGGCCGGTAGAATTTGAGGTGCTGCCGCTTGTCGATGAGCATGATGGCCACCTCGTCCTCCTTGACGCCGTGCAGGGCCATCAGGTTGGAGTGAAGAATGGCGATCACCTCGCGCAGGACGTCGTCGTAACGGACATCCTCCTTGGGGCGCTGGGTGACGGTTTCCAGAATGCGTTTCAGCTGGTCCATGGCCGCCTCTCAATCCATCAGGATGCGCTCGCCGATCCGACGGACCCGGATCTTCTGGTCCTGGTAGCGGATCATCAGGGTGCCGCTGCCGCTGTAGGTGAACTCTTTCTCGCCCGTGGCGGGGAGGATGTACGTCACCACGACGTTGTAGGCGTGGCTGCCTTTCTCCACGTTGTCCAATCGGGCGGTGGCGCTGCTGGTGAAGCGCTGCTGGATGCCGGCGAAGCTGACCGTGACCTCGGCCACCTTGCCCGGCAGGTTCAGGGCGGAGCCGTCAAGAATGACGGTGACGTAGGGGGATGGCGGGGGCGGCGGGGGTGGGGGCGGGGGTTCCACCCGGCTGGAGGACGCACCGGACTGCCCGCCGGTGGCGGCGCCGGTCCAGCTGCCGCTGGAGCTGTCGCCGACGGCTGCGCCACCCGTCCGGCCGCCGCGCGGCCGCTGGCCCTGGGCCAGAAGCGCGTCGGCGTCGCCCCGGTTGGGACCGGCCGGATGGCGTGTCACGTACTGTTCGGCTTCCCGGCGGGCGCTCTCGGCGTCGCCGGACTTTTGCAGCTCCTGGACGAGGCACCACTGGGGTTCCGGGTTGCCGGGCAGGAGGCGCACGGCTTCGCGAAAATTTTCGATGGCCTTGCCGGAGAATCCGCCGCTGGTGTACAGTTTGCCCAGTTCCAGCCGGAGCGCCCCATTGTCGGGCTGGATGCTGAGCGCCGACTGGAAGTGGCGGATCGCGTCGTCAGGCTGGCCCAGGGCGCGGCACGCCTGGCCGGCCAGCGCATGCGCCGTGGCGTCGCCGGGATTGTCCTGCAGGTGCTGCTGCACCTTGGCCAGCGCGCGGGCGTAATCGCCGCTGTCGAAGTAGGTCTGGGCTTGCTGCAGCAGGCTTGCGTCCGCGCCGGCGTCGGCGCCGAAGCCTTGAATCGTGGCGTCCGCGCCGCCGGTCTGGGATTCCCCGGTCGATGCGGTGCCGTCCGGCGCGCCCGGACCTTCGGTTCCCGTCGTCGTTGCGGCCTGGCGCTGCTGCCAGTAGCGCCAGCCGAACCAGCCGCCGACACCCAGGATGCCGATCAGGAACAGTCCGATGACCAGCACCAGGACGATGGGGAATCCCTTCCTGGCGGCGGGAGCTGCGGCCGGCGCAGTCGGCGGCGCGGCGTAGGCTGATTGTCCCGTGACCGGTGCCGCGGGGGGCGGAGCGTAAGAGGCGCCCCCCGCCACAGCCTGGCCGATGGCGGGTGCGGCCGGGGGCGGCGTCATGACGGTTTGCCCAATCGCCGGTCCCGGCGGGACGGTGCCCGGCGGGACGGTGCCCGGCGGGACGGTCCCGGCCGAGACGGGTACCGCCGTGACTCCCGGCGCCCAGGTGCCGGGCGAAGTTTCCGACCACTTGCAGTTGGGGCAGGACTTGGCGTCGTCCGGCAACTGGGTGTTGCAGCGCGGGCAGAACGTGCCGGTGAGGCGGTACCCGCATTCGTCGCACTGGCCGGCGCCCTTCTTCAGTGTGGCGTAGCAGTTGGGGCAGACGCCCGATGTTTCGAATATTTTGGAGATATCGTCCTTGACGCCGCCGGCTGGAGCGGCGGCAGGGGCGGCGGAAGGGGCAGGGGAGTCGGCCGGCGTGGCGCGGGTCATCATTTCGGTGGCCTGGTCCGGCGCGGCCTTCACTCCCGCCGGGATCACCATCTCGGTCTTTTCGCCGTCCGCTGGCGTCGTCGCCCCCGCGGCGGCGGAGGCCGTGACGGTTTTAGCGTCTGGCGACACGGCCGGCCCGGTTGCGGGAACCGGCTGGCCGCACGATGTGCAAAATCGCGTGCCGGACGGAAGATCGGCCTTACACGAAGGACACTGGGTCATGGCGATCCCCTCACTCAGAGTTGGCCCTAATCTACCATAAAAGAGGGGAGGCCGCCACAGGCAAAGCGGCCGTCTATTCGTACCGGAGCGCTTCGATGGGGTCGAGCCGGGCCGCGCGGGTGGCGGGCCAGACGCCGAAGACCAGGCCGATGAGCACGGACAGTGAAAACGCCGCGCTCACCGCCCAGAGGGGGATGCTGGTGGGCAGATCGGGCGCCAGCAGCGAGATCAGCAGGCCGATGCCGGCGGCGAACGCGATGCCGATGACACCGCCGATGCCGGTGAGCGTCATGGCCTCGATGAGGAACTGCACGGTGATGTCGCGATTGCGCGCTCCGAGCGCCTTGCGGACGCCGATCTCGCGGGTGCGCTCTCGCACCGACACGAGCATGATGTTCATCACCCCGATGCCGCCCACGAGGAGGCCGACGCCGGAGATGGCGATGGTGATGATGCCGATGCCCGCCACCACCTGATCGAACTGCTCGATGATCGAATCGGCGGTGGACAGTGAAAAATCGTTGTCGTCGTCGGCCTTGAGCCGCCGCTCCACCCGCAGGACCTGCTCCACCTGGTCCATGGCTTGGGCGAGCTGGCCCGAACGCGACTGGATGATCAGGAACAGCCAGTCGTCCTGGGGCGACAGCTTCTTGAAGGTGAGCAAGGGGATGCTCACGGTCTTGTCTTCCTGGTTCTCGCCCAGGAACGTGGACTTGCGCTTCTGCAGCACCCCCACCACCTGGAACCGTTTCCCCGCGACCAGGATGTCCTTGCCGATGGGTTGGATGTTGGGGAAGAGCGCCTCGTACACGGCGTGGCCGATCACGCAGTTGAACTGCCGGTGCAGGTTGTCGGTTTCCGTGAGAAACCGCCCCATGGCCAGTTCGTGATGGGCGATTTCGTGGTTGTTGGGCGTGATGCCTTCAATGCTGCCCTCGTAGAAGGATTCGCCCTGGTACTTGATGCTCCGGTCGGTGAGCCGCACCGGGAACAGCTGGCAGCCCACGTCCTGGACTGCGTCGCAGCGGTCCTTGATGGCCCGGACGTGCTCCATGTTCAGGGGCTTGCGTTCCATCTCCTTGCGGGGACGGCGGCCGATCTGGACGCCCGTGTTCAGATGGAAGGCGTAGATGTTGGTGGTGCCGAACTCTTCGATCATGCTCACGATTCGGCCGCGCAGGCCGGTCAGGATCGAGGCCACCAGGATCACCGTGATGACGCCGATGAGGACGCCCAGCACCGTGAGGAACGAGCGAAACTTGTGCGACAGGATGGTGTCGAACGCCTGGAGAAAGTTTTCGAACCAGATGCGACGTTTTTCGGCGGCGGTCACGGTGATCGACTCCTTTAGGTCTCAAAGGACAGCGCCCGGATCGGATCCAGCCGGGCGGCTTTGAACGCCGGGTACATCCCGGCCAGAATGCCCACCCCGCCCGAGACGGCCAAGGCGAGGATGATGTAACCCACGGTAATGGTCAGGGTGAAGTCCGACACGGCCTCGATGACGTAGCACGCGGTGTACGACAGCATGATCCCCAGCAGGCCGCCAGCGATGCCGAGGATGGCCGATTCCAGCAGGAACTGCAGCAGCAGGTCGCGGCGCCGGGCGCCGATCGCCTTGCGGATGCCGATTTCGCGGGTCCGCTCGGTCACCGACATCAGCATGATGTTCATGATCACGATGCCGCCCACCAGCAACGCGATCGCGGTGATGGGCGTGACCACAGTGGCGATGGCGCCGGTGAACTGGCCCACCGACTGGTTGATATCCTCAGTGGACAGGATGTCGAAGTCGTCGGGTTGCGATGGCCGCAGGTGGTGCTTGGCGCGCAGCAGGGTCCGGACTTCGTCCTGGGCGGCCTCGAACGCGGGACCGGGGGCGGTCCGGACACGGATCTCCCAGCCGCGGCGGACGTCGAACACCTTGGCGTAGGCGGTCGCCGGGATGTAGATCTCGTTGTCGAGGTTCTGGCCCAGGAACGAACCCCGTCGGGCCTGCACGCCGACGACGCGGTAGTCCCGGCCGGCGATCTTCACGTTCCGCCCGATCGGATCCTCGGTGGGAAACAACTCGGTCTTGACGCCCCAGCCGATCACGCAGACGGGCAGGGAGCGGGCGAATTCAAATTCCTGGAAGAAGCGGCCGCTGTGGATGTTGATGTTGGATATTCGGGGAATGTTGGCGGTGCAACCGGTGATCGTCGTGTCCAGCACTTCGTGGTTCTTGTAGTGGACATCCCGGCGGGTGGGTCGCTCGATGGACACCTCGTCGGCGAATTGCGAGCGGCTGCGGATGTACTCGTAGTCGTCCCAGCGCAGGTCCCGGTGGGTGCGCAGGCGCTTCTCGTACTCCTCCCGGCTCAGGTTCACCGCGGCGATGCGGGCGACCACGAACGTGTTGCTCCCCAACATGTTGGTGACGTTTTCGGTCACGTACGTCTCCAGGCCGCTGATGAAGGCGCCGACGATCATGACCGAAGCGACCCCGATGATGACCCCGAGCAGGGTGAGGAGGGAGCGCAGCTTGTGCGCCGCCACCGATTCGGTGGCCATGCGCAGCGCTTCCAACAGGACCGGCCAGCCGCTGAGCGTGTGGGCGGGTGTGGAGTCAGCGTTTTCAGTCAGAGCGGGCACTTCGGCGATCGCGGACATGGGGACCTCGGTCACAAGCGTTCGTATGCTTTACGAGTTGTTTGGTGAAAATGTTCCGCGATACCAGTTAATGTGACGCCGGGGGCGATTTCAGCCGGCGCAGGCCTGGTAACGGATTTGGATCTGTTCCAACACCGCCGCCCCCGTCTCCACGGACAGGCCGCCCAATTGGGCGAAGTCCGGTCGCCCGCCTCCCTTGGCGCCGAACGCCGCGCGCAGCTCAGCCACCAGCGCCTGCATGTCGGCCCCCAGGTCGGGGGTGCGGCCGACGAATACGGTTCCGGACGGCGCCGAGAGGACGGCCGCCAGGGTCCGGTGGTCGCCGGCGATGAGCTTCTGGCAGAGCGCCCGGGCGGCGTCGGCCGGTTCGTCGAGGGTGAGGATCACGCGGCTGATGCCGTCGCCGCCCCGGTGCCGCTCCCGGAGGGCCGGGGCGCGCTCGGCCTGCAGCTCGGCCTTGAGCTTGCCGGTTTCCCGTTCCGCCGCCTTGACGGTCTGGAGCAGCTTGTCCAGCTTGGCCGGCAGCTCGGGGATGCCGGTGGTCGCCATGGCGGACAGGGCGCTGAGAATCGCCTGGTTGTCCTGGCAGGCCCGGAGCGCCCGGCCGCCGCACAGAAAATAGACCCGGGTCTTGTCGCCGAATCGCTCGGTGCGGACGACGGTGATGATGCCCACCTGGCCGGTGCGGGCCACGTGGGTGCCGCCGCAGGCGGAGCGGTCGAAGTCGGCCACGCCGATCACCCGGACCTCCCCCTCGCGGCGGGTGGGCTTGCGCAGGCCCAGGGCGCCGGTCTCGGCGGCGTCGTGGTAGGAGGTCACCACCGGCCGGTCTTCCCAGACGACGGCGTTGGCCAGGCGGAGGACTTCGGCCACCTGGCGGTCGTCGAGCCGGTCGGTGGCCAGGTCGATGGTGCTGACGTCCGCGCTCATGTGAAAGCCCACCGTGCCCAGTTGGTAAAGCCGTACGAACGCCTCCGACAGGATGTGCTGGCCGGTGTGCTGCTGCATGTGGTCGAAGCGGCGCGCCGCGTCCACCTCGCCCCGGACCCGCGGTCCTTCGGGCGCCTGAGCCAGCAGGTGGTAGATGTCGCCGGCGTCGTCTTCGCCCACCTCGATCACCGGCTGCCCGGCCAGGGTGCCGGTGTCGGCCGTCTGGCCGCCCGTCCCCGGGTAGAACGCCGTCTGGTCGAGGTAGACGCGGACGCCGCCCGCCGCCGGCTCGCACCGGAGCACGTCGGCTTCGAATTCGCAGCGGGTGGCTTCCTGGTAGTACAGTCGTTCGGTCATGGGGCACTCCGGCGTTGATGGTTTCGTTTTTCCTCGGCCGCCAGGCGGTGCGCCAGGCGGATGGGTTCCGGCACCCGGAAGCGTGTCGCGGTGGCCAGCACGAGTGCCGTCGCGTCGGCGACGGTGACGCGGTGGCCGGGTGAGATATAAAGCGGCCGGACGTTGCGGCGGGTCCTGAGCACGGCTCCCACCACTCTTCCCTGGTAGCACAGCTCCGCCTGACCGCCGCGGTCGGCGTGCGGCTCGGCGTGCTCGCCCACCAGCCGGCTCTTGGCGCAGCCGATGGACGGGCGGTCCAGCAGCACGCCCAGGTGGGCGGCCAGGCCGAAGGCGCGGGGGTGGGCGATGCCCTGGCCGTCGCAGATGAACAGGTCCGGCAGCTCCCCCAGGCGCTCCAGGCAGTCCAGCAGCGCGGGAATTTCGCGAAAAGAAAGCAGGCCGGGCACGTAGGGGAAATCCACGGGCCGGGTCACCGCGGCGGCGGTCACGGGCGCCAGCGTCGCGGCGTCCACGATGACGACGGCGGCGTGCGCCAGGCCCGCCCGCGGGTCGAAGGCGAGGTCGGTTCCGGCGATGGTCCGCGGGGGCGCCGCCAGGGGCTCCAGGCGCACCCGGCCGGCCAGCTCCCGCTGGAGGGCCGCGGCCGCGCGCGCGTCGGGAACCGTGGGCAAGTGGGGCAGAACGAAACGGGCCATCTCAGCGCAGCAGCTCCTTCATCAGTTTCTTGTAGTTTTCGACGCCCGGCTGGTCGAAGGCGTTCACGTCGAGCAGCTCGCCCTCGAACGCGGTGGCCAGCTCGAAGAAGAGGAACAGCTGGCCCAGCGTGTACGGCGACAGCCGCGGGATGGCGATGGAGCAGCTCGGCCGGCCGTCGGCGGCCAGCGCCTCCTCGTTGGCCACCCGCGCCGCCCGCAGCAGCCGGCCGAAGCTCCGGCCGGCGACAAAGGCCAGCTCCCGCGTCCACGGACCCTCCCGGGGCAGGGTGATCTCGTCGGCGCCGAAGTCCTCGACGGCGATGGTGGTGACCAGCTTGTTCTTTTTGCCGCCCTGGTGCTGCTGGGTCTGGGCGTGCATGTCGGAGGTTCCCACCGCGGCGATGGGGGTGCGCCCCTCGTGGACCGTTTCGCCGCGGCGGTTCTTCTCCTTGCCGAGGCTCTCGGCCAGGAGCTGGACGTACCAGAGGGCGAACGACTTGAGCCGGTCGCTGTACGGCATGAGCACCGCCTCGTGGATCCCCGAGCGCCGGTACAGCTCGTGGCAGATGGCCGCGTAAAGGCACGGCGGGTTCCGAAACAGGTCGCGCGAGTCGCCCGCAGCCACCATGGCGCGGGCGCCCGCCAGGAGTTCCGGGATGGCGATGCCTGCGGCAGCGGCGACGAGCAGGCCCACGTCGGTGAGCACCGAGAATCGCCCGCCCACGCCGGGTGGCACCTCGAAGAGCGGCAGCCGCTCCTGCCGGGCGATCTGCAGCAGGACGCCGCGCTCCGGATCGGTCACCGCGGTGAAGTGCCGGCTCGGGTCGAGGCCGGCGGCGCGGCAGCGGTTGTAGAAATGGAGGAACGCGGCCATGGTCTCGGTGGTGGTGCCCGACTTGGAGATCACCACGAACATGGTCCGCTCCAGGTCCAGGATCTTGTCCAGGTCGCGGATCGACTGGGGGTCCGCGTTGTTGCCGGAGAAAAAAATCCGCGGCGCGGCGCCCGGGCTCGCCAGGGAGTTCCAGAGCGGCGACAGCAGGGCGTCGGCCAGCACCTGGTTGCCCAGGTACGAGCCGCCGATGCCGAGCGACACCACGGCGCGGCAGCGGGAGCGGACGTCGGCGCCCCATTCGGCGATGGCGCGCAGCCGGTCGGGAGCGTCCTGTTCCTGGTAGGCCAGGCGGGTGAAGTACACCTTCTCGTCGTGTCCGCGGACGTCGCCGCTGCGGCGCATGACCGCCAGCGCGTCCAGGGCCGCGTCGATTTCCGGCCGCTCGGCGAGAGCGTCCGCCGCCAGGCCCAGCGGACCGATCTTGTCGCGCATCACGTTGGCGTAGTTCAGGCAGAACCCGTCCGGCAGTTCAACGCGGTAATCCATGGGACCTCCGGGTGATCGGACTTCGGACATCGGAATTCGGACATCGGGACTTGGACCTCGGACCTTTGTTCTGAGACCTGGGCAATGGGGTCCATCGAATCTTTTGTGCCCTCTGCGTCCTCAGCGGTGAATTTCTTCTTCGATTCACCCCGGTTACAGGATGTCGGCGAAGCTGTGCTGGTTCCGCGTGAAGAACAGGTAGCCCGTGGCGCACACGGCCAGCGCGAAGAGCGTGAAGATGCCGAGCCCGCCCAGGTCCGGCATGCAGCCGTCGAGAAACATGTCCCGATAACCTTCGATCAGGTGCGTCATGGGATTGAGATAGGCGTACCGCTGGAACGATTCGGGAATGAAATCCACCGAGTAGAAGATGGGGGTCAGGTACATCCAGATGATCAGGAACTGGTTGATCACCTGGGCCATGTCGCGAACAAAGACGTTCAGGGCGGCGCCCCACCAGCAACACCCCAGGGTAAGGAGCAATTGCGCGCCCACATACAGGGGCAGGAAGGCCAGGTACGGAGTGGGGGGCATGCCGGCCATTATCGCGGCGCCCAGCAGAATGGCGAAGCCGATGAGCAGATTCACCGCGTGGGAAAAAACCAGGTACATGGGCAGGATTTTCGACGGGAACATCACCTTCTTGATCAGGTTGGCGTTGTCGATGAGCACGCCGGTGGAGCGGCCGACGGCCTCGCTGAAGGCCATCCACGGCACCATGCCGCAGAAGATGTAGAGTGCCGCGTGCACCAGCCCCTCTTGCGCCCCGAAGCGGACCCGGAAGATGACCGAAAAGACGAAGGTATAGATGCCGAGCAGGATGAGCGGATTGAGCACCGACCAGTAGAAGCCGATGACGGAGCCGACGTAGCGCTCCTTCAGGTCCTTGCGCACGTAGCTCAGCAGCAGGTCCCGCTGGTTGTAGTAGTAGCGGATCTTCTGGATCATCGAGGGGCGCTGGGTCATGAATCGTGCCTCCGGTCCGTGGGGCCGCGGCGCTCGCCGGGCGGCGGGATCAGGCGCGGCCCGCGGGGCCGTACCGCTTCAGGACGTCGTCCCAGCGGCCGGTCTCCCGGAGCAGCCACTCCACGATCTCGCGGATCGCGCCGGTGCCGCCGGGCGAATCGGTCAGCCAGTCGGCGGCGCGCCGGACGTCCTCGGGGGCGTTGGGCACCGCGACGGCGGCGCCCGCCAGGGCCATGGGCGCCAGGTCGGGCAGGTCGTCGCCGGCGTAGACGGTCTCGCCGGGCGGCACGCCCATTTCCTGGCACAGCTTCAGGAAGTCGGGCCCTTTGTCCGCGCTGTTCTGGATGACCCGTTCGACTCCCAGGGCGGACGCCCGCAGGGCCACCACCGGGCTGGATCGCCCCGACAGGACGGCGATCCGCAGGCCGGCCTCCGTCGCCAGCCGGACGGCCAGGCCGTCGTAGGCGGAGAACCGCTTGCACTCGATGCCCCGGTCATCCAGATAGATGCTGCCGTCGGTCCAGACGCCGTCCATATCCGTCACCACGAGGCGGATCCGGGACAGGTCGCAGGGCTTTGGGGAAACGCGGCGCACGGCGGACCTCCGGTGTCAGAAGAGTTCGGTCTCCCACAGGTCGTGCAGATGGATGGCGCCGGCCAGCACGCCGAGGTCATCGGTGATGAACAAACTGGTGATCTTGTTTTCCTCCATCACCGCCAGCGCGAGGGTGGCCAGCGCGTCGGCGTCGATGGTCTTGGGCGACCGGCTCAAACAGTCGCCGGCGGTCAAGTCGAGCAGCGCCGGGCCGTGCCGCTCGAGCAGCCGGCGCAGGTCGCCGTCGGAGATGGCGCCGATGAGGCGGCGTTCGGCGTCCACGACCGCGGTGATGCCCATCCGGCCGGCCGACATGATGTACACGACGTCCTTCATGCTCACGCCGGCTTCGACCTGGGGGACGGCGTCGCCGGCGCGCATCAGGTCGCGGATGCGGCGTAGCCGCTTGCCGATCTTGCCGCCCGGATGGAGCTGGGCAAAGTCTTCCATCCGGAAACCCTTGCGGATGCTGAGAGCCACGGCCAGGGCGTCGCCGAGGGCCAGGGCGGCGGTGGTGCTGGCCGTGGGCGCCAGGCCGAGGTGGCACGCCTCCTGGTGCAGGCCGATGTCCAGGCAGCACGGGGTGCTGCGGCCCAGAGTGGAGTCGGGCCGGCCGGTCAGCACAATGAGCGGGATCTGCAGGCGCTGGATGAACTCGAGGAGCCGGACGAGTTCCGACGTTTCGCCGCTGTTGGACAGGGCGACCACCACATCGCCGCGGGCCAGCATGCCCAAATCGCCGTGGATCGCCTCGGCGGGGTGCAGGAACAGCGACGGCGAGCCGGTGCTGGCGAACGTGGCGGCCAGCTTGTGGGCGATGATGCCGGACTTGCCCATGCCGGTGGTGACGATCCGGCCGCGACACCCTTCCAGCATGTTGAGCGCCAGCTCGAACCGCTGATCCAGCTTGTCGAGCAGGGCGAGGATGGCCTCGGCCTCGATGCGGAGGACTTTGCGGGCGACGTCCATGCTCATGACTGCGCTCCATGGGCGACGCGATGGATATCCAGGAGGCGGCGAACGAACGCTTCAAATTCATGGATGGGGAAGGCGTTGGGCCCGTCGCACAGGGCGTGGGCGGGATCGTCGTGCACCTCGAAGAACAGGCCGTCCGCGCCGCAGGCGACCGCCGCCCGGGCCAGCGGCTGGATGTATTCGGCCTCGCCGCCGGAGGCGCACCCGGCGCCGCCCGGGAGCTGGACGGAGTGGGTGGCGTCGAACACCACCGGGCAACCCAGCCGGCGCATGATGGCCAGGGAGCGGAAGTCCACGACGAGGTTGTTGTAGCCGAAGGTGAAGCCACGCTCGGTGAGAAGGATCCGGTCGTTGCCGGTGGAGCGGATCTTGTCCACCACGTTGGCCATGTCCCACGGGGCGAGGAACTGGCCCTTCTTGACGTTCACCACGCGGCCCGCGGCGCCCACCGCCAGCAGCAGGTCGGTCTGGCGCGACAGGAAGGCGGGCACCTGGAGGATGTCCGCCACTTCGGCGGCCGCGGCCACCTGGCCGCAATCGTGGACGTCGGTCAGGATGGGCAGATCGAATTCCCGCCGGATCCGGGCCAGGATGCGCAGCCCGTCGGCGGGGCCGGGCCCGCGGAACGAGCGGACCGAGCTGCGGTTGGCCTTGTCGTAGGACGCCTTGAAGATGAAGGCGCGGCCGAGGCGCCGGAAGATGTCCCGCAGCATCCCGGCCAGGCGCACGGCGTGGTCCTCGCTCTCGATGACGCAGGGACCGGCGATGAAAAAGGGCTCGCCCCCGCCCAGGGTGATGTCACCCAGCTGCACGGTGCTCATTCGCGGCCTCCGTCGCGCTTGCGGTCACGAGCCGCCCGGATGAAATCGCAGAACAGCGGGTGCGGCTCCAGCGGCCGGGACTTGAATTCGGGATGGAACTGGCAGCCCAGGAACCAGGGATGGCCGGGCAGTTCGATGATCTCGACGAACTTCTCGTCGGGGCTCAGGCCCGACACCGCCAGGCCGTGCTTGACCAGGAGCCCCTCGTAGCTGCGGTTGAATTCATAGCGGTGCCGGTGGCGCTCGCTGATCTCGTCGGCGCGGTAAACCGTCCAGGCCAGGCTCTCCGGCTTGAGGCGGCAACTGTACGCTCCCAGGCGCATGTTGCCGCCCATTTCCTCGACGCCCAGCAGGTCGTGCAGCTTGACGAAGATCTTGTAGGGCGTGGCCGCGTCGAACTCGGTGCTGTTGGCGTCGGCCAGCCCGCAGGCGTTGCGGGCGTACTCGATGGTGGCGCACTGCATCCCGAGGCAGATGCCGAAGAACGGCACGTCGTGCGTGCGGGCGTAGTGGATGGCGTGGATCTTCCCCTCGATGCCCCGGATGCCGAAGCCGCCGGGGACGAGCACGGCGTCGTAAGGGGCCAGCGTCGTTTCGGCGCTGTCGGCGGTGATGTTTTCGGATTCGATCCAGTGCAGCTCCACCCGCACGCCGTTGGCCACGCCGCCGTGGATCAGCGCCTCGTTGAGACTCTTGTAGGAGTCGATCAGGCCCACGTACTTGCCCACCATGGCCACGGAGACCGTCTCCGACAGGTTGTCCATCCGCCGGAGCATGTCCGTCCACCGCGACAGGTCGGCGGTCGGCACGGGCAGGTCGAGCTTCAGGGCGATCCGCCGGAGGATCCCCTCCGCGTGGTAGGCCAGCGGCACCTGGTAGATGTTGCGGACATCGGCCGCGGTGATCACGTCGTCGGCGGCCACGTTGCAGAAGAGGGCGATCTTGGCTTTGATGTCGTCGGGCAGTTGGCGGTCGGTGCGGCAGAGGATCAGGTCGGGCTGGATGCCGATCTCGCGCAGGTCCTTGACGCTGTGCTGGGTGGGCTTGGTCTTGAGCTCGCCGGCCGTGCCCATGAACGGAACCAGGGTGACGTGGACGAACAGGGTGTTCTCCCGGCCCAGGTCGTTGCGGAGCTGCCGGATCGACTCGAGGAAGGGAAGGCTCTCGATGTCGCCCACCGTCCCGCCGATTTCCACGATCACGAAATCGGTTTCGCGGCTCACCTTCAGGATGCCCTGCTTGATCTCGTCGGTGATGTGCGGGATGACCTGGACGGTCTTGCCGAGGTAATCCCCCCGCCGCTCCTTCTGAATCACCGACAGGTAGATCTTGCCCGTGGTCAGGTTGCTGTCGCGGGTGAGCCGGGCGGAGGTGAAGCGCTCGTAGTGGCCGAGATCGAGATCGGTCTCGGCCCCGTCGTCGGTCACGAAGACCTCGCCGTGCTGGAAGGGGCTCATGGTGCCCGGGTCCACGTTCAAATATGGATCCAGCTTGCTGTTGGTCACGCGATAGCCGCTGGCCTCGAGGAGGCTGCCGATGGATGCGGCCGAGATGCCTTTCCCCAGAGAAGAAAGCACGCCGCCGGTGACGAAAATGAACTTGGGTCCCTGCATGAATCCTCCCATGCGACGTTCTTGCAGCCGCAGGATCGGGTTTGGTACAGCCGGTCGGAGTTCGGCCGGTCAACGGACCGGCCGCGGCGCACACGCCATTATAGTCATGTCATCCGTCTTGTTAAAGGGAAGAGTGGCGAAACCGGAGGGCGGTTGGGCGACGGGCCCGTCGCGGTGCCGCGGGAAATGCCGGCCCTGCGCCGCCTGCCGCCGTCCCCAAAGAAAAACGGCCGAAAACGGCCGTTCGCGATCTTGGTTGCGGGGGCAGGATTTGAACCTGCGACCTACGGGTTATGAGCCCGTCGAGCTACCGGACTGCTCCACCCCGCTATAAGAGCGTTATTCTAGCGGATGGAGGGAACAGGGTCAAGTCTTTTCTCTCGGAAGCGGTCCGGCAGCCGCGGTCAGCGGCGCAGCATGCCCCGTTCCCGGAACACCGACTTGGCCCGGACGGTGATGTCGGTGCTCAGGCGTTTCTCGTGGCGATGGTCATAGACGTAGCACTTGACCTTGAGCCGCATGAACGGGCAGTCCTGCCAGCCGTCCTCCACGTTGACCACGACCGGCTTGGCGAGCAACAGGTAAGGCGAGCTGTAGGCGGCCTCCCGGGCGATCGCCACCGCGGCGACGGGATCGGCGTCGGCCGGCAGGTACAGTTCGGTGACCACCTGGCAGGCGGGGACGCCCGAGTTCGCGTTCCAGGCCTGGCCCGTCAGGATTTCGCTGTTGGGGATGGTCACCCGCGTGTCGTCCGGAGTGGTCAGCTTCGTGCTCAGCAGCCCGATGTGGTCGATCTCGCCGTAGGCGTCGCCGATCGTCACGCGGTCGCCCAGCTGATAGGGCCGCTCGATGAGGATGATCACCCCGCCGATGAGGTTCTTGACCAGATCCTGGGCGCCGAGGCCGAGGGCGATGCCCACCGAGGCGATGATCGCGATGAACGTTTCCCGGCTGGGCGCCAGGATCTGGGAGATCAGCAGGAACGCGGCGATCCAGACCACGAAGCGGCAGATGGTCGCCACGAGGTTGAAGAAGAAGCGCGCCCGGGGCGCCTTTCGTCCCAACGTGTTGGCCAGGGCCACCAGCCCGCGGATCAGCAGCAGGCTGACCATCACGATCAGCAGGACCAGCAGGACCTGACCCAGGGTGGTGCGTTCGAGAAACTGGATCGGATCCTGGGCCTTCATGAGGACGGGCCAAATGGCCGGCGACCAGATGATCGTGTTCATGGAGCGATCTCCGGGGGCCGGGATATCATGACGCTGCGGCGCGGTCGGATCGATCCGGGATCGTGTCGGTTCAGCGGCATGGTCAGATCAAGCCTCGGCGATAAACGGCTTCGTACACCAGCTTCATGGCTTCCGGCCGAATCCGGTATCCCGGATGGGCCGGATCCGGTTCGATGATCTCACGGGCGGTCAGTTCGTCCAGCAGCGCGCGGCTGGTGGAAAGGTCCGTCTGAAACACTTCGGCGTGCTCCTCGACGGCCAGGCTGCCGTGCTGCGTGATGGCGACGAGGGTGAACAATTCGGCGGGCGCCAGGTCTTCGATCACCGGGGTCAGGTCCGGCAGCTCGAACGGACGCAGCGTCAGCACGCCCGCCTGGATCCGGTCGATCTGTCCCAGCCAGATGTCGATGGCCGCGCGGAACAAACCGCCCGACGCGGTGGCCAGCGCGTCGAAAAAGACCGATTCCGGATCGGTGCGGCGTCCGATGACCTGCCGGGTCTGCCGTACCAGGCGACGCTGCGCTGCCGGCGGGGGATACTCGATCCGCAGGGCCGAATAGTAGTGGCGGGCCATGATCGCCTCCCGCAGCACGGCGGCGCTCACCACGCCGATGCGCAGCCGGTGGGAAAACACGGCCTCCAGACCCACCGCCGCTCGAAGCAGGTTGAACGCGCTCCAGTTGATGGCGACGATCCACAGCGTGTTCCGGCTGGTCGCGGAGATCAGTCGCATCAGCGCCCGGATGGCCTCGTAGCGGCCCACCTGGCGGAGGAAGGTGCGCTCCAGTTCCTCAAGCACGATCACCCGCCGGCCGGCACCCAGCCATTCCTCGAGTCGGTCCGGGTCATCGAGCGCGGCCAGACGGGCCAGGTACGCGTGCAGTTGACCGGCGTCCAGAATCCGCTCCTTGAACTCGGCGCGCAGCACGGTCACGTCGCTGAATGACTTTCGGAGGATGCAGTTGATCAGGCTGGTCTTGCCGCTGCCGCGCGCGCCCACGACCAGCCAGGAGGTGGGGTGGCCGGCGTCCCAGGCCTGGCGGGCTTCGTGCAGGGCGGCCAGTTCGTGGTCCCGCCCCTGCAAAAAACGGGGATCTTCCACCGGTACCTGGCGGAACAGGCGGTGGTACAGGGCGGACGAATCGACGATGTCGCTTTCGGCCGTGAAGGTCGCCGGCAACAGGGGGCGCCGGGTGACGCCGCTGGTGTACAATTCGCCCGATGTCTTCCAGCCGATGATTCGGAGCAGATGCGTCAATTCCTTCTCGGTGGCGGCGATGGTCACGCCGAACAACCGCTGCAGACCCCGCCGGGAGTGCTCGCCGACAATTGTCAGGCAGCGCGCGAGTCCGTATTCCGAGGCGCTGGCCAGAAGTCCCAGCCGCCGCATCGCCAGCAACTGGCGCATCGCCGTGAACTGGGCCGCCAGCGCGGCCGGCAGGTCGCGGTCGCTCTCCGATTTCCAGGCGTCGATCTCCCGCCGCTGGTTGGCCAGCAGGGAGATCGCGTTGTCGCTGGCTTCCTGACGCACCCGCAGGTCCATGGCTGTGCTGCCGTCCGCCGCGGCGAACTGGATCACCTCGCGCGCCCGCTCGAGCACTGTCACCACGGCCGAATGCCGTTCGCCGACACGGGCCAGAATGACATCGAGCCGCTCGCGGGACTGCCGCCGGAACGCCTCCTGGGCCACCTGGTGGGGTGAGATTGTGTCCGCCGAACGGGGGGGTACCGGACTGTCGAGCCGCCAGCTGTGGCGGGCTGTCTGCTTGGGCAATCCGTCGAGTGACGCGAGAAAGAACCTCTCGAAATCAGCCAGACGGCTGGCCGCGGGCACCAGGCGGAACTCCGGCCACGGCGGCGCCCCGTCGCCACCGGTGGTGACGGGGGTGGCGAGCCATTCCAGCAGCCGGTCGATCACATCTTGCAATTCATCGAATTCCGCATGGATGGATGCCTGCAACTGTTCCGCGTGTCCGGTCAGGCGCGATTCGAAGCGCTCCAACTGGATCTCCAGGTTGTTGACGTCATTGACCGCCTGTTCCTGCTTCCACCAATGCTCCCGCCACTGCTGACCGCTCGACTCCCAATTCAGGTCCCGCGGCGGTGGCGGCTTCAGGGCATCGCGGATCACGCCCCGGGCGAAACGGTGCCGGACGGCGCGGTGAAAGCGGGACCGGTCCATGAGCACGCCGGCGACGGCCTGCATCGTCGCGGTGATGTCCCGTTCGGATTCCCGGGTGCGGGCGGTGATGCGTTTCGGACTCAGCGGCCGGTCGATTTCCTGGTGGTCCAGCACGGCCCGGTTGACCAGCCAGGCCCGGCTGGCGTACCGCTGGGCCGTGAGCAAGGCCATGAGGAACTTGCCGATGATCGGGAACCAGACCGGGCGGGCGGGGGCGATCCCGCCCATGATGGCCGAACGCAGCGGAACGATGACGGGCCGGCGCCGCCAGCGGAGTCGCAGACGCTGATGCCACGCACAGCCGGCATCCAGGAGCGCGGCCAGCATGTCCGTGCCCGGGACGGTGATTTGGTCCGGCAGAAGCAGGGCCAGGTCGGCCAGCCCCTGCTCGTATTTCTGCCACGCCAGCAGGGCCCGCGGATAGGCGTTCAGGCTCTTGAGCCGCGCCAGCGGTTCTTGGAGCTGTTCGCGGGCCAGCCGGCGGCGCGTTTCTGCGAATGCGGCGATGCCGGCGGATTTATCCGGCGGCGGCTGGTCCGGGCGGGGCTGGTGGGCGTCCAGGACCTGCCGGCAGTCGTTCCAGCACTCCTCCAGATCGTTCAGCAGGCGCTCGACGCACGCGTCGACGCCGGTTTGAAACCGGTCCCACTGAATTTGGAATTCCGAAGGGTCGCTCATGCCGTCCGTGCCTCGATTGTTCGACGATTGAATATCGCCTGATTATAACAAAGGACGGGAAATACTGAAAGATGCGGCGTTGGCGGATGATCCGGTCGGGGATTTCGCCGGATCTGAAAAAGGCGGCCGGGCGCTACGCCCGGCCGGCGGGTTGGAGGAGTGGCGGCGGGACAATCAGCGGGGACGTTCGGGGCAGAAGGCGTCGGTTTCAAAACCGCGGGCCTGCTCCCGGCGCTGCAGGGGATCCGTTGGCCGGGGCAGGACCCCCAGGCGCACGAGGGCGTCGCGGTATTCGTACCGGATGTTGATCTGCTGGCAGGGTTGTGACTCCAGGTCCATCTTGACCCGGGTCACGCGATGGTCGGTGGAGCGGCCCATGCCCGTGGCGGCCGACTCTTGGGACAAGTCCGCCTGGCTTTTCGCCTCGCCGGACGCCGAGCTTTCCGCCCGGTCCATCCGCTTGGCCGGGCAGGGGGCGCCAGGGGCGGGCAGGCCGCCCAGAATCTCGTTTTCCACCGGCCGTGCTTTTTCGCGGAATACGGCGGCGGTGATCAAGCCGAGGTTGCGCGTGTCGCCCAGCGTGGCGGCGTAGGAGCGATCCTCGGTGGTGAAGTAGAACCGTCGGGCGCGATCCTTGTTGACCTGCCATCCGGAGATCTCGACAGTCTCCCACGGATCGATCACCCATTTCATGGCCTGACGCGGACTGGTGTGGCGGGCGTCGATCGAGTTGAGGCCGTCGACGGCCAGCGCCACCGCCAGGCGGTTGCCGGAGCGATTGGTGAGGCGGATGCTGTATTCGCGGCCCGGAACCGCCTCGATGTAACATTTGCCCTGGTGCCGGTGCAGCGAGAGCGCACGGCCGCCCGTCACGACGGCCATGTCCAGCGGGCCGTCGGCGCGCACCGCCAGCGACACGCCTCCCAGCAGTCCCAGTATCAGGATGATCAAAACGTTCTGCCTCATGATTTGGACCTCCCATTCGAGTGTTCACTGGTAAGACGCGAGGCGGCGGAGCGACTTGCAGGTTTTTTTCGGCTTGGCGGGACCGGAATTGGGGACTATAATGAAATCAAAATGATCAGGCGACATCGATTTCTCTAACAATCCGGTTATGACAGCGTTGCGCCCATGAGCTACGCGTTTCCAGATTTGTTCCCGTCCCCGGCCACGCGCCGCAGGGGCGCCGATTCAGGCCCCGGTCCGGTGCGAAGGCCACCCCATCCAAACAGGAGGAGACTATGCTCAGCAAGCGAGACATCGAGCAGATCCGCGGCTTCCGCTCGCCGGATCATCCGGTGGTCTCCGTTTACCTGAACACCGACGGGAAGAGCGGGTCCAAAAAGGAGGTTGAGACCCGGCTCAAGGAAATGACTCGCCTGGCCCGCGCCCAGGCCGAGGCGGACGCGCGACGGGACTACCGCCGTGAGGCCCTGACCGAAATCCAGCGCGTCGAGAATCACATCGTGAAGAATTACAAGGAATTCAACGTCCGCGGCCTGGCTCTGTTCAGTTGTTCGGCCGCCGACTTCTGGCACGAGGTGGAGCTGCCGCGGCCTCCCCGCAACCGGTTCTTCGTGGGGGAGGCGCCCCACGTGCGGCCGCTGCACTTTCAGGAAATCGAATACCACCGCTTCTGCACCGCGCTAGTCGATAAGAGCGACGCCCGCATCTACATCATCCACAAGGGAACCATCCTGGAGTACAAACGGATCGCCGACGAGGTGCCGGCCCGCGTGCGCCGCGGCGGTTGGTCCGGCTACGACGAAAAGCGGACCACCCGCAAGCGTGACCACAAGATCAGCGAGCATTTCCACCACGTGGCCGACACCCTGTTCCAGCTCTACAAGCGCGACCAGTTCGAATGGCTGATCCTGGGGTGCAAAAACGAATTCGAGGCGGAATTCCAGGAATGGCTCCACTCATATCTGAAAGAGCGGTTGGTCGCCGAGCTGGATCTGCCGGTGGATACACCCGAACACGAGGTGCTGGAGCGCTCGGCGCGGGTGGAGAAGGGGCTGGTCTACAAGGACCACTGCCGCCAGGTGGAGCGGCTGCATCACGCCGTCGCCTCGGGCGGCCTGGCGGTGAACGGGCTCGAGGAGACCTTGCGCTACCTCAACGCCCAGGGGCTGGAGACCCTGGTGGTCGCCCGCGACTTTCAGGCGCCTGGCTCGATTTGCGGCCACTGCGGGTACCTGGGGATCCTGGACCGCGTCTGTCCGCTCTGCAACGTCAGCATGGTGGAGATCACCGATGTCGTGACCGCAGCCATCGACCGGTCGCTGGAGCACAACTGCGGCGTGCTGCAGGTTTACGAGGGCGTGGGCCTGGAGACAAGCGGACAGATCGGCGCGTTCACCCGGTTCCGTCTATAGGCGCAGGGACGCGGGGCGGACGGCGGCTTATTCAAACCCGACAATCCGGAGACTCACGCGCCCCGGCGTCCAGCCGGACGGCGCGCCGCTGGGGTGCACGATGAACCGGCGCTGCTGCCCGGGCAGGAGCGGTTCGTTGCGGAAGATCTCGAACGACTCGGTGTAAGGCGGTCCGGACGGTGAGTCGATCCGCATCTCCACGATCAGCTTGAAAACGGGCTCGGGGCCGGTGTTTTCGACCACGCCCGGGACGAACGGTGCGGCGCCGGCGTCCGGCGAAGCGGGTTCGTACCGGAGAACCAGGCCGCCGTGGCTCAGGGTGCGCGCGCCCGGGGGCGCTTCCGGCGCGACGGGGATTTCCGCCTTCCGGGACGCGCGCTGGATTTCCTCCCACGGCGACTTCAAAAACCGGCTGAAATCGAATCGCTGGAAAAAATGAGGCGCCAGCGCCAGCAGGGCGACTGCGGCGATCAGCACGATCACCGCGGCATAGCCGAGCAGGGTGCCGCAGCCCAGGCGGGATCGTGAACCGGATACGGGACGTGCGCACATGGTGACCTCACGCGGAGAATTCGCCCAGTTGCGCCGCCATGGCCTCGGTGAAGAAGCCGGCGGCGCCGCCGGTGTGAATGAAGATGACGGTTTCGTCCGACCGCCAGCGGCCGGCCCGGATGTCGGCGACGAGCGCGGCCGCCGCCTTGCCGGTGTAGGCGGGATCCAGCAGCAGGCCTTCGGTCCGCAGGAACAGCCGCATGGCCGCGAGGCACTCGCGGCCGGGGCGGGCGTAACCCGGGCCGATCTGGCTGCGGTCCAGCTCGACGGGCAGCGACGGACAGGCGCCGCCGCGGGCTTCGGCCACCAGGGCTTCCGCACGCGGCAGCGGGCCCTCGCCGGGAATGGCGCCCACATCCACGCCGATGATCCGGCACTGTATGGGAGCCGCGAGATATCCGAGCAACAGTCCGGCCAGCGTTCCACCCGTGCCGGTCGCCGAATAGATCGCGGCGAGCGGCCGGTCCAACTCCCGGCTCTGGCAGCCGATCTCGTGCCAACAGTCCACGTAGCCGCGGATGCCGACGGTGGTGCTTCCGCCCAGCGGGATGTGGTACGGCCGGAAGCCCTCATGGGTCAGCCGGTCGCAGCAATCCCGCATGGCCCGTTCCAGATCATCCGGTTTGTAGTGGTCCACGTACCTGGGAGTGACGCCCAGCAGCCGGTGAAGCAGGATGTTGCCGCACGGGAGGCCCGGCTCCGGGCGCGACAGCACCAGGACCGTCTCCAGCCCGGCCATTCGGGCGCAGACGGCCGTCTGGACGGCATGGTTGGACTGGGCGCCGCCGCCGGTGACCACATGGGTGGCGTCAGCGCGAAGCGCATCGGCCAGCAGATACTCCAGCTTGCGGATCTTGTTTCCGCCCACGACGCGCCCGGTGAGATCGTCCCGTTTGATCAGGATCCGGGGGCCGCCGAGATACCGGCTCAAATGCGGCGCCTCGGCGAGCGGCGTGGGTTCATGAATCAGTGGAAAACGTTCGTTGCTGCGCATGCCGCCTCGGCCGGACGGAATTGATGGCTATGTTACAATACCTCCAATCAAATGGAAAGAACCCGATGACCGCGGTGTTTTTCCCGATGGCATTCCTGCTGGGCTTTCTGGCCATGGTGGGCCAACTGGTCGTCCTGCGCGGCGGCCTGGCCGTCTTTCACGGCAACGAGCTGATGATCGCGCTGATGTTCGTCTTCTGGTTCGCCGGCATCGCCCTGGGGTCGCTGGCGTGGGGGCGGTTGCGCGGCCGTGCGGCGGGGGCGTCGCGCGCCTGGCCCGCGCTGCTGGCGGCCCTGCCCGTCGCGGGAGCCGTCCAGCTGGCGCTCCTGTACACGGTGCGGGATTGGCTCGGCGTGCCGCCCGGACTGTTTTTGGACGTCCGACACGCCCTGCCGGCCTGCGCGCTGGGCGTCCTGCCCGTCGCCCTGCTGGCCGGCCTGGCCTTCCCCATGGCAGCGGACCGGGCGCCGGGGGCCGGGGAGGCCGGCCGGTCGCTGAGCGCCGCCGGCCGGGTGTACTGGCTGGAAGGATTCGGCAGTCTGGCCGGCGGGCTGGCGTACACCTTCTGGTGGGCCGGGCGCTGGCCGCCGGTCCGCGTGCTCGGCCTGGCCGAAGTGATCGCCCTGGTGGTCCTGGCCGCCGGGTGCACGCTCGAGCGGCGGCGCACGCGGACACCTGAATCCGCATCCCGCGACGCTCGATCGCGCTCGGGACGCGTGGCGCCGGCGCTATGGGGGGCGGCGGTCATCGCGGCGGCGGCGCTGGTGTTCGGCGCCGCCGATCGGCTGCAAGTCGTGCTGGACGGGGCCTACTGGCACACGCTGGCGCCGGGCGTCCGCCTCGTGGAGCTGCGGGAGTCCCGCTATCAGTTGCTCGCTCTGGGCGAGCGTGAGGGGCAGTTCACCCTCTACCTCAACGGCATGCAGGCGGTCTCCTTTCCCGAGCCGTTCGAAGTCAACATGCGGGCGCACTTCCTGATGAACCAGCACCGGCAGCCGGCGCAGGTACTGGTGGTGGGCCGCGGCCTGGAGGGGATGATCCAGCGGATGCTGGACTATCCGGTGCGGCGCGTGACGCTGGTCAGCCTGGATCCGGCGTATGCCGGGCTGGTGGAGCCCCGGCTGCCGCCGGCGGAGCGGCACGCCCTGGCGGATCCTCGCCTGGCCCTCGTCTCGGCGGACGCGGCCGATTTTCTCGCCGCCACGCCGGAGCGGTTCGATCTCATCGTCCTGCTCACGCCGCCGCCCGCCACGGCGGCGAACAACCGCTATTACACCCGGGAGTTTTTCGCCCGCTGTCGTTCCCGCCTGGCTGCCGGCGGCGTTCTGGCCGTTGGCCTGGACAGCGGCGAGAACGTGATCGCGGGCGACCTGGAGCGCGCGGTTGGCACCGTGTACCAGACGCTGCGGCGGGAGTTCCCGCGGGTCCTGGCCGCGCCCGGGACCCGACTGACCTTTTTGGCCTCGGACGCGCTCGGCGCGCCCACCGTGGATCCCGCCGAGCTGGCCCGGCGCTTCGAGGGCCGCCGATTGGCCCGCAGCGACTGGTTCACGCCCCATCATTTTCGGGTCCTCCTGCCGGCGGAGCGTGTCGCCTGGCTGCGCGGTGTGCTGGCCCGGTCCGAACCGGCGTGGGAAAACACCGAGCGGCGGCCCGTGAGCCACCTGTTGAACCTGCGGGTGTGGGATCTGGCCACCGGCGGGCGTCTGCGCGGCTGGCTAGATGCCGTGGAGGCGCTGAACATCATCCGGCTGGCGGGGATCGTCCTGGCGGTTCTGCTCGTGTGGCTGGTGATCCATCGGTTCCTGACGGACCGTCGAGCCGCCGGGTGGCCGGCGGCCGCGGGTGCGGCGGTCGGCGTGTTCCTGTTCGGCTTCATGGGCATGGGGCTGGAGATCCTCCTGCTGTACCGCGTCCAGAACCTCTTTGGTTATGTCTACTCCATGCTGGGGGCGCTCGTCGGCGTGTTTATGCTGGGCCTGGCCGGCGGCGCCTGGTGGATGGACCGCCGGATGAATTGGCCCGCCGCTCGCATGGCCCGCTGGGCCTTCCTGTTGCTGCCTGGCGCGGGCATGGCGCTCTGCGTGACGGTGGCGATCGTTATCGCCGGCCGGTCGGCCGCGACCCTGGCAGGCATTGTTGTGACGATGCTGTCGGCCGGCGTGTTGACCGGCCTCTACTTCCCATTGGCGGCCCGCCTGCAAATGGAGGTCGCCGGCACACCGGCAACAGTGGCCGGACGCATCAACGCCTGCGACCACCTGGGCGCGCTGGCCGGCGCCGGCCTGACGGGACTCCTCTTCCTGCCGGCGCTCGGCGACTTGCAGACCCCTGTCTTTTTAGCGTTCCTGATGCTTTGCCTGCCGGCGTGGAGCCTGCTCGCTCGCCCGCGCGGGGGATGGCGGTGAGACGGTGGGATGCCCACAATATCTGAATCACCGCAGAGGACTCAGAGGGCACGGAGGGACCTTTTGTCATGGATCATCTGACATTTTTCATTGGGCATTGCGGAGACGGTGAGTCGGTGAATCGATGAATCGGTGAATCGATACAAAGATCTGGGTTCTGTGATCCAGGTCCCGGAACCCAGGTCCCAGAATCCAGGTCCGATATCCGCGTTAAGGGAACGTGCCTCGAGCCTCTAGCCTCGAGCCTCTAGCCTCGAGCCTCTAGCCTCGAGCCTCTAGCCTCGATTACGATCACGATTACGAATTACGATCACGATTACGAGCACGATTACGAGCACGAATTCAACCCACACCACTCACCGTTCACTCCTGACTCCTATCTCCTATCTCCTATCTACTAACTAAAAAAGGGGAAAGCCTCTCGGCTTTCCCCTGGTTGGATCAAGCGGCCGGCGGTGAAACCGGCCGGTAGCTTGGAAGACGCTAGAAGATGTAACGAATACCGAACTGCATCTGCCAGCGGGACAGCAGCTGGTTAGTGTCATACCGGTTGGTGCCGGTCTTGAGGAAGGCGTACTGCGGCTTGCCCGTGGCTGCGTCGACGCCGCCGTAGCTCAGCGGGGCGTCACCGCGGTAATACACGTACTGGTACTTGCCCCAGCTGCTGTTGAGCAGGTTCAGGAAGTTCTGGATGTCCCAGGAGAACTGCAGCTTGTGGCCTTCGAGTCCGGGGATGGAGAAGTCCTGGAGCAGCCGGAAGTCGGCCCGGTGATACCACGGTTCGTAGCTGGCGTTGCGGGGGATGATCTGGCCGCGGTACTTGGACAGGCCCTCGTCGCCCTCGATGTAGGCGTTCAGGTCGGCCCAGGTGCCGCCGGTCAGGATGATTTCGTCCTCGGATGCCGGGACGTAGATCAGGTCGTTGTAGTAGCTGCCGTCCTTGTTCTCATCGTCATAGAACCGGCTGGAGTATGGCCGGCCCGAACGGCCGTTGTAGAAGAAGGTCAGGGTGGTGGGATGCTTCTTGAGCAGGTCCAGCACGTAGGACACGCCGATGCCGATGCGGTGGCGGATGTCCTGGTTCGAAGCGGTCAGCGAAGGCCGGTTGGCGTCGATGCCGATGTGGTTGTACTGGAAGTTGGAGCGGGCCTGGGAGCTGGAACCGCTGTTCACGTCCTGGGCGCCGCCGTAGGTGTAGGCGCCCTGGATGAAGCCGTTGTTGGGCAGGCGCCGCTGCAGCGAGAAGCTCAGGCTGTACTGGAACCCCTCGCTGGTATTTCTCAGGTAAATCACGTCGCTGAACGACGAGGAGACTCGGCCGCCGTAGTAGGCCCGGCGGTCCCACGCGTCGTTGGTGGTCTGGACCAGGTTGATGTTCTGGGTGAGCACGTCGGAGAGATTCTGGGTGAAGATGCCTTCAACCGTCCCCTTCAGGCCCCACGGGAGTTCTCGGTCGTAGGCCAGGTCGATGCGCGCCACCTGGGGGAACAGGAAGTCCTTGTCCATGACGTTGATCTCGCTCGTCTGAATGGCGAAACCCTTGGGCTGGTTGTCCGGATCGGCGACGAAGGCGGGCACGCTGCTGGTGACGTAGTAGCGGGTGAACTCGATGCCGGTGTTGCCGAACTGGTTCGAGATCCAGACGTACGGGGTCCGGCCGGAGAAGACGCCCACACCGCCGCGAAGCAGCGACTTGCCGTCGCCGGCCATATCCCAGTTGAAGCCCAGGCGGGGCGACCACAGGATGTTGCCGGAGGCCATTTCGCGGGTGTCGATGCCGAACACATCCTCCACCAGTTCGTTGTAGCTGGGTTCATCGCCGATGATGGGGATGTCCATGCGCAGGCCGAACGTGAGGTTGAGGTTGGGTCTCATCTGGTAGGTGTCACCGACGTAGAAGCCGATCTGGGCGACGCCGAACTCGGCGGCCCACCGCGGTTCGCTGGCGATGTTGGAGAAGCTCAACTCGTAGCGGTTGGCGATGCCGGCTTCGAAGTTGTTGAGGTTGGAGAATCGATAGGTGCCGAAGTTGTCGCGGATGAACACGTTCTTGAAATCGAAGATCTCGTTGTGCGTGCCGATCACCAGGGTGTGCTTGCCCAGGAAGAACGACAGGTTGTCGGTGATCTCGAGGACGTCCTGGTCCAGGGAGTTCGCGGTGGAATAGCGCTCGGTGCCGGCCACGAAGGTGTAGCCGTTCACGCCCACGCTGACGTTGGGGAACCGGTCGCCCGGGGTGGCGCGCGCGTCGCGGATGATGGTGTAGTTGACCCGGAACTCATTGGCCATGTTGTCGCCGATGACGCTGTCGAGCTGGGCGACGGTGGAGTAGGTGTCGTTCTCCATCGTGTAGCCGCCGTTGCCGAAGGTGAAGGAATTGCCGGCGCGGGAGAGGATGTCGCTCGCCGCGTCCACCCAGTTGAAGCGGGCCGTGAGACGGTGCTTGTCGTTGATGTTGAAATCGGCGCGCCCGAAAAACTTGTTACTGTCGCGGTGGGCGGTGTATTCACCGTAGGTGCCGGGATCATAACCGTAGCTTTCGCAGATGTCGAGGAAACGCTGGACGTCGGCCAGTGAGACCGCCGCGCCGCCCCAGTCGTTGCTGTTGCCGCTGTCGTCGATGAGGAAATCGTTGGGTTGGTTCTGGCGGGTGATCTCGCCGTTGACGAAGAAGAAGAACCTGTCCTTCATGATGGGGCCGCCCAGGCGGAAGCCGTACTGGTGCTCCTTGAAATCGCCGACGGACGTGTCGTCTTCGCCCTTGCCCACGAGGGCGTCCGTGCGGCCGTAGTAGAACACGGACCCGTGCCACTGGTTGGTGCCGCTGCGGGTGATGGCGTTGATGCCGCCGCCCGTGAAGCCGCCCTGGCGCACGTCATAGGGGGCGATGACGATCTGGAATTCCTGGATGGCGTCCAAGCTGATGGGGTTCGTGCCCGCCTGCCCGCCGGGGGTGCCGCTGTCGGCCAGGCCGAACAGGTCGTTGTTCACGGCGCCGTCGATCTGGACGTTGTTGTAGCGGTTGTTCTTGCCGGCCACCGAGTAGGCCTGGTCGCTGAAGTTTTCGCTGATGTTGACCTGGGGCACCAACCGGGTGAAGTCGGAGAAGTTCCGGGAGATGCTGGGCATGTTCTCGATGGCCGCCTGGGTGACGTTGTGAGCGGCGCCCGTGCGGGCGGTGCTCAGCTCCGCCTCGGAGGCGACGACGGTCACCTCGCCGAGGTCGACGTTGGCCAGGACCAGCTTGTAGGAGAGCTGCTTGTTCTCGCCCAGCTTGACGTAGACGTCGTTGGTGGTGTCGGTCTTGAAGCTCTCCATCGTCACGGTGATGGTGTAGGGGCCGCCGACGCGGACCGCGGGGAGGTTGAACCGGCCGTCCGATCGGCTGATGGTGGTGTACGTCGTTCCCGTGGGAACGTGAACAGCGGTGATTTCCGCCCCGGGCAGGGGCATCTCGTCGCTGCTCAGGATGATGCCGCTGAATTCTGCCGTGGTGGCGCCCTGGCCGAGCACCAGCACCGGCATGCTGAGTAGCATCAGCAGCCCGATCCATAAGGTTTTGCGCATAACGACACAGCTCCTTAACAGAGGATTATTGCAAAAACAAAACGTCCGCTTCATGAGGGTGAGCGTTCATTAATAAATTAGCGCTGCCGGATGAAAAACGGATAAAGCTGTCCTGAGGATCCGGTGAATCCGGCGTTTTGGTCGCGGTCGATTCTAGGGTTTCGGAAACAACTATCCAACTGTCGCATCCGCTCGCAACTGCACCACATGTCCTTTCGACATCCTCAGAACTGTTCGAGTGCGCTTCATTCTACTCAGGTTGAAATTGAATTTCAAGAGTCTATTTTGAGGAAAGGATTAATATTTTCGGACTGTCGAAATCCCGGCTGCGGATCTCGTGGTGAACCGGGCGGCGCGACTGTCCGGCTGACCGGATCAGCGTTCCAGCCGGATCTGCCCCTTGTACGTCTCCACGCTCAGGCGGACCGCACCCGGACCGTCGGTTTCCGCTTGCCGCCCCGGCGCGGCCTCGGCGGCCCGGCCCAGCCGATCGACCAGCGTGCCTTTAGCCGAGATGTCGGCGATGACGGTCACGGGCTGGCGGCTGTTCAACTGCAGCCGGATGTCGCCCTTGTAGGTTTCCAGCCGGCAGCGGCCCTCGAGCCGATCGGCTTCAATGTCGATCCGGCCCTTGTACGTTTCCGCTTCCACCCGGCCGTCCTGCCGGGCGAAGGTGGCGTCGCCCTTGTACGTGTCCATGATCAGCTCGCCGGACAAGTCGTGCCCGCGCACCGTCCCCTTGTACGTCTTGATCCGGAGCTTGCCCTCGAATCCGTCCAGCGTGAGATCGGATTTGTAGTCTTCGATCACCAGGTTGACCCGTCGGGGGGCGTGCACCTTCAGGTGGGCGTAGGGCAGGATCTTGGAGCTCTCAAAACCGAACCAGCCCCGCTCCGCCGGGACGTCATCGTAATCCACTTCGACCGTCACGGATCCGCGCCCACCGGTCATCACGACCCGGGTGGCGGCGATGGACTTCTTCGCGTACGCGTCGCTGACATCGGCGGGCGCCTCGATGCGCGCGTGCACCTCGACCAACGGCTTGTCCCAGGGGATGAGTTCGATGGTCCCCTTGTAGGTGCAGACGCGCAGGCGGCCGCCGGTCTCCAGATCGGCCGTCTGGTTGAATTCCTTCGACCGGGCCGCCTGGGCGGCTGACAGCGCGAGCGCGGCCAGCGCCATCACGGTCAGAGTCAACAAACGGATGCGACGACTCATGGTGCCTCCTTCTCCGCTCGGGCGCCAGCGCGGACGGGCGCCCGGCATCATGACAACCAGTACGAAATCCGTCGCCGCGAAGTTCAGCCGGACAATCCGGCCCGCGGCCGGCTGTCCTCGGGTAAAAAAGAAACGGCCGGGGCGAGCCCCGGCCGTTCCGGTTGCGGACTCGGCCGATCGGTCAGATTTTTTCCACCTTCTCCGTGAACCGGATGCCGGTGTTCTCAAGCTCTTCGAGAACCGGCAGATAGATCGCCGGGTCCACCGGGATGAGCACGCCCGCGGCCCTGATTTTCTCCTCGAGCAGAAGCCGGGTGGCGATGGCGGCGGGCAGCGCCACGGTCCGCGCGACGGCCGTCTCCACGCCTTCGACGCCATAGTCCACCATCAGGGAGGTGTGGCGCTCTGTCTGCCCGCCGGGGAACTCGCCGATGACCTCGTGGAGCATGGCGACCATGTCCCGTTGTCCCTTGGCGTAAGCCATCTTGGGCAGGAGGTAATCCGTCAGCACGTCCAGCGGCGGGTACTGGCCCCTGTTGATGGGCGTATCCAGGAAGAGCCCCATGTACTCGAGTTTTTCCATGATCTGCGGCTGCTGTTCCAGCTTGAACTTCTTGGCGAACTCCGCCTTGACGTCGCCGGCGCCCAGGCCGGCCAGGCGGGCGGTCAGGGCGCGATGGGTGAGATCGGCGGTGTCCAGCGGATCCAGCGACAGCCACCCCGACTTGCTCACCACGCTCCAGGTTTCGCACCAGCCGGGGAAACGGATGGTGCCGCGGAACATGGTCCGGATCTCGGGCAGGTTGTAGATGTCGATGTACGAGATCGAGTCGCGGTTGGGGTAGAACTCCATCTGGCCCACTCCCTCGAGCTGCAGCGGGTGATGGTCGTCGAACAGGTTCTCGGAGGCGATGTTGACTTCCTGCCCGTCCTTCCGGTACAGGGCGGTGTTCCGGCCCGCCAGGACCACGCCCCGGGGACTCCAGGAGAACTTGTATTTCAGCGGGTTGTCCAGGTTGTCGGGGGCCGGCAGGGCGCCGCAGTAGGAATTGAATACGGCGACCTTGCCGCCGCGCTGCTGGATGTCATGGATCATCTTCATGGCGGACATATGGTCGATGCCCGGGTCGAGGCCGATCTCGTTGAGGAAGCAGAGGCCCTTGACCCGGACCTGGGCGTCCAGCGCCTTCATCTCCGGCTTGACGTAGGACGTGGTGATCATGTGCTTGCCCGCTTCGATGCAGGCGTTGGCGACCTGCAGGTGGTAGATCCACGGCAACAGCGAGATCACCACGTCGTGTTCGGCCACCATCCCGCGGAGCCGGTCGGCCTCCTCCACCACCCACGCCACCGCCTGGCCGTTCGGATGTCCGTCCAGCAGGGCGGCCGCCTTGTCGAGCGTCCGCGAGGCCACCGTCACCTGGATGCCGTGCTTGAGCAGATACTGGACCAGCGGTTTTGACACCAGGCCGGCCCCGAGCAACAACGCTTTCTTCATGATTAAACTCCTTATCGTTTAATTAATGATGCAGGTATTTTTCGATGTACTGGTAGTCGGGCGTGAGCCGGCCGTTGTGGACGATGACCGCGCGCTTCAGCGGCAGCGGCAGGTCCAGCGTTTCGAAGGGGTGGCTGAAGTCAGCGGCCATGACCGCGGGGATGAACGGGCTCAGGACGCCGCTGAAGTAGTTGGACGCCTCCAGCGGCAGTTCGGAGGGGAGGATGTCCACGATGAGCACGGCGATCCCGTCGCCGCTGTCGCCGAGCTGGTGGGTGTCCCGGATCGGGTCGTAGACCAGGAACGGCTTGTCGGGGCCGTGCGCCTCGAAGGTGAATTCGATGCTGCCGCCGATATCACAGGTGATGTCGCCCACCACGCGCAGCTTGTGGCTCCCCTCGCGCCAGAGGCGGCCGGCTTCAGCCCGGGTGAAGAGGCGGGGGTAGCGGTCGTCCCAGTAGATGCAGTTGATCAGGATATCCATCAGCGGCAGGAACCGCTCAAAGTCGGAGCGGTATTTTTCCGGGTGCCGGTAGTAATCCTGCAGCTCGAACGCGCCGTCGGCCGCGGCCGGCCGGATCATGTCCGCCTCGGTGAACACCACCTTGTAGACGGTGTCGGCCGCGGCGTCGAGACGGCCCGCGGCCAGGTCCGCGGGGGTCACGGTCACGGGCGCCAGCTCGTCGATGATGGACTGGGCGCCCTTGGAGACGTTGCCGTATCCGCTCACGCCGATGACGAACGGCTTGAGCGCGGCGGGGATGCCCGCCGCCAGGAAGGCCTGGCCGACGCCGCGGATGTGCTCGTGGGCGGCAGCCAGGGACGGATAGTCGAGCGCCCGGCGGATCTGCCCCAGCGGCGTGTCGATGCCCGCCGTCGCGAGGCGACGGCCGAACAGGTGCAGGGTGTCGATGGCGCCGGCATAGCCGGCGTAGTTGCCGAAGAAGATCAGGCGGCGGTTGTTCTCGTCCACCACCCGCTCGTAGTCGAGCAGCGTCGCGCCGCGATCCAGGATGCTCTGGAGCATGGGCATGTTGTAGGGCTGGCCCTTGATGGTGTGCGAAAAGAAGATATGGACTTTGCCCGGCTGGATTTTCTGCGCGGGGATTTCCTTGAGTCCCAGGATCAGGTCGGCCGCGGACAGGTCCCGGCTCAGCGTGGCGCCGGCCGCGGCGAATTCCGCGTCAGGGAACACGCGGTGGTTCGACGGCTCCACCAGGCAGCGGAAGCCGGCCGCCACCAGCGACCGCAGATCGGCGGGGGTCACCGGCGTCCGCCGCTCCAGGATGGATTTGTCTTCTTCACGGATGGCAAGGGTCTTCATGTGATTACCTGAATATTGAAAATTTAGAGCTTAATAAATTATCAGAGGAGCGGCGCGGGGTCAAGAACAAGCGCATGCTTTCAGGCCGATGTGACGCCGAAACAGGCCGCGGTCGTCGCGGTGTCGGACGGTCCGGGAGGCCGTCGCCGTTACGGCTGGAGCCGCCCTTTCTTGAGCAGGCTGTTGAAGACGCTCGTGAACGTGGTGAAATTGGAATAGGCCCAGCCGCCCGAGCCGTTGATTCCGTAATTGAAGGCGTCGTTCACGACCCGGAGCAAGTCGGGTTGGAGCCGCGGACCGGTGGCGGAGACCAACAGCCCCACCAGACGAATCTGGTGCTCCTTGCAATGCTTGACCAGATCGCGCAGGGGCTGGTAGCGTGACGGCGCGAACGAATCGGCTCCCTGGATGAAGCCCTCGGTGTCGACCAGGCGGAACAGGTTCTCCGATCGGCCGTTGGTGATGAACACCACGGTGTGCCCGGCGAGCCCCTCGCCGGCGAGGAAACTCAGCAGGTTGCGGTACGGCGTGGTGGCCGGCGAGGTGACGGTGAGGGCGAAGCCGGCCGGCGGCCACGCCAGCTGCCCGGCGGGCCCCTCGTGAATGCGCGTGTATTCGTTGCGGGTGGTCAGGTAGATTTGCACCGGCAGTTCCGCCGGCAGGCGTCCCATGAGTTCCCGCATGCCATCGTTCAGGAGCAGCCGGTCGGCGTCGGGCCGGATGTCCTGCTGGATGAAAAAGACCAGCGGCCGGCTGTCCGTTTGGGCGCGGGCCGCCGGACCGGCGGCCGCCGCCAGTGCCAGCAGGAGCGGAAGCAGGGCGGAACGCATATCGTGTCCTCCTTGAGAATCGCGCGCTCACCCGGCAGCGGCCGGGGCCACCGCCGGGGTGCGCGGCAACGGGCCGCGGGTATCTCAGGCGACGCCGGTGGCCACGGACTCGGGAATCGGCTCCAGCGAGTAGTTGGCGGGATCGGCCAGGATCTTTTTCACCATGGCCGCGTGCACGGCGTGGCCGCCCCGGACCACGTGAAACTCGCCCAGGACGGGATGCCCCACCAGGGAGCAGTCACCGAGAAAATCCATGATCTTGTGCCGGATGAACTCGTCGGGGAACCGCAGGCCTTCGGGGTTGAGCAGGCCGGTGTCGGTGAGCACGATGGCGTTATCCAGCGAGCCGCCCTGGGCCAGGCCGTTCTCCTTCAGCGAAGAGATCTCCTTGAGAAAACCGAAGGTGCGGCCGGGTGCGATCTCGCGCCGGTAGTGCTCGGGCTGGATGGCGCACCGCATTTCCTGAACCCCGATCAGGGGATGGGTGAAATCGATGCGATAGCTCACGATGAACGCGTCGGCCGGCCGCACCGATACGGTCTTGTCGCCCAAGGCGTGCTGGATCTCGCGCCGGATCCGGAGGACGCGCCGCCGCTCGTCGTAGACCCGGCGGCCCACCGCCGCGATCCGCTCCGCGAAGGGGCGGGCGGAGCTGTCCAGGATGGGCACCTCCAGGTTGTCCACATCGATATGGGCATTGTCGATGCCCATGGCGTAGAGCGCCGACAGGATGTGCTCCACGGTGGAGATCAGGACGCCTTTTTTCATCAGCGTCGTGGCGTAGCTCACGTTGGCGATGTGGGCGGCCTGCGCCTCGATGGGGAATCCGTTCAGGTCGCTCCGGCGGAAGACGATCCCCGTGTTCGGGGGCGCCGGGCGGATGACCATTTCGACGGGACAGCCGGTGTGCAGGCCGATGCCCGTGAAGTCGAGGGCTTCGTTGAGGGTGGATTGACGGTGCATCCGTGCATTCATCTCCGGGGTCGGTTTCCGGGCCGCGTTCCTTATTGCAATCCGGATGCCACGGTGGGCGTTAAAATCAGGCCGGCCACGCCCGTCGGCCGCTGGCGAAAGATGCCGGTGAACACAACCGGATTTCGGTCCATCCTGACTGTGGCGCCCAACCCCCACCCCGATCCGTGTTTTGGCGAATCGTCCACACTGCGCGGGGGCTGTGGTGATTCAGGCGGAGAGACGGTGAGCAGCGGGACCGGTACCGCCCGGCCCCGCCGCGGGGATGGTCAGCGCCGGTAGCGGCTGAAGATGTCCCAGCCGGGGTAGTGGGCCGTCTTGCCGAGCTGCTCCTCGATGCGGAGCAGTTGGTTGTACTTCGCGATCCGGTCGGTGCGGCTGGCGGAACCGGTTTTGATCATGCCGACGCCAGTGGCCACCGCCAGGTCGGCGATGAAGGTGTCCTCGGTTTCGCCGCTGCGGTGCGAGATCACCGCGGTGTAGCCGCTCCGGCGCGCCAGCTCGATGGTGTCGAGCGTCTCGCTGACGGTGCCGATCTGGTTCAGCTTGATCAGGATGGAGTTGGCCACGCCCAGCTCGATGCCGCGGCTCAGTCGCTCGGTGTTGGTGACGAACAGGTCGTCGCCCACGAGCTGGATCCGGTCGCCCATGGCGTCGGTGGCGAGCTTCCAGCCATCCCAGTCCTCCTCGGCCAGGCCGTCCTCGATGGAGTAGATGGGATACTTGCCGATCCACGCCTCGAAAAACGCCACCATCTCCTTGGCGGAGCGTTTGGAGCCGTCCGATTTCTTGAAGACGTACTGGCCGTTCTCGAAGTACTCGCTGGCGGCCGGGTCCAGCGCCAGGACGATGTCCTCGCCCGCCTTGTAGCCGGCCTTCTCGATGGCCTCCAGAATGACGGTGAGCGCCTCTTCGTTGGATGCCAGGTTGGGGGCGAATCCGCCCTCGTCACCCACGTTGGTGTTGAGCTTGCGCTTTTTGAGCACGCCCTTGAGCGCGTGGAAGGTCTCAACGCCCATGCGCAGGCCGTCGTAGAAGGACGGCGCGCCCACGGGCATGATCATGAACTCCTGGAGGTCCACACTGTTGTCGGCGTGGCTGCCGCCGTTCAGGATGTTCATCATGGGCACGGGGAGCGTGTGGGCGTTGGCCCCGCCCAGGTAGCGGTAAAGCGGCTCACCGAGGTATTCGGCGGCGGCCCGGGCCGTCGCCATGGACACCGCCAGGATGGCGTTGGCGCCCAGGGTGCCCTTGTTGGGGGTCCCGTCCAGCTCCAGCAGCGCCTCGTCCACCAGCCGCTGGTCCAGCGCGTTGAGCCCCTCGAGGGCCTCGGCGATGGTGTTGTTCACGTTCTCCACCGCCTTGAGCACGCCCTTGCCGCCGTACCAGGTGGCGTCGGTGTCGCGCAGTTCCAGCGCCTCGAACTGGCCGGTGGACGCGCCGGACGGCACGATGGCGCGGCCCATGGCGCCCGACTCCAGGACGACCTCTGCCTCGACGGTGGGGTTGCCCCGGGAGTCCAGCACCTGGCGGGCGCCGATGAAATCGATATAGCTCATGAATCCTCCTCGGTATGGTTGAATGATTTTCGGATCGGGATCAGCCGCGCGGCTTGCCGTGGATGGCCTGGATGCAGGTGATGGCCACGGCGTTGACGATGTCCTCGGCCGAACAGCCGCGGGATAGATCGTTGCCTGGCCGGTCCAGTCCCTGCAGGATCGGGCCGATGGCCTCGGCGCCGGCGAGCCGCTGGGTCAGCTTGTAGGCGATGTTGCCGGCGTTCAGGTCGGGGAACACGAGCACGTTGGCCTGGCCGGCCACCGGCGAGCCGGGGGCCTTGCTGGCGCCCACCTTGGGGACCAGGGCCGCGTCGACCTGCATCTCGCCGTCCACCAGCAGGTCCGGCCGGCGGGCCTGGACGTACCGGGTGGCTTCGACCACCTTGTCCACCAGCGGATCGGTGGCGCTGCCTTTGGTGGAGAACGAGAGCATCGCCACGCGGGGCGTGTCCTCGAGGAACATCCGGCACGAGTCCGCGGCGGCGATGGCGATGTCGGCCAGCTGGCTGGCGTTGGGGTTGGGCACCACGCCGCAGTCGGTGTAGATGAACGAGCCGTTGGTGCCGTACTCCGTCTTCGGCGTGACCATCAGGAAAAACGACGAGGCGATGGACATCCCCGGCCGCAGGCCGATGCACAGGATGGCCGCCCGCACCGTGTGGGCGGTGGTGTTGGTGGCGCCGGCCACCGAGCCGTCGGCCAGTCCGTCGCGGACCATCAGATCGGCGAAGAAGAGCGGATCCTCGATGGTCTGGTACGCCTCTTCCAGGGTCATGCCCTTGGCCTTGCGCCGGTCGTAGAGGAGTTCGGCGGCCCGCTTGCGCAGCTTGTCGTCGGCCATGGAGATGATGGGCACGCCGGTGATGTCCACGCCGGCGGCCTGGGCCGCGGCCTGGACCTTGTCCGGGTGGCCCACCAGACTCACTCGGGCGAATCCGCGGGCCAGCACGTCCACGGCTGCCCGGAGGGTGCGGGGATCCTCGGCCTCGGGCAGCAGGATATGCTGCACCGACTCGGCCGCCCGATGCCTGATGTGCTCCAGAATCTGCATGGCAACCTGCCTTGAATGGTTTTGAAAATAACGGCAGACCATATCATACCACGCCGGACGCAGAAAGGATTTTGTTGATCTTCGCGTCACCATGAAATAAAATCTCTATCGATTGTGAAACATTCAGTCGTGTCCGGTATCTTGAAACACGAACTTTATGCTTAGGAGGTCTTACATGAAGCGCATGGTGATCGTCGGCCTGGCTCTCCTGGTGCTTGCGCTGCCGCTGATGGCGGCTCACGCCTTCGTCGGCCCCGAGAAGTGCAAGATGTGCCACAAGGTCGAGTACACTTCCTGGCAGGCCACCAAGCATGCCAAGGCATGGAGCTCGCTGAAACCGGCCGAGCAGTCCGACGCCAAGTGCTCGGGCTGTCATTCCACCGATCTGCCCAAGCTGACCGGCGTCAGCTGCGAGGCGTGCCACGGCGCCGGCGGCGACTACTGGAAGATGAGCGTCATGAAGGACCAGAAGCTGGCCATCCAAAACGGCCTGATCCTGCCCACGAAGGAAGTCTGCGAGAAGTGCCACAACAAGAAGAGTCCCACCTTCAAGGGCTTCGACTACGCGAAGAGCAAGGGCCTGGTCCACGACGTGAAGAAGAAGTAATTCCTGTCCCCTTAATCATGCATCCGAGCCCCGCACCCGCGGGGCTTTTTTATTTCACTGGGTGAATCGGTGAGTCGGTGGATGGGGGAATCGGTTAATGGGTAGAATCGGTGAATAGGTGAAACGGATTGAGTCGTGCTCGTCATCCCAATCGGGCGGAGCCGGAACCAAAGGGTATGATCGCTTACTCCGGTTTCCGTGCCGCGATGCCGGGTCTTCGGCAAGCCCGTCCAGTTGCAAAGACAATAGCCAGGCGCAGCCCCGCGAATGCGGGGCAGCGCCTGGAAAGCGGAATTGAAAAAACACGGCGCGCCCCTGGACAGGGGCGCGGAGAAATTCGGATCGAATCTTCGGAAAGAAGCCCTCCCGCCGAACGCGACCGGGTTCGATTGGCCGGATGGTGATTCGGCGTTTTCGGCCAGTGCCTCTCAGGTCCCCGCCGTCCGGCGGCACATTGAGAACCAGGCGGAGCACCACCGGCGGGTATCGGCGCAAGAGGAGTGGGTTCGGTTGCTCCGCCGGCACCACGTCGCGGTCGACGAACGATCTCTGCGGTGATCTTCTCCGCGCCCCTTATCAGGGGCGCGCGACGTCAAAAATATCGATTTTCCAGGCGCGGCCCCGCGTTCGCGGGGCTGCGCCTGGCTATTCTCGTCGTGAAAGCGTGGGTTGTGCCGGTCGATGATGGGACGGGCGAGCGGGGGGGAGAAATCGGTGAAACATTTTGTCAAATTTTGGCAGGATATTGTGAGTAATTGAGTAATCGTAATCTATGCCCGTTTCAGCCATTCGGACATCGGACTTCGGACATCGGACCTGGGAACTCAGTACCTCCCGCCTGCCCGCCGGCGGATCGTTCCCGTAACACGGACAAGGGACTTTGAATAATGAGCTCTTGACTATTTGTAAATATTTTGATAGTTTTGTGACAAATTGAATTGGGCAGCGAGGGCATCCGATGTTTGATGTCCTTAGTCTGATCAGTCTTACCCCCCCCCCGAAACAAGCGATAATCGCCAGCCGTGGAATGTTTATTTCCGCGCCGGCGTATCTAAATATATCTAGTGCCACACTGGAACAGGGGGGCACGCCATGCGACGCATCGTTAGACATTCGAAAAGTTGAAACACCAGTTGAGGACTTCCACTTCCTGCATGCGGATTGACCCCGTGTGTCACGGAATACGCATCGCGTATTCATCATCGGCGAAGAGGAGGATTTATGAACCACCCGAACAGGATTCTGGTCCTCTCGCTGCTCCTGGCCTGCCTGGCTGTGGGCCTCATGGCCGAGAGAATCGAGGGTGGAACCAAGGACAACACCGGCGGCGTCATTCCCGGCGTCACCGTGATCCTGACCCGCACGGACACCAGCGCGACGCGCCAGGCGGTGTCGGACGACAACGGTTTCTACATTTTCACGAACCTCAGGATCGGCAACTACGAGATCAAGGCCGAACTCGAGGGCTTCCAGCCGGTCCGCATCACCGGCATCAAGCTGTCCGCCGGTGAAGTCCTGAACTTCCCAGTGGTCATGACCGCTTCCGATGTGACCACGGCTGTTGAGCTCACGGCCAAGGTCGCGCAGGTGGAGCTGAACACTTCGCAGCTCGACACCGTCATCGACGGGAAGCGGATCCTCGACCTGCCGCTCAACGGCCGCGATCCGCTGGAACTCATCTACCTGACCCCGGGCGTGGTCCGGGGCCAGACCGGCTACCCGTCCGCCAGCGGCGGCCGCGAGCGCGGCAACAACTACCAGATCGACGGCATCGAGAACAACTACACCCAGACCATCGGCAACACCGTCGACATCAACGTGGACGCCACCTCCGAGTTCCTCGTCGTGACCTCCAACCCGTCGGCCGAATAAGGCCGCGCGGGCGGCGCCATCATCGACGTGATGACCAAGAGCGGCACCAACGAGTTCCACGGCGCGGCCTTCTACTTCCTGCGCGCCGAGAACTTCGACGCCAAGACCTGGGCCCAGAACCGCAACGACCTGCCGAAGGGCGATTTCAAGCGCCACCAGTACGGCGCCTCCATCGGCGGCCCCATCGTCAAGGACAAGGTGTTCTTCTTCTTCAACACCGAAATCCTGGACTACCGGGCGGCCGCTTCCTCCTCCGGCATCGTTCCGTACACTGACTGGGTGGACACAGTCACCAACGCGGCCATGGCGCACATCTTTCGGACCTACTACCCGGCGCCGAACGGCGACGTGAACATCGACGGCGTCAGCGGCTATTACTACTGGGCCCAGTCCGACCCATTCGATACCGAGCAGTACACCGCCAAGGTGGACTACAACTTCAACGAGGCCCACTCGCTCTCGTTCCGCTGGATCTACAACCATGGCGTGGACCCGGCGCTGAACTCCCTGCCCACCTTCCAGGACGATCGGCCGTGGAACGGCAAGCAGCAACAGTGGGGCATCGACTGGACCTGGATCCTGTCGCCCACGATGGTCAACTCCGCTAAGCTCGGCTACACCCGCGGTGCCAACCAGTGGACCCGCGAGTGGCGCGACATGGATTTGAACTTCGGCGGCAACCTCATGGACCCCACCCGCTATTTCACCGACTTCGGCGGCCCCTCGGGCTACGGCAGCGAATACACCGTCCTGAACACGTACCAACTGAAGGACACCTACACGTGGACCTTGGGCCGTCACGCCCTGAAGTTCGGCGTGGACCTGCGCTGGAACCAGAGCAACGGCGGCACGGGCTTCAACATGGTCCCGGCCGTGTTCTTTGACGGCTACTATTACGGCGGCGACACCCTGGCCAACATTGCGGCCGGCACAGCTGACTACGTCAACCACGGCGTGTACAGCAACGGCAACGAGTTCTCTACCGCCACATCCGACTGGCGCGGCTGGCGGCAGAAGGAATGGGACTTCTTCATCCAGGACGACTGGAAGGTGCTCCGGAACCTGACCCTGAACCTGGGCCTGCGCTGGGAGTACAAGCCGGCGTTGTTTGAAGTCAACAACATGGCGGCTAACGTGATGGATCCCTGCATCCAGGGCTACCACATTGTGAACCAGAACGACTTTTTCGATCCGGCCAACTGGGTCGACGGCGAGTGGTGGAATCTGGTGCCCTCCCAATGGGTGGGCACCGGCGCCGACATCTTCCTCGCCGGCCCCGACACCGGGAACGACCTGTACGAGGCGTCCACCAGCAACTGGGCGCCGCGGCTCGGCTTCTCCTGGGATCCGTTCGGCGACGGCAGGACCGCCATCCGCGGCGGCTACGGCATCAGCTTCGACCGCATGTTGTTCGACCTGATCACCTGGAACACCTCGCAGCTGCCGTTCAGTGTGGCCAACTTCCTGCCCGCCGCCCCGGGCGGCGCCTATGACGGCGTCTACCCCGACGGCGTCGCCTGGTACGGCCACGGCTACGACCTGCCGGACGTGGAGCTCCACCTCGCCTCCGAGACCTTCTACGACATGACGCTCTACAACCCCGACTTCAAGACCCCGTACATCCAGACCTGGAACCTGTCGGCCCAGCGCGAAATCTGGCCCGGCAACATCCTGAACCTTACGTACGCCGGCAGCGCGGGCGTCCACCTGCTGGTCCGCAACAACCCGAACCAGATGTTCTATCCGTCCGAAGAGACGATCCAAGGCCTCGCGGACAACGGCTTCGGCACCACCTCCGTGCCGTGGTGGATCCGCTACTACAGCGTCCAGAACTCTCAGTTCCTGCGCGTGAACAACGTCGACACCTGCGGCCACTCCAACTACCACGCCTTCCAGAGCTCCTTCAACCACCGCTTCCAGGACGGCCTGCAGTTCACCGTCAACTACACCTGGTCCACCGCCTTCGACAACAGCTCCGAAACAGTGTGGGACCTGGGCAACTCCAGCCCGTTTGCGTCCGACTACTACAACCTGGGCTATGACCGCGGCTACGCCGGCTTCGACGTGCGCCACGTCTTCAGCGGCAACTTCATCTACGAGCTCCCCTTCGGCCCCGGCAAGATGCTCGGCGGCGACTCCGAGGGCTGGCTGGCCCAACTCATCAGCGGCTGGCAGATCAACGGCATCGTGACCGCCAACACCGGCTACCCCCTGGACTACAAGGTCGCCCGCGATACCCTCGGCACCGGCTACACCAACAACCGCGGCCCGGCCCGGCCGAACGTCACGACCTACGAGTTCAGCACCGACGCCGCGAACAACATCATGGGTCCGACCGCGGCCAACTTCAGCTTCGCCTCCAGCGTGATCAACTTGCGCAACCCCCAGGGCGACTACTACCGCGGCAAGTTCCGTGGCCCCGGCTACTGGAACATGGACTTCTCCCTGTTCAAGGACGTGAAGCTGCCGTGGTTCACCGCGGAAGGTTCCAGGCTGCAGTTCCGCGCCGAGGCGTTCAACCTGTTCAACCACACCAACTACGGCAACCCCAACACCACCCTCACCAGCGTCAACCTGGGCAAGTCCTTCACCGCCAGGGCCAACCGGCAGATCCAGTTCGGCTTGAAGTTCATCTTCTAGGCGGACCCGGTTTCGGTTCAAGGGCTCCTCTCAGGGGAGCCCTTTTTAGTTAGGAGTTGGGAGTTAGCAGTTAGGGGTAAAGAGTAAACAGTAAAGAGTAAACAGTACGAAGGGAAAAGGGTTGAACGTGCTCGTGCTTGTAATCGTGATCGTGCTTCGTAATCGAGACTCGAGACTCGTTCCCATCATGCGGACATCGGACGTCGGACATCGGATTTCGTGCTCGTAAATCGTAATCGTCATCGTAATCGTGATCGTAAGCGAAGCTTGAGACTCGTTCCCGCCATACGGACACCGGACTTTGGACATCGTTATTTAATGATCGTTCGCGTGATGGACTGTCCAATTGGCTATACCGGATGCTGGGTACACCTGGATTTCTACGCCCTACCGGAATCCTTCCGGCGACCCGCGGCACGCGGGTCGAACATGGGTAGCCCCGGGTGTAACCCGGGGTTTCTTTCACCCCCGCCGCGGGCCGGGGCGACCCGCAACGCGGGTCGAATGTGGATCCGACGACCGTTGGCGATGAAAAATGAATGCCGGGACCGGCGGATCGTTCGGATCCTTTCGGCACCCTTCATATTCGACCCGCTTTGCGGGTCGTGCCCTGGCGTTGGCCGGCAACCCCGGACCCCGGGCTCGCGCCCGGGGCTACCCACATTCGACCCGCCCGGCGGGTCGGGGACTCGGGTATGGCGTCGCGCCGCGCCCGCGCAGTCATAATCGAGGCTCGGGACTCGAGGCTCGTTTCCGTCATGCGGACATCGGACATTGAACGTCGTTATTTGATGATCGTTCGCGTGGGGAACGGTCTTATGGGTCATTCTTTGCGCCGGGTGCGCCCGGGCCTTCATGCTCCACCAGAATCCTTCCGGCGACCCGCGGCACGCGGGTCGAACATGGGTAGCCCCGGGTGTAACCCGGGGTCCGTTCCGCCCCATCGTGAGTCGGGGCGACCCGCCAGGCGGGTCGAATATGATCGGGTGCGTGGATGGGGTATGGTGGTCCCGAAGCCTCCGGGCCACCCATGGTAGTCCGTCGTTGCCATCGAGATCTGGGCCACATTCGACCCGCCTGGCGGGTCGCGCCCTGACGATGGCCGGCGACATGAACCCTGGCCTGGCGCCCGGGGCTCCCGACCACGTTCCTTGGTTTCAGAGTTCTGCTCCCAGAACCTAGGTCCCAGGCCCCAGGTCCCAGTACCCAGGTCCCAGTACCCAGGTCCCAGTACCCAGGTCCCAAATCCCCGCAGAATCCGGCTCGAACCCAAATAGCCAATAAAATATAAGCAATCGTCAATAACCAATAATCCGAAATGAACAATGAAAATTATCCGATGATCAATGACACAGATGGATCCCTCTGCGCCCTCTGCGACTCTGCGGTGTATTTCCCCCCGCCGGTTCGTTCTGTTATTCCGCCGGGAGGAAGTTGAACGGCTCTAGGATGAACACTCTGACCAGCTCGCCGGCGGCCAGCTCGGGACGGTCCGCCGGCAGCACCGCCAGCCCGTTGATCGTCCGCCACGAGAACAGGTCGGCGCTGCCCTTGTCCCGGACGGGACGGCACAGCAGCCGCCCCTCTTCGGCGACGAGCCGGCAGGGGCGGTAGGCGGTGCGGTCGCCCCGGTGGCGCATCGGTTCGGTGAGCGCGGCCGTGACGAATGAGCCGCCCGGGCGGTTCCACCCGGCCAGCCGCCGCAGGGCCGGCAGCACGAAGCGGGCCGCCTGCAGCAGCGACGAGACCGGGTTGCCGCTGAGTCCGAACAGGAGCTGGCGGCCCTTGCGGGCGAACACCATGGGTTTGCCCGGCTTGATGGCCACCGCGTCGAACAGCACCTCGAAGCCCTCGGCCCGCACCGCGGTTTGCACGAGGTCGAAGTCGCCCACCGAGACCCCGCCGGTGAGCAGGATGACGTCGGCGTCGGGTTCGGCGCTCACGGCCGACCGGATGGCGGCCTCGTGGTCGGGCACGATGCCGCGGACGGCGCAGGTGTAACCGAACTTGCGGAAATACGAGGCGATGGAGTACATGTCGGAGTTTCGGATGCGGCCGCCCGTGGGCGGCTGGTCGATGTCCACCAGTTCGGAGCCGGTGTTGGTGAGCGACAGCACCGGCCGCGGGTAGACGCGGACGCGGGTGAAGCCGAAAATGGCCAGAACCCCCAGGTCGCTGGCCTTGAGTACGTCGCCGGGGGCGAACAGCGGGCTGCCCGCCGCCAGCTCCGAACCTCGCGTCGCGACGTGCCGGCCGGCGGCCGGGATTTCCGTGAATGCCACCATGTCGTCGGGGTGCTCCCGGCACTGCTCCTTTGGCATTACGGTGTCGGCGCCGGAGGGCAGGGGAGCGCCTGTCATGATCTTGACCGCCGCGCCGGGGGGCAGTTCCCCGGACATGACCGTCCCGGCGGGCAGGCAGTCCACCACGCGGAGGCGCGCGCCCGGGCCCGTCGTGTCGGCCGCGCGGAACGCGAACCCGTCCATCATGGCCCGGTTGAAGGGGGGGACGTCGTCGCCGGAGCGCATGTCGGCCGCCACGGCATAGCCGCCGGCCTCCAGCAGGGGAACCTCGATGGGCGCGCGGGGCTGGCACTGGTCCAGGATGATGCGTTCGGCTTCTTCGATGGAGATCATGGGAACCCCTTCCCGAGCGGTCTCGCCAGATGGTAGCCGAAATTCCGCCCGAATGCACGGGGATTTTCGAGCCGCGGCCGCCGGGACGGTGGACGCGGCGGGCGTCTTCGGCTATACTCCCGTTTTCTCCCCGGCCGAGCCCCGGCGGACGCGGCCGGAATCCTGTGGAGGTGCGGCATGGACCCAAAGCCCGGCGGCTTCCCCTCGACCTTCTGGATGGCCAACGTCACCGAGCTCTTCGAGCGCGGCGCGTTCTACGCCATGGCCAGCTTCGTGGTGCTCTACCTCGGCCAGCTGGGCCTCGGCGACTACTGGCCCAGCACCCTGAACGGCACCGTGCTCTGGACCCTGGTCTATTTTCTGCCGATTCTCTCGGGCACCATCGCCGACCAGGTGGGCTTCAAGAAGTCGCTGCTGGTGGCGTTCGTGCTTCTGGCCGCCGGCTACTTCCTGATGGGCTACCCGGTCTGGTTCGGTGGCGCCACCCTGGCCAACACCGTGGAGAGCGAAGTCACCGCCGGCGCCGGCGTCATCATTCCCGTGGTCATCGCCATCGTGCTCATCGGCATGGGCGGATCGGTGGTCAAGCCGTGCATCTCCGGGACGGTTCAGAAGACCTCCGGCGCCCGGGCGACGCTGGCCTTTGCCATCTTTTACATGGTGATCAACATCGGCTCGCTCTGCGGCCGCGGGGTGAGCTACGTCGTCCGCAAGCAGTACGACCTGAGCTACATCTTCGCCGTGTCGGCCGCATTCGCCATCGCCGCCTTCTTCGTGGTCTGGATCCTGTACAAGGACCCGGACAAGCTGGCCGCGGGCGCGCCCCGGAAGCCCCGCAAGCCGGTGGGCCGGATCCTGAAAGACATGGTGCTGGTGCTCCGGAATCTGCGCTTCGCCATGTTCCTGGTGGTGTCCAGCGGATTTTTCTTCATCTACAACCAGGTGTACAACGTCCTGCCGCTGTATCTGAAAAAAGTGGTGGACCTGGACCCGCCGGTGGACCTCATCACCATGGCCAATCCGTTCACCATCGTGTTCTTCCAGCTCCTCATCACCAAATTGTTCGGCAAGTGGCAGCCCATCCGCTCCATCATCTGGGGGATCGTCATCATCGGCCTGGCCATGGTGATCAACCTCGTGCCCATCTTCTACCTCGGCATCCGCTACCCGTCGATCGGGGGGCTGCTGCCGCTCGGCGCCGCGTTCATCACCCTGACGGTGGCGCTGATCGCCTTCGGCGAGCTGTTCACCTCGGCGCGGACCTACGAGTACATCGGCGCGCTGGCGCCCAAGGGGGAGGAGGGGCTCTTCCTCGGCTACGCCAACCTGCCCATGGCCATCGGCTCGTTTTTCGGCGGGCCGGTGGGCGCGCTCATCTTCAACGAGGTGATCTGCCGCGGGGCGACCAAGCGGCCCGACGGCCTGCTGGACCCGGACCCGGCCTGGAACGCCGCCGGCTGGCTCCTGCTCATGGGCATCGGCCTGGTGTCGGCGCTCAGCATGTGGCTCTACAACCGATGGCTCCGGAAGCACCCGTCCGCGTGAGGGGCGGGGGGAGGGCGGCCCGGAGTTCGCCGGGCCGTCAGCGCCCCGCGGTCAACCGGTGCAGGATGACGGCGTCGGTGGCGGTGAGTCGCCCGTCTCCGTCCAGATCGGCCGCGGCCGCGGGAGCGGCGAAAGTCACCGGACCCGGCTGCGGACCCCCAGCGAGTTCGTGCAGCAACACCCGCCAATCCGAGGGCGTGACCGTGCCGTCGCCATCCAGGTCGCCGGGCAGCCACGGCCGAGTCAGTTCGGCCGTGGCGTCGGCGGCGATGGGTCCGAACCCACCGGTGAGCACCGTCAGGCGGACCATGTGGATGCCGGGCGCCAGGCCCGCTGTCGGCCAATGGCCGAGGGTCTCGTCGTGGCGCATCTCCGGAACGGGACCGGCGATGGGGATCCACGTGGCCGGTTCCGGGCCGGTCCCGTACTCCAGCAGATAGCCGTCGTAACCCAGCGGGCTGTCGGGTCCCCGGATGACCCGCGCGGTGCCCCGGAGCGGGGTCAGATCGCCCGTCACGGCAGTGACCGGTTCGATCCGGACCTCAACGATGCCGGCGGCGTCCAGGGCCCGGGGCGCGCTGCCGAGCAGGCAGTTGATCCATAGCATCGCGGCGTCGCCGGCGGCGTGGACATCGCGTCCCAACTGGGCGCTGTGGAAGCCGATGAATACGCCGTGGTCGTCGGTGGTCAGCTGCGATAAGTTGGTGGATAGAAACAGGATCAGTTGTCCGTCATCGAATACGCCGAGATAACCGCCACTGCCGTCGCAGACGGACTCCTGAACCGTCGCCTCGCCGTTCTCCTCCACGATCAGCTCGCCGAACACGCAATGGCGCAGGGTCAAACTGGTTGTTCCCCAGCAATAATAATTCCAACTCGCCACCGTGGTGTTGCGGAAGGCGTAGGTCACGTCGCCCCAGGTGAAATCGGCGACGTCAAGGGTGGTGTGGCCGGCCACGCCGGAAATGTCGATCGTGTGACCGCGCTCGAAGACGGAACCCACAGCCCGCAGGGCGGAATCGCGCACCGCCGCGTGGGAGCCGCTGCGCGCCATCAAGGCCCACATCACGTTGCGGCAGTCGGACAAGTGAACGGCGTAGGGGATATTCACCGCCCACGGAGTCGTCCCATCAAGCTGAAAGTCAGCCAAGTCGCCGGGAGGTGGCAAGACCGTGTCAATGGCGGAACCGTCGAACAGCGTGATCCACAGAAGCACCGTTTCCGAACCGGTGACGGACAGGCTGGTCTCACCGAACGGGACGAACTCGCCCGCGTTAATGCAATCCGTCAGGGAGACGGCGGCCTGGTCGAGCAACGCCCAGGTGGCAAATCCATCGACCACTTCCACCCGGACAAAATCGGCGGTGGCGCCGCCCAGTAAACTGATGCCGAATGAGTGCCCGTTGCCGCCGATCGTGCCGTCGGTGATCGCGAGTGCCGCCTGGTCCTGCAACATGCAGGCGGATTGATAAGCGTACGCCTGCCGGAAACAAAGACGGCCCTGTTGGATCTCCAGGGCGCCGTTGCCCATCAGGAAGACATGTCGCGCGAGATGCAGGGTGCAGCCCCCGGTCACCGTGAGTCGGCCGTTGTTGAGGATGACCAGGTTGCCGTCGACAAGGCGGTCGGACGACAGCACCACGGCTTCGTCCGGGTCGTCGCCGCCGATCACCCAGTCGGTGGCCGCCACCCGGGGAGAAGCCATCAGGACGAAGACGACGAAGCAGCCAAAAACACCGAGGCCGCGATCACGCAATGAACACCTCCCCCGTGGAACAGTGTCACTCGATCCGTCCGGCGATCTTATCAGATTGTTCGAGCGGTGGCACCTGTGACGTCGGCTCCAGCCGTTTCTGCATCCAGACCACGTCGAAGTCGCGGTCGAACTTGCGGCCGACGGCCCGGAACCGGCCGCACTCGGCGAAGCGGTGCCGGCGGTGGAAGCGGATGCTCCCCTCGTTGAGCGAGGAGATGCTGGCCAGGATCGTGTCCACCCCCAGCTGGCGCGCCTCGGTCTCGAAGCGCTCCAGCATCATGCGTCCCAACCCGCGCCCGGTTTGCTCCGGGCGGATGAAATACGTCACCTCCGCGGTCCGGGCGAAGGAATCGGCCGGGTGCCAGCGGCGCAGCATGCCGAAGCCGGCCACGCTCCCGTCGGGGGCGATCACGGCGACCGACGGATAGCCCTGGGCCAGGCCGGCCAGGCGCCGGTAGAACGCTTCGTCCACCGGTGAGGACGGGTAGGCGGCGAAGCTGCTGCCAACAAACTGGTTGAAGATCTCGGTGACCGCTCCCGCGTGGGCTTCGGTCAGCGGTTCCAGACGATAATCATCCATGGCGCTCCCTCCGCAACCCCAACGGGCTTCCGCCGGTTCGGCATCTGTCCGCACCCGGATACGATTTTGGACTGTTTCCGGCCAATCCGGCGTGCACGGTATATTTTTGTCCCGCGCTGCCCCGAAGACAACAGCCAATCCGACTGGGCGGCGAATCTGCCAATGCGGCCGGGCGGGGTCGGTCCGGTGCGTTCGCCGGTCTGGTCGCGTTTGCCATGAGTTGGAAGCCGCCGCGAGACGGAATCTGTGAATGGTCCTACCTTTTCTTTGAAGTTTCCCAATTGTAGGCGCGCAACATATTTGAAATGATTACGATAATTAGGGCAGAACATTCAGCCCGTCTTCAGTGCGACCGCCGCGGAGAGAGGCGGACAGTTCGGATCGGCAGCAGTCAATCGGATCATCATTCCAGGAGGTAACGCATATGAGCATCGGACCAGTAGGCGGGTCGCGACAGAATGTCACGCCCGACGACTATGACAATTCCAACGACGCGGGGGCGACGGCCGGATCGGGGAAGCCTGCGGGCGGTTCCCAGCCGGATGTTTGCCGCACTCCCGCGGGGTCTGCGGAATCGGTGACCGGCGGGTCCGTTTCCGTCAGCTCAGATGGCCAGAGCAAGACCGTCGGAGTGGATGCCCAGGCCGGCTCGACATCCATGTCCGTTGGGGGCGGGGCATCCATCACGGTCAACCGGGGCGGCGGCAAAGGCGGTTCCGGCAAGGACGTCGGCGGCGCGGGCGCCAATGAACCGGCTAAGACGGAATCGGCCATCAGCGGCAGCGTCATGCGGTCCAAAGTTCAGGAAGCCATGAAAACCTATGATGCGGGCAAGGCCGGGGTCATCGGCGACACGGGCGGCAAGATCGACGGTAAGCTGGGCGCCGAGGGCGGCAAGGCCGGGGTCATCGGCGACACGGGCGGGAAGCTGGACGGCAAGTTGGGCGCCGAGGGGGGCAAGGCCGGGGTCATCGGCGACACGGGCGGGAAGCTGGACGGCAAGTTGGGCGCCGAGGGCGGCAAGGCCGGGGTCATCGGCGACACGGGCGGGAAGATCGACGGCAAGTTGGGCGCCGAGGGGGGCAAGGCCGGAGTCATTGGCGACACGGGCGGCAAGCTCGACGGCAAGTTGGGCGCCGAGGGCGGCAAGGCCGGGGTCATCGGCGATACGGGCGGGAAGCTGGACGGCAAGCTGGACGGCAAGCTGGACGGGAAACTTGATGGCAAGCTGGACGGCAAGCTGGACGGCAAGCTGGACGGGAAACTTGATGGCAAGCTGGACGGCAAGCTGGATGGCGGGGCCATGGGCGGGAAGCTCGATGGCAAGCTGGACGGCAAGCTTGATGGCGGGGCCATGGGCGGGAAGCTCGACGGCAAGCTGGACGGCAAGCTGGATGGCGGGGCCATGGGCGGGAAGCTCGATGGCAAGCTGGACGGCAAGCTTGACGGCGGGGCCATGGGCGGGAAGATCGACGGCAAGCTGGACGGCAAGCTTGATGGCGGGGCCATGGGCGGGAAGCTCGATGGCAAGCTGGACGGCAAGTTGGATGGCGGGGCCATGGGCGGGAAGCTCGATGGCAAGCTGGACGGCAAGCTGGACGGCAAGCTTGATGGCGGGGCCATGGGCGGCAAGCTCGACGGCAAGCTGGACGGCAAGCTTGATGGCGGGGCCATGGGCGGGAAGCTCGACGGCAAGCTGGACGGCAAGCTTGATGGCGGGGCCATGGGCGGCAAGATCGACGGCAAGGTGGATGGCAAGTTCGACGGCGGCGCCGCGGGCGCCATGGCGGGCGACATGGGCGGCAAGATCGCCGGCAAGGTGGATGGCAAGTTCGACGGCGGCGCCATGGGCGCCATGGCGGGCGACATGGGCGGCAAGATCGCCGGCAAGATGGAGGGCAAGTTCGACGGTGGTGCCATCGGCGGTGCGATGGGCGGTGTCGATGGCAAGATCGACGCCGATAAATTCGGCATGGGTGACAAATTCGGGCCAGGTGACAAATTCGGCGGCATGGGTGACAAGTTCGGGCCCGGTGATAAATTTGGCGGCATGGGTGACAAGTTCGGGCCCGGTGACAAGTTTGGCGGCATGGGTGACAAGTTCGGCGGCGACGGCTGGTCCGGCGGCGGCGGGCCCGGGGATAAGTTTGATCCCTCAGGCGGGAGTGGCGTCGGAGGCAAGGATTTCACCGACCGGGGCAAGGACGATTCCTATGCCGGCGGTCTGGGCAAAAAGGATGACAAGACTGGCGTAGGCGGCTGGGGCAAGGACGACGACAAGACGGGCGGCACCGGCGCTGCGGGCGGCGCCGACGGCAAGAAGGACGATACGTCCACCGGAGGCACCGATAAAAAGGATACCAGCAGCAGCGACAGTTCAGACAAGACCGACAAGACCGACAAGTCCGACAAGTCTTCCGGTTCCAGCGACAAGGCGGACAAGGACACGGGCGGCAAGGAGAAAGACAAGAAAGAGGCCAAGGGTGGAGGGTTTGGCGGCCCGGGCGATCCCGACA
>Ga0209270_1000201_pt1 | contig 147738 bp, 156 predicted proteins | sample MTBAKSrepl1MetaG_FD_187456 | JGI IMG/M metagenome (GOLD analysis project Ga0209270, IMG submission 187456) | Enrichment culture microbial communities from Arthur Kill intertidal strait, New Jersey, USA, that are MTBE-degrading - MTBE-AKS1... | ecosystem: Environmental > Aquatic > Marine >... | reverse complement strand
GGCAAAGTTCGATATCCCCGCTGAAACCTTCGTTATTTCAGCCCACCGCACACCCGAGAAAGCCCGTGATTTTGCCGTCGGCGCCGAATCTAAGGGTTTTGAAGTTATCATCGCCGCTGCCGGTTATGCGGCCCATCTGCCGGGGGTGATAGCCAGCTGGACGACTCTCCCGGTCATCGGTGTGCCCCTGGCTTCCAGCGACCTGAAAGGCATAGATTCACTGTATGCCATCGTACAGATGCCGGCCGGCATACCGGTTGCCACCGTTACCGTTGGGGGCGCAGGCGCTAAAAACGCCGGCTACCTGGCAGCCGAAATACTGGCTGTAAAATATCCGCACATTAAAGAATTATTAAAGAAGTACCGCAGCGAGCTCGCCGGTTCTTAACCAAATGTCGAGGAGTCATTCATGATCGAAAGATACTGCCGTGCCCAGATGAAGCAGGTTTGGAGTGAAAACAATAAATATGCCAAATGGCTGGAAGTAGAGATTGCCGTTTGTGAAGCCTGGGCGGAAACCGGCCGGGTGCCGCGCAATGCCATCCCTAAAATCAAACTGGCCCGCCTTGATATGAAAAGAATGGCCGAAATACTCCTCCAGACCCATCATGACATGACCGCTTTCCTGGGGTCGGTCGCTGAAAGCATCGGCCCGGAATCCCGTTTCATTCACCTCGGCCTTACTTCCAACGATGTCATGGACACGGCCCTGAGCCTGCAGATGGTTGAAGCTGCCGGCATCCTGGGCGAGGGGGTCAAGGACATCATTCACATCCTGGCCGAAAAAGCCATGGAGCATAAGTACACGATAATGATGGGCCGGACTCACGGCATCCATGCCGAGCCCATCACTTTCGGCTTGAAACTGGCGGTCTGGATGGAGGAGATGAAGCGCCATCGCCAGCGGCTAACCGAAGCAACCCGCAACATCTCGGTGGGAAAAATAAGCGGTGCTGTCGGCACCTACGCCAACGTACCCCCCGAAGTCGAAGAAAAAGCATGCGCCCGGCTTGGCCTGACGCCGGCAGCCGTCTCCAACCAGATCCTGCAGCGTGACCGTCATGCCCAGTTCGTAACCACCCTCGCCCTGATAGCCGGCTCCCTGGAAAAGTTCGCCACCGAAATCCGGGCTCTGCAGAAAACCGAATTCCATGAAGCCGAAGAGCCGTTTGCCCCCGGGCAGACCGGCTCTTCTTCGATGCCGCATAAACGCAATCCCGAGCTCTGTGAAAGAATATGCGGCCTGGCCAGGCTGATACGGGGTTATGCCTTGACCTCTATGGAAAATATCGCCCTGTGGCACGAAAGAGATATTTCTCATTCATCTACTGAAAGGATTATCCTGCCCGACAGCTGCCTGCTGCTGGATTACATGATGGGCCTGTTTGCCGGCATAATGAGCGATCTCAAGGTCTTCCCGGACAATATGAAACGCAACATGGAGCTGACCCGCGGCCTGGTGTTTTCACAGCGGGTGATGCTGGCGGTTATAGACAAGGGGCTCACCCGGAAGGAAGCTTATGATATAGTCCAGGAAAACGCCATGAAGACCTGGAACGGAAAAAGGAAATTCATATCCCTTCTCAAGGCCGATTCGAGGGTAAACACGCTCTTTACCGAAGCTGAAATTGACGCGCTTTTTGACTATGATTACTACATTAAGCACGTGGACGATATTTTCAAGCGTCTGGGCCTTACCCGCGGCCAGTGGAAGAAAAGGACTCCGTCATCTGCCGGCAACCTGGCACCAGGAGCAATATAATGACAAAAAATACGGATGTAATACTCACTACCGGCCTGCCGCTGCCGCTTTTTATCCGCGGCAAGGTGCGTGACACCTACGACCTCGGTGACTGCCTGTTGATCGTCACCACGGACCGCATATCGGCGTTCGATGTAATTCTGCCCTGTGGCATCCCGGATAAGGGCAGGGTTTTAAACCAGATGTCGGCTTTCTGGATGGATAAAACAGCCCATATTCTACCCAACCATCTGATTGAAAGCATCAGCGATGCCGCAATTCTGGATAAGTATCTTCCCGCCGGCAAACGTTTTGCCTACCCCCGGTACCTGGAAGGCCGTTCCATGGTAGTTAAGAAAGCCAGCCGTATTTCTGCGGAGTGCGTGGTGCGCGGCTACCTGGCAGGTTCAGGCTGGACGGAATACCAGCAAACAGGTTCGGTGTGTGGTGTCCGGATACCTCCCGGGCTGGTTGAAAGCCAGAGACTGCCCAACCCCATTTTTACCCCGACCACCAAAGCCGATGAAGGCCATGACATGCCCATGGAATACGCTTCTCTGGAGCAGGCCGTCGGCAGTGAAACCGCAGCAGCGCTGTCACACTATTCAATTGCAATCTATTCCTTTGCGCTCGAGCATGCCCGTCAACACGGGTTTATCATTGCCGATACCAAGTTCGAATTCGGCACCATCGACGGCGAGCTGACAGTCATTGACGAGATGCTCACCCCAGATTCATCCCGTTTTTGGGACGAAAAAACTTACCAGCCCGGCCGGCCCCAGGACAGCTTCGACAAACAGCCTGTCAGGGACTGGCTTTCGGCCTCCGGCTGGGATAAAACGCCGCCGGGGCCGGAACTGCCTTCAGAAGTTATTGAAAAAGCTTCCCGGCGTTACCGGGAAGCTTTTGAAAGAATAACCGGGAGCAAACTCGCCTGAACTCTACAGCAGTTCTTTGGTGCTGGGAATTTCGCCGGTAGTCCTGGGGTCTATCCGGGTGGCTTTTTCCAGTGCCCGCCCCAGGGCCTTGAAAAAAGCTTCCGCCTTATGGTGGTCATTGGTACCGTAGGCGATGCCGCCATGCAGATTGAAGCGCCCTTCCTGGGCAAAAGTTTCCAGAAAATGACGGATAAGGTCGGTAGCGAAACCGAACAGGTCGTTGCCTTCGAATTCAATATCCAGAACACTGTAGCCTCTGCCGCTGAGGTCCAGGGCAACGGTAGCCAGCGCATCATCCATGGGAACCAGGGCGTCTCCCATGCGCACAATGCCTCTTTTTTCGCCCAGAGCCTCGTTCAGCACCTGGCCCAGTACGATAGCTACATCCTCCACCAGGTGATGGGCATCGTCTCCGGTAGCCGATATTTTCAAATCGAATTTCCCGTGGTGGGCAAGCTGCTGCAGCAGGTGATCGAACAAACGGATACCGGTGCATATATCCGCCTGGCCTTTTCCGTCGAGATCGAGGCTGATACTGATGGCAGTTTCTCTGGTTTCCCTTTTCTTGGATGCGGTTCTGTTCAACACTGACTCACCTCCGCCATAATTTCGACCAGTGTATCCAGTAATATTTCGTTGTGCACGGGCTTGCCCACGCTTATGCGTATGCAGGAATCGAGCCCGGGAGAATTGAAATACCTGACCAGTATACCCCTTGATTTCAATTCGCCGGCAAGCCTGGCGGCGTGGCCGTTGTCAATCCGGCAAAGGATGAAGTTGGCTTTTGACGGCAGCGGGCTTACACCTTCGATCTGTTGCAGCCTGCCCGAAAGCCGCTCTCTTTCCATGATAATGCTGTCCACGCGCCCCAGCAGTAAGTCCCGGTCTTTCAACGATTCTACAGCAGCAATCTGAGCAGCCACATTTATACTGTACGGATCCTTGATACGCAGCATGTACTCAGCCAGTTCAACCGGGAAAACACCGTAGCCGATACGCAGCCCGGCCAGTCCCGCCCACTTGGAGAATGTGCGCAGCACAACCAGGTTGTCATACTGTTCCACCAGAGGCATGACCGTTTCCTTGCTGAACTCATAGTAAGCCTCGTCCACCACCACCAGCACCCCGGTCTGAAGCAGCCGGATGATTTTTTGCCGGGCAGTTGCGTTTCCGGACGGGTTATTGGGGTTTGCTAGAAATATCAGACGTGTTCTGGGAGTTATGTGCTTTTCAACCGCGTCAGCGCTGAAGTCGAACGAATCATCTCTTTTTATTTCTATTACGGCCGCCCTGGACAGCCTGGCATAGAATGAGTACATGGCAAAGGTAGGCGGCAGGTTGATGATTTCATCACCGGGATTGACGACCAGGCGTATTATCAGGTCGATCAACTGGTCGCTTCCCGCGCCGGCAACTATGCGTTCCTCGGCTACAGCTGTGTAGATGGACAACTGCCGCCGGAGCTGGGTTTGCAGCGCATCCGGGTAGATACTGTAACTGAGATCCGCTTTAAGAGCCCGGGATACACCGGGTGAGCAACCGTAGGGATTTTCGTTGGCATCCAGCTTGATTATGTCCTCCGGGTTAAGCCCGAACTTCTCCCGCATGAATTCAGGCGAAGTGTGAGCCGGATAGCTGGTAAAGCTTTTCAAATCCGAACGAACGAATTGTGCCATCCCGGGTTTTTCCAATCTATTCCACCTGATCCTTCAACCGGTTTTCGACTGCCATGGCATGGGCCGTCAAACCCTCGGCTCTGGCCAGTACGGCTGCTGCCGGCCCGAGCTCCTTCATCATATCAGCGGTTACCCTGACGACATTATAATAGCGCATAAAGGCGGCGACGTTAAGCGGGGAACCGAAACGTGCGGTTCCACTGGTAGGCAATGCATGGCTGGGCCCGCTGACATAATCCCCCATGGCAACGGTGGGATATTCCCCGGTAAATATACATCCGGCATTATGGAACCGGGTATAATCCGGCCCCACGGTAAAATCCAGCACCAGGTGTTCCGGAGCATACCTGTTAACCAGTTCGACTGCCTGTTCCAAATTTTCGATTACGACGATATACCCGTATGCTTCGACGGATTTCCGGGTGATTTCAGAGCGGCTGAGCCGGGCAGCTGCTTGCGGCAACATGCGGACAACCTGCTCGGCCAGGCTGCTGGAAGTGGTAATCAATATCGACTGAGCCATCGGGTCATGTTCGGCCTGGGCCAGGATTTCAAGCACTACATCGTCGGGGCTGACGCTGTTATCAGCCACTATGACCACTTCGCTCGGGCCCTGCAGGCCGTCTATATCAACGGTACCGAATACCTGTTTCTTGGCCAGCATAACGAAAATGTTGCCCGGGCCGCAAATCTTGTCCACGCCGGGTACGCTCTCGGTGCCGTATGCCATGGCAGCGATTGCCTGGGCGCCACCCATGGCAAACACCCGGTCTACTCCGGCCACCTGTGCTGCAGCCAGGGTTAGCGCAGGCACTCTGCCATCCTGGCCGGGAGGCGTTGCCAGGATAACTTCCGCTACACCGGCGCACCTGGCCGGAATAGCCGTCATCAGCACGGAAGACGGGTACCAGGCAGTGCCGCCCGGGGCATATACGCCAACCCTGTCAAGCGGGGTGCAGACCTGGATGCACGAATTCATTTCCACCCGCTCGACGACAGCCCGGCGCTGGGCATCATGGAAAGCCTTTATTCTTAAAGCCGAAGTTTGCATGGCGCCGATAATTTCTGCGGCGGTGTTATCGAACGCCTGGCGTATTTCGCTTCCGGGTACTTCTATAAATTCCATATCAACCCCGTCAATAAGACGGGCATAATGCTTAAGCGAGCTATCCCCTCCCCGGCTTACCTGTTGAATTATCTGCGCAACGGCTTGTTCGGCGCTCGAAGTGCCGAACAACTGCTCAAGGCGGCTTTTTAAACCGGGACTTAACCGGTATCCGGCACCGGCCGCAGTGCGGTCGAGCAGTTCGCGCGCCTGGTTAAAGCCGGTGATAAGTTTCATCTCAAACTTGTTCCAGTCCTTTCCGAAGACGAGCCACCAGGTCGCCGATCAAGCGGTCTCTGCCGGGATCATCTTTTTCGTTCCTGCGTCCGATCAGGCAGGCAGTAGATACAAACAGTGTGTCTATAATACTCAAATTATGGCGGGCTATGGTCCCGCCGGTTTCAGTGTTTTCAATCAGCATATCGGCATCTTCCGGGATAAAGGCTTCGGTAGCTCCCCAGGTAGGTATGATACAGTACCGGCCCAGCCGTTTTTCCTGCGCATACCTGTCGGCAATGTTGATATATTCGGTAGCAATGCGATACGGGGCATCAGTACCGGCGCGCATCTTTTCCAGTTGCTTGACGCTGTCAATGCCCAGCTTGCCGTCGACCACCGCAACAATTCTGACTTTGCCGTATTCCAGGTCCAGAAGTTCGGTCAGTGGGCTGGTGGGGAACCGGTAAAGATGGTCGACAAGCCAGTCCCTTCCGGTAATGGCTACATCGAACCGGCCGTTGGCGACCAGCAGCGGCATATCCTGGGGCCGTATTACTTTGATGGATATTCCTTCCATGCTGCTCACCGGGCGCCGGTTGCCCCTCGAGGAAGGATAATCCTCAATTTCGATACCTGCCCGGTCGAGTATGTTGCGCACATGTGCCTGCTGGTGGCCGTCCGGCAGAGCCAGACGCACGATTCCGGCGCTTTCTGCCTGGTATTTTGAATCCCCGGAAGGACCTGCAAACGCCCCGGTGCTGCCGGCAGTGGTCTGTTCCGGCCCCGGTACCGGCTTTACGGAAGAAATTATCCCGGATAAATCTCTGCCAACCAGGCTGTCGCGGTTGGCTATCAGGACAGCCTCCGATTGGAGTACGGTTGCGACAGCTTTAAGGCCGCGCGCCGCTACCTCGCCGGGACTTCCGGCAGACAGAATAACTACATCGGCATCATCCGGCGGATAGCCTTCCGCTCCCCCCCACACGGGAAATACGAGGAAATGCCTCAGTCTTAATCCTGCCGCAAATGCCTGGGCAATATTAGGATATTCACTGGCGATACGAACTTCGCGCGATATGTTATGTAAATCTGTAGCCTGATTCACCGAAGAGCATGGCGACACGGCGGCAAAAAGGGTTTTTTTACCGTAACCCAGTTGTTTCAGTTTTACCAGTGAACTGGACGGATAACGGCTGGTCAGCTCTTCGACCCACTCGAGCGAACAAATACCGACATCATAGTTGCCGGTAGATACCTGTATGGGTATATCCTTATCTTGAAGTATCTTGATTTGAGAGCCCGGGTACCTTGACGCATTCAAACGGTAAAGCCTGGCGTTTTTGGAATAATCGTCCAGCCCCCAGCCAGTTTTGTCCAGCATAGCGGCAGTTTCAGCCAGCAGGGGCCCTTTGGGCAACGCGATTCTAAGCAAAGCCCATCTCCGAACTCAGATAAACCGCCAGTTGCCCGGCCTGGCCGAACAGGCGGTACTCGCTGCTGTTTTCATCCCGCAGCCGGTAGCCGTCATCACCGGAGGATAATTCGACACAAAAACGGCAGGCTGCAGTTTCGTCCCCGCCGGGGAGAATAACGACGTTCAACCCTTCCCGGCGCAAGGCTACCGCCAGATTCAGCGTAGCAGCGCCGGTATTGCTACCGGCTTTTATAGCAACGGCCGTGCCTTCAGCGGGCTTCGAAGTCCGCCGCCCGGTTATGCGCATCAGATGGTCCATATACAGGCCGAATCCGGCTGCGGGTGCGCCGGCTCCGCCCAGCAAACCTATGAGATTATCATAGCGGCCGCCGCCGCCGATTATATCGTCACCGGATAACAGGTGAAATATGATGCCGGTATAATACTCGTATCCCTTGGCAGAAGCCAGGTTTATTTCGCATTCGTACCCCAGCGATTGAACCGTCTCGGCAACCCGGATGAAATCATCGATTACTTTGCCGGCATCGCCAAGCACCTCGTCCAGCATGGCTTTCAGGTTCTTCAGGTATTCGGCTGATTTTCCGGTTGTGCCCAGCATTAAGCCCAGTACCCGGGACAGTTCAGGACTGGCTTCTTTAATTTTCTCGACGGCTTTCTCGTTGCCGTCGAGCAGTTCATCGAAGATGCGCCCGTGTTCTTCGGCTTCCATGCCGGATTTCTCCAGTAAAGCGCGGACAAGCCCGGAGTGAGACAGCCGGATGCGCACGCCCGGTATTGCCAAACGTTCGATTACCTCCATTGCCAGCGCTACCAGTTCGCCATCAGCTTCCGGGGAACCCGAACCGATCAGTTCCGCCCCCAGTTGCCAGCGCTCCCGGGTTTTTTTCCCGGTAGCATCGAACATGAATGTATTTGTAACATACGAATACCTGGCCACCGTCCCGGCCGGAACGGTGCAGGAATAAAATCGAGCTGCCGGTATGGTCGCATCCGGTTTCAGCACAACCCGCTCACCGCTCCAGCCATCCCAGTCCAAGAAAGAATACGTACGACGAAGTTTACCGGGGGTGAGGGTACCCGCAGAGGTAAACAGGTAAAGGTATTCAATGGTGGGTGTTCGTATTTCCCGGTATCCCCACCCGGCAGCAGCCTGGAGAAATACGGTTTCGATGAATCTGAAAGCTTTCATTTCCGGCGCGGATAAATCTTTAAATCCCTGGCAACGTTGAATCATTCAATACCTCTCATGTGGAAAAAGCCCGTAAATTCTACAATAGAACCGGCATGGGTTCAACTTTGTTATACCTGTTTATGCGTCTTCAGGTGGTTGCGCCGGGCGTATAGCCGGGATATACTCTTAATATGAAACAGGTTGGAGCAATACTGGCTGCATGCAGCCTGCTGGCTGTTTCAGCAGCCGGCTCAATCCCCTCCCCCGGCTTGTTTGCTGCATCAACCGTCAATCCGGTAATAACGGTACTCGAGTTGAAAGGGGCGGTCACGCCGGTGCAGGCTGAATACCTCGAGCGGGGATTCGAGGCAGCCGGTAACAGCAACGCTGCCCTCGTCATTATTCAAATGGACACTCCCGGCGGCCTGGATGATGCCATGAGGGATATAATCCAGCTTATCCAGAATTCCGCCATTCCGGTAGCCGTTTACGTAATCCCCGGAGGCAGGGCGGCTTCCGCCGGATTCTATATCACCATTTCAGCCGACATAGCCGCAATGGCCCCCAACGCGGCCATAGGTGCAGCTACACCTGTTGCCCTTGGCCAGGATGGTGAGGCCGAAATTTCCGATGAAATGCAGGCCAAAATCCTCAATGACTCTATTGCCTACGCCAGGTCGCTGGCTGAAGCCCGCGGCCGCAATGCCGATTGGGCGGAACTGGCTGTAAGAGAGGCGGCTTCTGTAACGGCCGTGCAGGCCCTGGAACTTAACGTTATCGATATTGTGGCACCTTCGATAGACTCCCTGCTGGCAAGCCTCAACGGTATCGACGTAACCCGGCCAGACGGTTCTACGGTTACGCTCGCAATCAACAATGCCGACTTGCACCCGGTTGACATGAGCTTCATGGAAGGCCTGCTGCTTGCCCTGAGCAACCCCGATATCGCTTATATCCTGCTAAGCCTGGCGGTACTGGGTATTACCGTGGAAATATTCAATCCCGGGCTGGTTTTTCCCGGCGTAGCCGGCGGGATTTGCGGGCTGATGGCTTTCTATTCCCTGGGAGTGCTGCCGGTCAATTATGCCGGGATCCTGCTCATGGTGCTGGCCGTGGCTCTTTTCATCGCCGAAGCCCTTACTCCCGCTTTCGGCATTCTTACCGCCGGTGGAATTGTTTCGTTTGCCGCCGGTTCCTTGATTCTATTCAAAGGAGGTCCGTTGTTCAGTGTGAATCCGTGGTTGATAGCAATTATCCTGGTTCTCATCGCTTCTTTCCTTATTTTCGTCATACAAAGGGTAGTTGCCGCTCACCGGAACCGCGCCGCTACCGGGAGCGAAGATCTTACCGGCCGCAGGGTGCCGGTGCGCACCCCGCTGGTTCCGAAAGGTACCGTATTTCTTGAAGGCGAAATCTGGAAAGCGGTTCTGGACGAGGGCAGGGCCGAACCCGGTGAAAAGGTGATAATAACCGGCGCGGAAGGCTTAACCCTGCATGTAACCAAAATTGATAAAGGAGGCAAGTAGTGGATCTTATTTATCTGGCAATCGGTTTATTTCTGTTATTCACCATCATCTCCATGTCGGTCAGGATTGTTTCGGAATATGAAAGAGGGGTAATTTTCCGCCTGGGCAGGCTCATCGGCGCCAAGGGCCCGGGCCTGTTTTTCATTATCCCGTTCGTCGACCGGATGGTGAAAGTCGATTTAAGGGTGGTAACCATGGACGTACCTTCCCAGGACGTAATCACCAAGGACAACGTTACCGTAAGGGTGAATGCGGTGGTTTATTTCCGGGTGGTAAACCCGGCGGACGTGGTAGTCAAGGTGCTGGACCACATCAAGGCCACTTCCCAGATTTCCCAGACCACCCTGCGCAATGTGCTGGGCCAGTCCGAACTGGACGAACTGCTGAGCAAGAGAGAACAGCTCAACCAGACGCTGCAGGAAATCATCGACGAACATACCGATCCCTGGGGTGTCAAGGTAAGCACCGTGGAAATCAAGGATGTCGAGCTGCCGGAATCAATGCGCCGGTCGATGGCACGCCAGGCTGAAGCCGAAAGGGAAAGAAGAGCCAAGGTTATCCATGCCGACGGCGAATTCCAGGCATCGGCAAGGCTGGCTGACGCTGCCAATATCATCGCCAAAGAACCGGTGACCCTGCAGCTGCGCTATCTGCAGACGCTGACCGAAATCGCTACCGAAAAAAGCAGCACTATCGTTTTCCCGCTTCCCATAGACGTACTGAGCGCTTTTACCAAGAAAAACAGCTAGGCCTGGACTGCGCCACTGCTTCCTGTCTCAGGAAGCAGTGGCTTCCCGTACCGCAGGCTTACATCACCTGCAGCCACCAACCGCGTGTCCCCGGTTCTCAGGCGAAGCTTCAAGTACCCTTCAGGGGTGACGTCTTCGGCTGTGGCGCAAACAATGCCTCCGGGCCCGGTGACTGTTACCTCGTTCCCCAGCATTAACATCCGCCGCCGCCACAACGGGTATATGGACTCCCCGGTTTTCATCCGCGCATAAAGCTCATCGGCCGTTGCCAGCAGCCGGTGCAGGAAAGCCTCCCGGGAGATGTTTTTTCCGCCGGTGCCGGATATATTGCCGGGCGGCAGGGGCATAGCCTCCAGCCCGGCAATATCTACGTCGATGTTTACGCCGATACCGAGTATGGCATACTCCGGTTCCTTACCAACGACCCGGCTTTCGATAAGGACGCCGGCTGTTTTTTTCCCGTTTATGAGCACGTCGTTAGGCCATTTTATGCCGGCTTCGCTTAAACCGAAGGCTTCGGCAGCCAGTACCACCGATACCGCTCCCAGCATGACCACTTCATGCAGATATGCAAGGTCCGGGTAAAGCAGCACCGACACTGCCAGCCCGCCCCGGGGAGTCTGCCAGGTCCGGCCGAGCCTTCCTCTGCCCTGTGTCTGGTTATAGCTGACAACCACCAGGCCTTCTCCGGCTTTCCGGACAGCGTATTCCCGCAGCGTGTCCATGGTAGAGGCAAGGACAGGGAAATACAGTATCTCCCTGCCGATTACCGGGGACCCGGCTTTCATCAGTAGGATCGGCCTGCGGCGGTATTGAAATCGAACATCTTCTGCAGCCGTTCCGGGTTGGAACTCTTGGAAAGGGCTTCCTCTTTTGAAACCATGTTCCTTTTAACCAGGTCAGCCAGAGACTGGTCGAGGGTCAGCATGCCGTCTTTGTTGTTGAGTTGAATTACGTTTGGCAATTCGTATGTCCGTCCGTCCCGTATCAGGTTCCTTACAGCTGCGTTGGCCAGCATTATTTCAAAGGCGCCAACCCGGCCCTTGCCGGATAAGCGCGGCAACAGCGCCTGGGAAAGAATACCTTCGATGCTCTGGGAAACCTGCAGGCGGATTTGAGACTGCTGGCCCGGCGGGAACATGTCTATGATCCGGTCGACGGTTTGAGCCGCATCCCGGGTATGCAGAGTACCCATCACCAGGTGCCCGGTTTCGGCTGCCCGGATAGCTATCGACATGGTTTCGGTATCCCGCATCTCGCCAACCACGATTACATCGGGATCCTGGCGCAGAGAATGCTTGAGGGCTGCATCGAATGAATGGGTGTCATCTCCCAGGTCACGCTGGGCAATAAGGCACTTTTTATTGCGGTGCAGGTATTCGATGGGATCTTCAATGGTAATTACGTTGCAGGATTTGGTTTCATTGAGATGGTCCAGCATGGCCGCCATGGTGGTGGATTTACCGCTACCGGTAGGCCCGGTCACCAGGATCATGCCTCTGGGTTTCAATATCAGATGTTTGCACACCTGCGGCAAACCCAGCTCTTCAATGGTGAGTATTTTGAAAGGTACCATGCGGAAAGCCATGCTCAAGGTTCCCCGTTGCTGCATCACATTGACCCTGTACCTGGCAAGGCCGGCTACCGAATAAGCGAAATCCAGTTCCTTTTCCCGGTCGAAAACCTGGCGCTGTTCAGCGGAGGTAATATGCTCGAACAGCATTCCCAGGATTTCCTGGGTTAACGCGGGAAATTCTTCCTGGATCACCAGGTTCCCGTCGACCCTGAAAACCGGCGGGCTCGGAACGCGTAAATGCACATCCGAGGCATTGGCCTCAACCATGCGCCTTAAAATATCGTCTATGTGCACTTCAATTCTCCTCCAGGCCTGGCACTTAATGCCATTATTGTACTTTTTCGACTGCCGGGTCATCCCCGGGTGCCGTTGCAGTCTTTATTTTACCACTGTTTGCGCCCTCCGGTTCCCCGCCACGTACAGGGCACGAGTGTATTAATTGACAGTTGCAGCCCTTAATACTATCATTTAGTTTCAATAGACTGGCCGATGAGATTGCATTATGCCTAAAACTATAGAAGAGATAAACGCAAAAATCAAAGCCGGCAAGGCTGTGGTCGTAAACGCCGAAGAAATCATCGGCATCGTACGCGATAAGGGCATTTCCCGGGCAGCCGCTGATATCGATGTGGTAACCACCGGGACATTCGCCCCCATGTGTTCTTCGGGGATTTATTTTAATATTGGCCATTCCAAGCCGCGCATCAAGCTCGAAGCCGCCCGGACCTATTTGAACGACGTGCCCGCCTACTCAGGATTTGCCGCCATCGATATCATGCTCGGGGCTACTGCTCTGCCGGAAAGCGATCCCAGAAACAAAATACACCCGGGTGATTTCAATTACGGCGGCGGCCACGTCATCGAAGAACTGGTAGCCGGTAAAGATGTATGCCTTTCAGCTGCTACTTATGGAACCGACTGTTATCCGCGCAAGAAACTGGAAACGTGGATTAACATACGCGACCTCAACGAAGCCGTACTGTACAATTTCAGGAACGCTTACCAGAATTACAACGTGGCGGTAAATGTTTCCGACAAAACCATCTATACCTATCTGGGCATATTGAAACCCCGTATGGGAAATGCGGTATACTGCAGCGCCGGCCAGCTGTCCCCCCTGCTCAACGACCCCTGGTATAAAACCATCGGCATCGGCACCAGGATCTTTTTAGGCGGAGGCTCCGGGTATGTGGCCTGGCCGGGAACTCAATTCAACCCGTCGGTCCCCCGCACTGAAGCAGGCGTCCCCAAACGCGGCGCAGCGACTCTTTCCCTGATCGGCGACCTCAAGCATATGAGCCCGCGCTGGCTCAGGGGTATCAGTATGCAGGGTTACGGGGTTTCTCTTTCGGTAGGTGTCGGCATTCCCATCCCCGTGTTGGACGAGGATATAGTCCGGTATACCGCCGTAACCGATGAAGATATACCAGCTGCGGTGATTGATTATTCCAGGGATTATCCCCAGAACCTGCCCGACGTACTGGGCGAAGTAACCTATGCCCAGCTGCGCAGCGGCAGGATCCGTCTCAATAACAAGGATATTCCCACCGCCTCGCTTTCTAGCTACCCTAAAGCACTGGAAATTGCCAATATCCTGAAGGAATGGATAAGCCAGGGCAGGTTTGAACTTTCCCGGCCGATAACTCCGCTTCCTGGAATCGACAACGGCGCGTGCTTCAAACCTCTCAATTACCGCCCGGTTGAAAGGAACAATTCCGGCTAATAGTTCGGGATGAATGATATGAAAGTATCGCGTAAAATTGTACTGCACTTTCCCGCCAGGCTGGTGGAAGAAGCGATTGCCTATCGCCTGGTCAAGGATTACAACCTCCAGTTCAATATCCTCAAGGCCTCGATTATACCCGACAGTGAAGGTTTTATTGTTCTTGAACTCACCGGGGACCAGGAGGATTATGATCGTGGCGTCCGCTTTTTGACTAAAATCGGGGTCAAGATCGAAGCGCTCAGCCAGAACGTGGTAAGAAACGAAGAAAAATGCACCCATTGCGGTGCCTGTCTGACGGTATGCCCCACCGGAGCTTTCGAGGTTGAGCCGGGTACCCGGCGCATCCTGTTCAGAAACGAAAGATGCATCGCCTGCTCCTTATGCCTTAAAGCATGTCCCCCCAGGGCAATGGAACTGCATTTTTAGATGTACCAGCCAAGAACCTACCGGTGCCGCGTTCAAGCCCGCGGGCTGATACCTTTCCAGGTCAGCCAGGACGAAACCGACCTCTACATTCTGGCCTGTTCGGACCTTTCACGGCAGGCCGGCGCATTACTGGAGGAGTGCCGCTCGGTTATTACCGCCTATATCCGGTCAAAACCTGAGTTCGGCTCTTCACTTGCACCCCTGCCGGCAGACCCGCAGGCCCCCGGTATCGTCAGCCAGATGTATTCGGCTGCCCGGAAAGCAGGAGTGGGCCCCATGGCCGGCGTAGCCGGTGCCGTCGCCGGGTTTATCGGCTGCCGGCTGCTTGAGTTCACCCCGGAAATAATCGTGGAAAACGGCGGCGACGTTTTCATGAAAACGTCGATAACACGCCGGGTTGCCATATATGCCGGAGGCTCTCCGCTTTCGGGTAAAATGGCGCTGGTGGTGCCGCCGGAAAAGACCCCGGTGGGAATTTGCACTTCTTCCGGAACGGTTGGCCATTCACTAAGCTTTGGCAGGGCCGATGCCGCGGTGGCTCTGAGCCGTTCCCCCGCACTGGCGGATGCGGCTGCTACCGCAATCGGCAACTCGGTTACCAGCCCCGGCACGATCAGGCGCGGTCTTGACCTGGCAAAAAACATCGAAGGCGTCAGCGGTGCGGTCATCATAATCGGCGACAGGATGGGTGCCTGGGGTGATGTTGAACTGGCAAAGCTTGATTAGTTCATTTCAATGCATTTATAATTTTTAATCGATGCTCAACGAAATTAAAATTGTACCGGCGATTCTCACTGATGACCCGGCCCGCCTTGCTTCGATGGTCGGGGGTTCGCGTCAATTTACTGACTGGATTCAGATCGATCTGATGGACGGGGAGTTCGTGCCTTCCCGTTCAATTACACCGGGCCATCTGGCGCAATTACACCCGGATACCGGCTGGGAAGCCCACATCATGGTGCTGCATCCGGAAAATATGCTCGAGCAGATAAGCCGGGCCGGCGCCAGAAGGGTCATTTTTCATCACGAAGCCACCACCATGCATTTGGAAGTAATCCGCCAGGCACGTGAGTTTAATCTGGAAGTAGGCGTAGCCCTCAATCCCGAAACACCGGTCGATGCTATACAGGAATATGCCCCGGTCATCGATTGTCTTTTGCTGATGACGGTTAACCCGGGGTACTACGGGGCACCTTTTATACCTGGTGTACTGGATAAGATCAACCCCATACGAAACAGTTTTCCCGATATCGAAATCGGCATAGACGGCGGCATCAAGCAGTCAAATATAGCTTCGGCTGCCCGGCACGGGCTCGATTTCATCTGTGTCGGCAGCGCCATATTTCTAAGCCCTGAACCGGCAGCCAGCTACCGGGAACTTTACCGCCAGGCTAACTGCCCCCCACCCGGCACATTGTAACGGCAGCTTGAATAATATTTTCTACGTTTATACCCAGGGATTCATATACCTGTTCCCACGGGGCTGACGCGCCGAACCGGTCCACACCAATACTGATACCTTTTGGCCCGGTATATCGCTGCCAGCCAAGGCTGCGGCCGGCCTCGACCGAGAGGCGCCGGGTAATGCTGGATGGCAGCACGCTTTCCCGGTAGTCCGGTGGCTGCATGTCGAAAAGTTCCCAGGAAGGCATCGAGACCACCCTGGAATGAATGCCCATGTCTTTCAACTGCCGGGCGGCTTCGAGCGCCATGCTCACCTCGGAACCGGTAGCCATCAGGATTAATTCCGGATTCTTGCCTGACTCCCAGAGCACGTAAGCGCCTTTGTCAACCGCCCTTGCTTCAACCGGAGCCGTGTCGATAACAGGCAGTTTCTGCCGGGTCAGTATCAGGGCTGTGGGCCCACACCGCCGCTTGAGCGCCACTTTCCAGGCTTCCAGTGTTTCAATCCCGTCAGCCGGCCTGAGTGTAACCATGCCTGGAACCAGCCTTAATCCCATCAGTTGTTCGACCGGTTGATGGGTAGGCCCGTCTTCCCCCAGGCCGATGGAATCGTGGGTGTATACGTAAATTACACCGAGGCCCATCAAGGCAGCTAGCCTTACCGGCGGGCGCATGTAATCATAGAATATTAAGAAAGTTCCTACATAGGGAATGACCCCGCCATGCAGGCACATACCGTTGGCGACAGCCCCCATGGCGTGCTCCCTGACTCCGAAATGAAGGTTGCGCCCGCTGCAGTTTTCCCGGCTGAAATCACCTGCGTCCTTCATGAGCGTCTTGTTGGATGGAGCCAGGTCGGCTGAACCCCCCATCAGGTTTTCCACCGTGCGGGCCAGCTGGTTAATGACGATTCCGGAAGCTTCCCGGGTAGCCAGCGGTTTTGCCAGGTCACCCTGGATTGTATCGAGGTCCGTTTCCCATCCTTCGGGCAGCCTGCATTCCATTCGCCGCCAATAACGTCCGGCTTCATCCGGGTACTGCCGGGAGTATTCCTCGACCAGTTCCTGCCACTGCCTGCGGGCCAGGCCGCCTTGTTCTGCTGCCAGAGAAAAGCAGGTTCTGGCTTCCGGCGGCACTTCGAAAGGCCCCCATTTCCATCCCAGGTTGTGCCGGGTCAGGGTAACTTCCTCCGGACCGAGAGGCTCACCGTGAGCCGAAGCCGTTCCGGCCTTGCCGGGGCTGCCGTAACCGATGCACGTGGTGCAGACAATCAGGACGGGTTTATCTTTTATGCTCTTTGCCCGTCCGATTGCCGTATCCACCGCATCTGCATCAAGCCCGTCAACCGGGCCGATTACATGCCAGCCGTAAGCTCTGAACCTGGCGCCGACATCCTCGGTAAAAGCGGCGTCGGTGGAACCCTCAATGCTTATGTTGTTGTCATCATACAGGCATATCAGTTTATTCAATCCAAGGCTGCCGGCCAGCGAAGCTGCTTCCGAGGTTACGCCTTCCATCATGTCCCCATCCGAGGCTAAAATGTAGATGTAGTGATCGACAATGTTGAACCCGGGCTTATTGAAGTTGGCGGCCAGCCATTTTTCGACGATAGCCATGCCGACGGCGTTGGCAAATCCCTGTCCGAGCGGCCCGGTAGTGGTTTCAACGCCGGCATCCGGATCGTATTCAGGATGGCCGGGAGTCTTACTGCCAAGCTGTCGAAACTTCTGCAGCTCTTCGAGCGGCATGGGGTAACCGTAAAGGTGAAGCAGTGAATAAAGCAGGGCGGAAGCATGGCCGGCCGAAAGGACGAACCTGTCCCTGTCTGCCCATCCTGGTTCCTGCGGGTCATGCCTGAGATGTTTTTGCCACAGGGTATAGGCCATGGCTGCCATGCCCATCGGAGCACCGGGATGGCCCGAACGGGCCTTTTCCACGGCGTCTATGGAAAGAAACCTAAGCGCGTTGATACATAATTCGTCTAAATTAGTCATAACGGTCAAAATTCTATACTACTGGACCCGGCAATTCAAATCCGGGCTCCGCCGGTTTTACAGCTTAAATTCTTTATCCTGACGGGCTTGTGGGTTTATTTTGAATGGTTTAAAATTACCATAAGATTATTTTATAACGCCGGGGGAACGATATGAATCTCGATTACCTGGAAACTTTCAGGGAACTTGTCAGGCTGGGCAGTTTTTCAGCCGTTGCCAAGCACCTTTCCATCAGCCAGCCTGCCGTGTCCTTCCAAATACAGAAAATGGAGGCCGACCTGGGCACTACCCTTATTGACCGGAGCCAGAAAAAACTGAAGCTGACCGATTCCGGCCACCGCGTGCTTGAATTTGCCGAAACCGTCCACGAGCAGTACGCCGCTCTCGGTAGAGCCCTGGATAGATTCAGAACCGATATAGTCGGGGAATTGAAAATTGCCGCCAGCACCATTCCGGGCGAGTTCCTGGTGCCCCCATTGCTGGGGGAATTCATGTCCTCTCACCCCGAAACCACCGCCCATGTAGATATAATGGATTCGGTTACCGTCATCGACAGTGTCAAATACGGTGACTACAAGCTGGGTTTCTGCGGCACGACACCGCCTGAAAAGGACGGCATGTCCGGGTTCAAAATCGCCTCGGACGAAATTATTCTCATCGCCTCGCCCTCTCATCCGCTGGCGCGGGCCGCATCGGTGGATTTCGCCCAGCTCAAGAATGAGTCTTTCATCGGCCGCGAAGTAACCTCCGGCACCCGTCAAAGCCTGGAGCACGCTCTGCAGAGGCGCGGCACCAGCATAAACAGTCTCGGGTTTCGCCTCATTTTATCCCAAACTCATTCCGTTATTTCTGCAGTCGAAGCCGGCAGCGGCCTGGCGTTCGTTTCCAGCCTGGGGGCTCAAAAAAGCCTGCTGCTGGGCACGGTCAAAAAGTTGAACGTGTCGGGCTTGAACATCAAGAGGGATTTTTATTGCATCTATTACTCGTCCGGGGAGGATCTCAGGCTGACCGAGGAGTTTCTATCTTTTATCAAGGCAAAAGCATCCAGCCCTGAATGGTATGAGGGTCATTACCGGGCTTAAGACCAGGTTTCTTCCCGGTTTTATGCCGGGTAGTGTTCGCGGTGCGATGTGCGAATAATTTCGCAGAATATCCTCACCAGGGAAGCGTCGAACTGGGTGCCGGCATTTTTCTCCAGTTCTGCCAGCGCCTGTTCGAAATCCATCCGGCCGCGGTAAGGCCTGGGGGTCGTCATAGCATCATAGGCATCGGCAATGGTCAGAATTCGCGCGCCCAGTGGTATGCTTTCTCCGCTGAGGCCCGCCGGGTAGCCCCGGCCGTCATAGCGTTCATGATGGTGCAGAATCAGGGGCAGGCAGTCGGCAAGCTCGCTGACATGCCGGAGTATTTCGGCTCCTATTTCGGGGTGCGTTTTAATGGGCCCCCACTCAGCCAGGGTCAGCGGAGACTGTTTATTCAGAATGGTATCCGGTACGCCGATTTTACCGATGTCGTGCAATAATCCGGCAGCCCGGATAGTGCCGGCCTGTTGTTCTGACAGATTCATTTTTTCGGCAATGGATACGGCATACTCGCTGACTTTCCTGGAATGCCCGTAGGTATAACTGTCTTTGGCGTCCACGGTCGCTGCCAGGGCATAAATAATGCTTATCGACCTGGACTGCCCGGCCGGGTCAACCGGCAAAGCCGATGAACAGTTTCCCGATACCTCGCAGGAAAGGCTGGTGCGGTTTCGCCCGTTGTTCTTGGCATGATAGAGGGCGATATCCGCGGCGCCGATTATCTCCTCCCGCATTACTCCATCGCTGGGCCAGTTAGCCACCCCGATGCTGACGGTGATCGGCATGGCCCGGGAACTGGTCCTGGCCTCGATCGTCTTGCGGATACGCTCGGCAACCTTGTAAGCATCCTGCAGGCCGGCTTCCGGCAGTATGATGGCAAATTCTTCGCCTCCGTAACGAAAAGCCAGGTCGATATTGCGTATGGAAGTTTCGATATACTTGGCGGTTTTCCTCAACACCTGGTCACCGGCAAGGTGGCCGTAGATATCGTTGTAAACCTTGAAAAGGTCGATATCCAGCATTATCATCGAAAAAGTGCCGCCGAACCGGGAGCCGCGGGCGATTTCCTGCTCCAGGCGCTCATGAAAGTGACGGTGATTGTAAAGCCCGGTAAGCTCGTCGGTATTGGCCTTGATCATGGCAAAGCTGTACAACTGGGCGTTTTCCAGGATAACACCCACCTGCCGGGCTATACCTTCGACGATGGATATGTCTTCGGCCAGGTAATACCTTCGCTTGTGCTTTTCTCCCAGGCTTAGAATGGCTACCAGCTTTTCACGGCTCTTGACCGGAAAAAGCATCTTTATGCCCATTTTATCCAGTTGTTCCCGCTCGTCCTGCCATAGGGCCTTGAACTGCGGCAACCGGTCGATATTGTCCAGGCTCAGGTGGGTGTTGTGTTTATCCAGCCAGTTTACGATAGGAGAATCGGGGTCGAAAGTGATCAGGCTCAGGTCATCCACGTTGTCTGACCTTGGGTAGTGATAGCGGGGCTTGAACTCACCGGAGTCGGCGTCTCTCAGTATCAGATAACTGCGGGAAATGTTTATGGCATTGGTAATCATGGGTAAAAGTTCGCGTGCCAGTTCATCCAGGTTCAAGTTGCCGCCCATTTTGCTGCAAAAATCGTTTAGAGCCCGGCGGTAATCGTAGGTATGGCGGTAGAACAGCCTGTCGATGGTGGTTTCGATAAGTTTCCGCAAAGGCCGGGCGGCAATTGACAGCGCTATGACTATAATAGATACGGTTGTATATATGACTATATGCGGGATATCCGGCAGGAACCTCAAACCGGCAAATATCAGCCCGGTATATACACCGGCAAACGCCAGCAGCAGGATAAACCAGCCGAGGCCACGCCGGGCTACCAGGCGTACGTCCAGCAGGTCGTATTTGGTTATGGCATAGGCAATTATGGCGACATTTATAAAACTGCCGATATGGTCCAGCGGCAGGCCCTTCAATACCGGCAGCAGGTTGGTATATGCCAGTGGAGCCATTATGCCCCAGCCGGCCAACAGGTAAGCTGTCCGGTTTCGTTCGATAGGATCGTGCGAGGAACGGTATTTTTGCCGGAGCAGATACAGAACGGAAAAGGTATAAAACAAACTCAGGGCTCCTATGGCATAGATAGCGGGACCGAGGTTGTGATACAGCGTCCCGTCCTGCACATAGGACGATTCTATTACCCAGGGCGTGGTTATGGATACAACCGCCAGGACCGGCAGCGAGATGTACCCGGCAATTACACCGGGCCCGGGTTTTCTGCCGGTATACAGGCGTACAAAATGAAAATAGGCAACCAGGGCGGCAATCAGGGCGGTAGCCAGCAGACGGTTCCAGAACAAAGCCAGTTCGGGGGCTGTTTGCAGCCGCAGCATGAACGATGTAAAACTCCAGAAAGCCGCCAGGGCCAGGTAGTATACGAACACGCGGTTAACCCGCTTTTCAATTCGCTGGATGGCGAAAATAAAAACCAGGGCATATGCTATACATGTGGCCAGAGGAATTGCGGCCAGGTAATTCAAAGTTCAAACACCCCTGCAGGCAAAGGTAAACTAAAGTAACCTTCACTGATGTTATTTCCAGACATTATCCCCTGTGTGCCCTGGCTTGTCAATGAGAATTCCGTTCGAACCCCCTCAAACGGTTCGAGGCCGGGCTGTTACCCGGCCTCGAACCCGCAGGTGTAAATCCCGGCAGGTTATACCCTGACGGCTTCACCTGCAGCGGCGGGCGCCGCAGCCGGCTGCATCAATACTTCAATCATCTCATCAGCCGCGTTCAAATGCGGCGGTTTGAGCCGGGTGATATCCGCACCCTGTGCTACCTGGTATTGCTTGTAGGCGGCAAATGCCCCGCGGGGCAACAGCGTAACCGTCAAAGGATTGAGCCCGGTAAACGATTCCAGTTCAGAGTAAGGCACGTCCAGCTTTTTAAGCTGCTTGTGTATCAGCATCGCGGCCTGCTGTGCCGAAATCCGGGCTTCTCCCTTTAATTCGAGATAAATATTGAGTACCGGTTTTTCCTCGATTTCCTTCCTGGCTGTCCAGCCTGCATATTCGATTCCGGTTTTTTCCACCGCCTGCCAGATAACCTTTTCCGACAGACGGGTAAAACCGGCGATATCGATCTGGTCGTCTATACGGCCGATAAAAGACATCTGCGGGATGTCGATATCCAGTTTTTCATTGCGGACGGAGTGGATTTTGACCAGGTGCCCCAGCCGGTACCTGATGAAAGGCCCTCCGTGAAAGCTGGTGATAACCAGTTCGTAATTTCCAGGCTTGATTTCATTGAGAAGGTAAGTCGGCGGCACGAAGTCCGGGTCCTGGCTCGACCTGATGCTGTCCTGCTCGGTAATGAATTCGAAGAAGTTAAGGTTCGGCACAAACGTCATGCCTTCATAATCCCAGGTCTGCGTAGCGATAACCACCGCCTCGGTACAGCCATGAAAATCCAGCGGGTACCGGCCCCACATCTCCTTTATTTTTTCCCGGTAGACCGCTCCATCCAGGCCGAAGGTAATCATGCCCTTCAAGTTCCACACGTCCCTGGGCAGCATTTTCCGCCCCGCCATTTTGCTTTTTATCAACCCGCGCAGGAGGCGCACCGCCATCCCCGGGTGTGCCATGAGATATTTGCGGTCAAAGGTTGACGAACTGCCGCTGCCGCCGAAACGGTTGCCGATGGCAACGGCAACGCTTGACATGGCAAAACACAGGTCCAGCCCGTCCTCCAGGGCCATCTTGAAACCCATTTTAGTCCGTTCTTCGAAGCTGACCTGCTCGGACATCTCTACCGGCGGCAGGAAATCGAATATTTCATGCGGCAGTACCCTGGTCATGGTACCGGTGGCATACGGGGGTGGGGCCATGCCATAGAAAACCTTGTCACGCTCCCTGAACTTGATCTCTCCCCGATTTTGACAGCTTGAAAAGAAAATCAGGGCAAATATCAGCGGTTCGATCTCGTCGAGCTGGCGGGCTGTAACCGGAACCCACCTGAAAGTCGATTCACCCGATTTGCCGGACGTGCACTGCCACAGAATAGGCTTGCGTGGCAAGCCTTCCATACGCCGTTTCAGCAAATGCGGGGCGTAATCGGCATAGGTGGTCAAAGGTACGCTGTTGCGGAATTCCTCGAGTGTTTCCGGGTGGGCGCCCCCGAGAATTTTTTGCCCCAGTTCACATTTTTTTACCAGTTCCAGCTGTTCCAGCAGCAGGCGTTTTTGTATCAGCATAAATTCTTCGATGCTCAGGTCGATAAAACCGCAGCATCTTTGCCACATTTCCTGGTGCTCGCCATTTTTAAAAAGTTCTACGTTTTTGCTCATTTTTCCACTCCTTATATATGTTTTGTTTTTTTCATATTGCAGGCGCGCAAATCGTTTTCCAAAATAATTTTTCAACATGGCCCCAGATGGAATAAGCATGGGAGTTTCAGCCTGATACTGCCGGTATCCGGCAAACATGCGGGGGAAAATGAATTTATCCTGTACCCAGATCAAGCCCAGGTCGGCCCCCAGCCATATTGCGGCTGCTGTAGCCATTTCAGCAGAAGGGAACAGCAGTACCATGGAGAGCATCAGTCCTGCATAAGGGTAAATACCCGGGTGGCGCACCAGGCCGTACAGGCCGGTCGTTACCAGGTTTTGGCCGATTCCCGCTTCCAGATAAGTCTGACGAAAGGGCAGGTTGCCGAAAAGAGCATAGACCAGCACCGCCAGAGAAAGCGCCGTCAATAAATAACCGGCGCCGGTCAGCCAGGCAGGCACCGCTGCATGCTGCGTGGTTGCGGCAATGCCGTAAACGGCAGCAATCAGCAGCCCGATACCGGTGATCCACATGACCGGTTTCAAATAACGGATCCGGCAGATGGCCACCAGGTCGAACAGGTGAATGATGCCGAACCCCGCCAGGCCTAATAGAATATTGTTCATGATTATCATGCCAGCCAATATGACATATGTCCGTGATATTGGGAAGGTTTTGAATACTAGAACAATGTTCTATCAAAGCTGAGGCGGTATAAAAAAAGCCCCTCCGTGCCGGAGGGGCTTATCTGCAGGCCTTTTCAGGGCTGTTTTACTGTTGCTTCTTCCATTTGATCTTCACCTGGTTGCCTTCCCCGCTTTCATCCTCCAGTTTGTCCAGGGTCGAAGACAGCTCTTTTAAATCACCGCTCAGAGAATGACTGCCCAGTTCCAGGCCGTAGCCGACGAAAAAATCCAGAAAGCTTTTCAACAGCTTGCGGGTATCTTCCTGGAAAGCGATAACCTCTTCCTTGGTAGCGGCTTTCTTTTCGTTGAGGTCCAGCTTGCCTTTCACTTCCTGCAGCAACTGTTTCAGGCCTTCTATTTCCTGGCGGTCAACACCGGTTCCGGCCTCTTTTTCCGCCTTGAAATGGCTTTCTATAAGGAAATCAATGAATTCGCCCTGCGAAAGGTCTCCCCGGTTTTCATTGATTCTCCTGACAACCTCTGCTTCCAGGATAAGCATTCTTCTATCGCTCATTATTCTCCTCGCTACTGTATGGCTCCGTTTCTCTCAGCTCCAGGGCTTCCAGGACACCGTCGATGCTTCTGAGTACGCTCAAACCTTTCTTAGTTACCCGGTAGGTTACGGAAGGGTTGCCTAATGCTACCCTATCGATAAGCCCGCGTTCAAGTAAAAAGTTGAGATATTTTTGCAGCTGGAAATAGCTCATGTTGACGCTGTACATTATCTCCGTTTTACCTGCCTCCCCCAAACGGAGCATGTCGGCGATGATTTCCAGGCTTGACCTTCGTTTATCGAGTTTTTCCATGCTTACATATAGTACTAACGTAATAGTACTTTATCATTATACCCCGGCTGTCAATACATGAAAAGGGCTCTCCCGCCAGCGGGAGAGCCAGAACCGGCGTCCGGCATGCCTTAAGGGAATTAAACTACTTGGTCCGTACCAGCAGGATAGGCGTCGTCACTCCCATCAACACCTTTTCGGCTACACTGCCGAAAGCCCAGCGGCTGAAGCCGCTCCGGCCATGGGTTGCCATAACTATCAGGCTGAAATTGTTACGATTGGCGTAGTCGACGATTTCAGCCGCCGGATTGCCCATCAATACTTCATATGAGGCTTTGATCCCCTTCTGTTCCAGCCGGCTCACGGTCTCCTTGAGATAGCTGGAGGTATCCAGTTGGCACCTTTCCTGCTCGGCTGCTACATGTTCATCCCAGCTCATGGGCATATCCGAAGGATAATCGGAGGCGACCTCGGGCTGGCAGCACACGCTTATCAGCACGACATCAGTAAATTCCGGCCCCAGCTGCCTGGCCAGTTCCTCGACATGCGGCAACGAAGCTTCAGCCTTTCTGGAGCCGTCCAGCAGCAGCATCACCCTGCCTTCCCTGGAGGTATCTTTTACCTTTTTCTCCGGAATACCGGCCCTGATCAGCCAGATAGGGATCTGTGATTCCCGGAGCAGAGCGTCGGCTACACTGCCCATTACAATCCGTGAAAAGCCGCTTCTGCCGTGAGTAGCCATCAGGACAAAATCGATATTGTTTTTCCTGGCGAACTTTTTAATCGAGTCCACCGGGTTGCCGATGACAACCTCTCCCCAGGCTTTTACCGGCCGGTCGCCGGAGGCGGCAACGATTTTTTCAGCAGCCCGTTCAACATATGCCTGGTGCATCGGCAAAAGGGCTTTTTCCTCCGGCCCGAGCACGTTCAACACAACCGCTTCTATCCCCATTACAGACGTGAGCTTGGTTGCGTATTCCATGAGAACTTCGGCCAGGGTCGAGCCGTCCAGAGGCACAAGCATTTTCTTATACAAAATCCTACCTCCCTGAAGCACTAATAATAGTATACAGTTACAGCTATAAAATGCAATAGCAACCCGGAAGATTTGGCACTTTCTCAAGCGTAGGTTATAATTACCGCAGGGGTGCAGAATATGGGCTACCAAGATCACAAGGAAGCTTCACCGGCTGCCGTTTCGGCCGGTGTTCTGGTTATATCGGACTCCCGTACCGAATCAAGCGACGAATCCGGCAAGCTTATCTGCCGCCTCCTGGAATCAAGTGGTCACAAACTGGAAGGTTTCGGGCTTTTAAAGAACGAACCCTCCAGCATAACCGCCTCGATTGAACGGTTTCTTGAATCTCCGCGGGCACAGGTGATAATTATCAGCGGCGGCACCGGCCTCAGCTGCCGGGATGTCACCGTCGAAACGGTTGCCCCGATGCTGGATAAAAAACTTGATGGTTTCGGCGAGCTCTTCCGCAGCTTGAGCTACCAGGAGATCGGCCCGGGTTGTATTATGAGCCGCGCCCTGGCGGGTGTTTGCCGTAAAAAAGTGATAATCTGCCTGCCCGGTTCTTTTAAAGCGGTGCGTCTCGCCATGGAAAAAATCATCCTGCCTGAACTCGGTCATATGGTCAGGGAAGCCACCCGGTGAAATGGCTCGACGAACTCCTGGCGTTTGAACAAGCGCTGGATCTTATACTGGGACACATTCTGCCGGTCGACCGGCAGGAAACTGTAGCTTCCGACAAAGCCTGCGGCCGTGTACTTGGCGAAAGCCTGACAGCCAGGCTTGACGTGCCACCTTTCGACCGCGCTTCGATGGACGGATATGCTGTCCTTGCCGTCGATACCGCCGGAGCATCCCGCCTGAAACCGGTTGAGCTCAAACTTGGCGGGAGTATGTATGCCGGCACTGCCCGGGTATTGTCCGTAAGCGCCGGCGAGTGCATTTATGTTGCCACCGGAGCAGCTATTCCGGCCTATGCGGATGCTGTTGTCCGCGTAGAAGACTGCCGGCGGGAGGGTGTGAATGTCGAGGTGTATGCCCCGGTCAGCCCCGGAGACAATATCGCCCCCGCCGGAGAAGATATCCGAGCCGGTTCTGTGGTTCTGGAACAGGGGGTCCGGCTAAACCCGGCCAAAATCGGAGTGATTGCATCACAGGGCATCAGTGAAGTCAGGGTTTATGCCAGGCCGGAAGTGGCCGTCATCACTACCGGCGAAGAGCTGGCCCAGCCGGGTGCGCCGCTCCAGCCTGGGCAGATATACGATGTAAACGCTGCCACGTTAAGTGCGCTTTCGGTTGAGTCCGGAGCCCTGACCCGGCATTTTCTTTCGGTGAACGATTGCCTCCAGGCACTCGAAAAATCACTGTTCGAGGCTCTCGGGTCGGATATGGTGGTTGTTTCCGGCGGTTCTTCGGTAGGCGAAAGGGACTATATGTACGAACTGCTGTCGGCAGCCGGCGAGATATGGTTTCACGGTATAAATATCAAGCCCGGCAAGCCGACCCTGTTTGCCACGGTAAAGGGGAAACCGGTTCTCGCCCTTCCCGGCTACCCCACGTCGTGCCTGATTAATGCATACCTGTTTTTAAAACCCGCCCTGGAAAAAATGGCGCGTCTGCCTCATTCAAAAGCCCGGACAGAAACCGCCGAACTGTCCTGCGATATTTCCTCAAGTAAACGCCGGCAGTTCGTTCCGGTACGCTTGGACAACGGCAAAGCCGTCCCCATAGGAAAGGAATCGGGTGCAATAACGGCAACAGCCCATGCTTCAGGTTACATTACCGTCATGGAAAATACAGCCCTCACCCGTGGCTCGAGTGTCGAGGTGGTGTTGTTTTAACAGCGCAAAACGCTGTTGCCGGCTTTCAAACGCCCGCCGCTTATAACCCGGGCAAATACACCCTCAACCGGCATAATGCAGGTGCCCACCTGTTTGAATATAGCGCAACGGTCGTGGCACTCCTTGCCGATCTGGGTAATCTCGAGCACCACGTCATCTCCCAGCCGGAGTCGCGTCCCCAGGGGCAGCCGGCATACATCCATACCTTCGACGGTAATGTTTTCGGCAAAATCCCCCGGCTTGACGTCAAGGCCGAGTTTCTTCATTTTTTCTATGCTGGAAACAGCCAGCAGGCTCACCTGCCGGTGGGTTTGGCTGTCGGCATGCCCGTCGCCCTGTATGCCGAAATCGGTAATCAGGTCGACATGCGCAACCGGGTGCTTTTTGGCACCCTTTTTATCCGATATGCATACCGCTTTGATTTCCGCCAATTTATTCTCCGTCTTCCCGGATAAAAGTACCGCTTTTTCCGCCGGATTTTTTTTGCAGGCAGATTTCCGTGATCGTCATACCCCGGTCGACAGCCTTGCACATATCGTAAATGGTAAGAGCGCACACCGCGACTGCGGTAAGGGCTTCCATCTCCACTCCTGTTTTACCGCTGCATTTTACCCTGGCTTCGATAATAACCGTGTCCGGTCCCGAAAAGGAAAACTCGATGTTGACCTGGTCCAGCATCAAAGTATGACACAGAGGAATCAACCCGGGCGTCTGTTTGGCTGCCATGATGCCGGCGACCCTTGCAACGGAAAGCACATCCCCTTTTTTAAGTTCCTGGTTTCTTATCAGTTCCAGGGTAGACGGCTTCATCACCACCCTGCCGCTGGCAACCGCTTCACGCTGCGTATCGGCCTTGGGAGAAACATCTACCATATGGGCTTCACCTTTGTAATTCAGGTGGGTCAGCTCATCCATTTATCAACCGCCTATCTGCCACATCTGCCGGGCTGAGGGTAAAACATGTTCTCCTAAACGGTGTTTTTCATGCTTCATATCAGCCGCCCGTGACATTAGTTTTTGTAATTCTTCATCGCTTATACCTCTTCGCAGAGGAGTTTTTATATCTATCTCGTCATCATCCAGAAGGCAAGGCCGCAGCCGGCCGTCGGCGGTCAGGCGCATACGGTTGCACTTGGAGCAAAAACAATCCGTAACCGCACCGATAAACCCTATACTGCCGGCAGCATCTGCTAGCTGGTAATATTTGGCCGGGCCGTGGCCCTTCGAGGGCATAACCGGAGTAAGATCTCCCATGTTTTGGGTGATTATGCTTTTTATCTCGGCATCCGAGACGGTCTGGTTTTGAGCAAAATTCGATCCCTGGCTGCCATCGCAGGCGAAAGGCATATATTCTATAAAACGAACATGCCAGCCGTCGGTTACAGTTTTTGCGGCAAAGTCCAGTATCTCGGTGTCATTGATGCCTTTGAGCAATACGGTGTTGATTTTAACCGGGTTCAGGCCGGCTTTCCGGGCGGCTTCAATACCTTCCAAAACGGCAGACAGGCTGCCGCGGCCCGTCATATAACGAAACCTGTCCTCGCTCAGGCTGTCCAGGCTGATATTCACCCTGTCCAGCCCGGCATTTGCCAGGTTTTCGGCATGCCTGGCAAGCACGGTAGCGTTGGTGGTCATGGAAATATCATCGATGCCTTCGATCTTTTTCAGCATGCCGACCAGCACCTCGAGGTGCGGCCGCATCAAAGGTTCGCCACCGGTCAGCCTGATGCTGTTGATGCCCATTTGCGCCGCCGCAACCACAATGCGCTCAATTTCTTCGTAGCGCAGGATATCGTCATGACTGAGACGCGGCACCTGGTGAGCGGTGCAATAGATGCACCTCAGGTCGCAATGGTCGGTAACGGAAATGCGTAGATAATTAATACGTCTCTGGTAATTGTCAACTAAACAGGTCATTATATTCTATTCTATATTAATCGAACCAAAGCGGCAAGAAACTACAGGAGCGACGGTACGTCTCTGCCGGCTTCTTCCGTCAGGTCGGTTTTTACCCGCCTGTCTATGGCCCGTTTTTCCTGGACCCTGGGCAAATTGCTGGCCTTGGCATAAATCTGGCTGACACGGGGAACGCAGGCGATCTTTGACAGAATTACGGTAACATCGATGGATGCCTTGTTCCTGGGGTAGTCGCCATTGCGGATAACCGCCTGTGGAGCAAAGGCTCTAAGGTGGTCGCCGAGTTCTTTTACCAGGTCCATATTAAGTTCCCGGTGAGGTGCTGATATAAGGAACAGCCCGTTGTAGGCTTCTTCCGGATTGAAGTCAATGCTCATTTCGCTCAACGCCTGGTCCATGGCTTCTATACCGCGGTGAACGGAAGAGCCCTTCTTTCTGAAATTGGGGCTGTAATCCCATGGCAGGGGAATAAAAGGTATTTTTACCAGCCCGTAACTGATGGCCGACCAGCCTTCGAGTGTCTGTATGATATCACCGGCATCCAGAAGCCTGGAGCCGATATTGCCCCGGCGCTTTTCTTCCCCGGCAGACAGCGGGTTTAAAAACGGTTCGGCAATCAGACGGTTGATACCGGTTATGTTGCCCTTGAGAGACGTGTCCTTGCGGACAAATCTTTGATTGTCTACCAGGAAAACGGCATCGGCTATGGAACTGGTAGCCTTCAGGCACAATGCCGAATTGTAAACTGCCCTTTCTTCGGTATTTTCTTCATGCTCGAACGGCAGCACCAGCAGGGAATAAACAGGTCTGTCGAAACGCTTTTTCAGCTCCTGTACCAGTACCGGTGTGCCGCCGCTCCCGGTTCCACCGGCGGTGCCGGCAACTACCAGGAATGCATCGGCTTCATAAAAGCGTGGAGTGGAGCGCATTGCATCGATTATCTTATCGGCGTCATCACGAATTATTTCCGCTCCCATTTCTCCTATCTTGGCAACCCCGTGCCCCCGGGTTTTTCCGGCCCCGGCCAGGATCATATGCTGATAATCGTTGCGGATGCTTCTGATCGATGCCATGTCGGCTGCATCTGTATTGACTGCAAATGCATCGAGGATGATTTCAAGCCGGCGAAACTCCATCGCCCTGGCCTGGACACGGGCGAATTCATCGGCAATACGCCCACCGCACTGGCCTATCCCTATGACTACCAGCTTCATGGCAAACCTCCTGGATTTTCTTTCAGAAGTCTAGGGCTAATCGCATTCTTTGTCAACCGCAAAAACGCCGTTTCAGGCATAAATGTTGAGCAGAATAACCCGGCAGCGGGTTTTTTACTTGAAACCCGTCAGCCAAAAGTGATATACTAGCCCACTTTTTCCACTCCTGAAGCTAAAACCTCTAAAACGGAGGACCGATGCTCTCAGAATTCAGCTTGATAGCCTTGTTCATTGTAATAGTTCTGGGTTTTGCTGCCAGCCTGGTTCTCATTCCGGTAGCTCTCAGAAAACTGGGCATAGTTCCCAGCCAGCCGAGTGCGGTTAAATCCGAACCGTACGAATGCGGCCTTGAAACAACCGGGCCGACCTGGGTCCAGTTCAAAATCCGCTATTACTTTTATGCGTTGCTGCTGATAAGCCTGGATATCACTGTCGTCTTCTTATATCCGTGGGCGGTCGAAATGCAAAACCTGGGACCGGCCGGCCTGGTAACGGTTTTTGTTTTCCTGGCAATACTGGCGGTCGGATATCTTTATGCCTGGCGCAAAGGGGCTCTGGAATGGAAATAGGTTCGGGAATGAACAGCCGGGACTTAGACCTGCATGAAGGCCATGTAATAGAGGATCTGAGGAATTCGGCTGTGGCCGGGCTGCCGGAACCTTCCGGGTGGCTGACCGAAGAAATCGAACGCAATATTATTACGACCACGGTGGACAAATTCCTGAACTGGGGCAGGAAAACTTCGCTGTGGACCGAAACGTCCTTTACCGCCTGCTGTACCTTCGAATTCATAAGCACATCCTCATCGCGTTTCGACATCGCCCGTTTCGGCATGGAGGTCCTCCGGAGTTCCCCCAGGCATGCCGACCTGATGATAACTGCCGGAACATTGACCTGGAAAATGGCTCCCCAGATAAAAAGGGTATATGAGCAGATGGCCGAACCCAAGTGGGTCATTGCCATGGGAGCCTGTGGTATAAGCGGTGGAATTTTCGCCGATTCCTATTCCGTAGTGCCCGGTTATAACCGGATTCTGCCTGTCGATGTATACATACCCGGCTGCCCGCCGCGTCCGGAAGCGCTGCTGGCCGGTATAGAGCTTCTTAGAAAGAAAATAGAAAAACGAAGTATAGCAAAGGGTAGTTGATTTTCATCAGTGACTGTCGGACTTGACTACAACCGAATAATCGATGTACTGCCTGAGGACCTGGCTTCCGGCGCAGTCGCTTTTGAGGCGCACGGCCTGGTTATACAACCGGAAGTATTAACCGGAATCGCCGCATTTTTAAAAACCGAACCCGGACTGGAGCTGGATTACCTTTGTTCCATTACCGGCGTCGATTGCACAGAGTATTTCGAAGTTGACTACCTGTTGTATTCATTGAAGCTGAACCATCGCTTCACCCTGAAGGTACGGCTTGCCGACCGTTCCGAACCCGTTATCCCTTCGCTTACCGGATTGTGGCTGGGGGCCGAACTACAGGAAAGGGAGATTTATGATCTTCTGGGCATCACCTTTTCCGGCCATCCCGAAATGAAGAGGATATTCCTCTGGGAAGGTTTTTCCGGGCACCCCCTGCGAAAGGATTACGGCCATGGCCATTAACACCGAACCCGTGTTTTTGAACCTGGGTCCGGTACATCCCAGTACACACGGCGTTTTCCGGATGCGCGCCCTGGTCGACGGCGAGGTTATAACCGATATCGAACCCGTGTTCGGTTACCTGCACCGCGGCATCGAAAAACTGGCCGAAAGTAAAAGCTACCGCCAGTTCCTGCCGCTTACCGACCGGCTTGACTACGTGTCTTCCATGAACAACAACATGGCGTACGTAATGGCGGTAGAAAAACTTGCCGGAATAGAAGTTCCCCCGCGGGCAGAATATATACGCGTAATCATGGCCGAACTGCAGCGAATCATAGCCCATCTTCTGGCTATCGGTTCATTTTTTAACGATATGGGCACCTTTTTCACCCCGTTTTTCTATATGTTCATTCAGAAGGAAAAAATAACCGACCTTTTTGAAATGGTCTGCGGGCAGAGGCTGCTCTACAATTACATGCGTTTCGGTGGCCTCAGCCACGACCTGCCCCCGGAATTCATCCCGGCACTCAACCGGTTTCTGGAAGAGATGCCGTCTGAAATTAAAAAATACGAACGGCTTTTGGCGGAAAACGAAATCGTTCTTGCCAGAAGTAAAAACGTCGGCGTCCTGCCGCGCGAAATGGCCATTAATGCCTCGGCTGCCGGGCCGGTCCTGCGGGCTTCGGGAGTCAAATGGGACATCCGCAAGGATGACCCGTATTCCGTTTACGACCGTTTCGAGTTCGATGTACCTACCGGCGCCAGCGGCGACTGTTACGACCGCTACCGCGTCAGATTGGAAGAACTGACGCAGAGCCTCGAAATCATAAGGCAGGCGGTCGCCGGGCTGCCCAAAGGCAAAGTCTTGAATCCGGTGCCTTTGAGGTTGCGCCCGCCGGCAGGGGAGGTTTACAGCCATATCGAAGGCAACAAGGGGGAACTCGGCTTCCACGTAATTTCGGATGGTTCGGACAAACCCTACCGCATTCACGTGAGGGCGCCTTCCTTCATTAACCTGACGGCTCTTCGAAACATGCTTATCGGCTGGAAACTGGCTGATGCCATCATAATATTCGGCAGCATCGATATCTGCCTGGGAGAAGTGGACCGATGATGGCAGAACTTCTGCTGCTGCCGGCCAGCATACGCTCCGAACTGCCTTTCGGCTACTGGTGGCATCTGCTGATTTTCGGGCTGGGTATAATTTCCCTGCTGCTTACCAGTGTAATTATTTTTATCTGGCTGGAACGCCGGCTGGTGGGCCGCTTCCAGTTGAGGCATGGCCCCAACCGGGCCGGCCCCTTCGGTCTGCTTCAATCGGTGGCGGACGTGATCAAGATTCTTACCAAGGAAGACATCATTCCGTCCAGGGCCGATAAACTGGTATTCTGGCTGGCGCCTGTTATCGCCTTTACTCCGGTGGTACTCATGCTGGGCGTAGTCCCGGTCGCCGACGGGGCAATGCTGGCCGACCTGAATATAGGCATACTGTTCGTGGTTGCCGTGAGCTCCATCACTTCCCTGGGCGTGTTTATGGCCGGCTGGTCTTCCTATAACAAGTACTCCCTGTTGAGCGCCATGCGGACAGTAGCCCAGTTGGTGAGCTATGAAATGCCGCTCATCCTTTCCATGCTCGGCGTGGTAATCCTGACGGGATCTTTATCTTTGAACGAAATTGTCAGGGCTCAGTCCATTCCATTTATACTTCTGCAGCCTGCCGGTTTTTTCATCTTCTTTACCGCTTCCCTGGCCGAAATCAACCGGACCCCGTTCGACCTGCTTGAAGCTGATTCGGAACTGGTAGCCGGCTATAATATCGAATACTCCGGAATGAAGTTCGCCACCTTTTATCTTACCGAGTACTGCGAAGCCATAGTGCTCTCCACCCTCACCGCAACCCTGTTCCTGGGCGGCTGGCAGGGGCCCTGGCTGCCGCCTGTGATCTGGCTCCTTCTGAAAATCGGCCTTGTATTCTGCGTCATCGTCTGGGTAAGGGCAACCCTGCCCAGGTTGAGAATCGACCAGGTGATGGGTTTTGCCTGGAAATTCCTGCTGCCGCTGGCGATATTCAATATGCTGCTTACCAGCCTGGTGGTAATCCTGTGGCCGGCGGCGCCGGCATGGGCTTCCGGCCTGCTCAACCTGGGGCTGCTGGCATCAGTTGTTGTTGTTTATGCCAAGTTCTTCAAACCGGGAGGCAAAACGGTTGCCGCTTAAAAACTACGGAAACGGAATAGCCAAAGGGCTGGCCGTCACCCTCAGCCATGTCGCCAGGAAGCCGGTTACTACCCAGTATCCGGACGAAAGGCTCAACACGTCCAAACGCATCCGGGGCACGGAACTGGGATGGTCGGCAGAAGAATGCACGGCATGCCGTTTGTGCCAGGACAGCTGCCCGCACGGCTGTATAGAAATCGACACTTCCGGCTGCCGGAGCGAAACTATGCCGGCGCCCTGTACCAGCAAGTGCCCCGCCAACGTAGACGCCGCCAGGTATATCAGCCTGCTCTCGCAAGGTAAACCTGACGAAGCGGTTGCAGTCATCAGAGAAAGAATTCCCTTCCCGGTGGTGTGTGCCTACGTATGCGCCCATCCCTGTGAAACTGCCTGTACCAGGGGATACCTCGATGATCCGGTGGCGATCCGCATGCTGAAACGTTATGCGGTAGACAATGACACCGGCACCTGGAAAAGCCGAATATCCAACAGCCCTCCCAGCGGCAGGAAAGTGGCTGTAATCGGCGCCGGGCCCGCCGGTCTTACCGCGGCCTATTACCTCGCCAGGAAAGGCGGCCATGCGGTCACCGTTTTCGATGATTTGCCCGAACCGGGCGGCATGGTCCGTGTAGGTATTCCGGATTACCGCCTGCCCAAGCATTTGCTCGACAGTGACGTGAATGAAATTAAAGCCCTGGGCGTAGAGTTTATCATGAACACCTCGATCGGATCGGCCGCCCAGCTTTTGAAACAGGGCTTCGATGCCGTATTCGTCAGCATCGGCGCTCACCAGAGCTCCCGCATGAAGGTACCCGGGGACGACGATCCGAGGGTGCTGGGCGGCGTAGAATTCCTAAGGCCGGTCAATATGGGCCGGAAGGTGCCAATAGGCGCGCGTGTGGTGGTTGTCGGCGGCGGCAATACCGCCATGGATGCCGCCCGTACCGCCGTACGGCTGGGTGCAAGGGAAGTCAGTATAGTATACCGCCGCTCCAGGAACGAAATGCCGGCAGCGCATGAAGAAATCGAGGACGCCGAAGCTGAAGGGGTTAAAATGATGCTGCTGGCCAACCCTTCCAGGGTATTCGATGATAACGGCCAGCTTAAGGTGGAATGCCTCAGGATGCGCCTGGGCGCTCCTGATGAAAGCGGCAGGAGAAAACCCGAACCCGTAGAGGGCAGTGAATTCATCATCGAAGTTGATAATGTGATCGCGGCCATCGGCCAGAAGCCAGTCATACCCGGGGATTTCGACTTCGAACTGGAGTGGGGCAACATAAAGGTTGACGGCAACATGGCTACCAGCGTGCCGGGTATATTTTCAGCCGGAGACTGTGCCACCGGCCCGGCAACCATTATCGAAGGGATTGCCGGCGCCAGGGCAGCGGCTGCATCGATAGATAAATACCTGGGCGGCACCGGCGATATAACCGAAAAACTGGCTGAAGACCGGCCATGCCAGACAGACAACAGCAACACTGTAACCTGCGGCATCCGCCCGGCTTTCCCCATGATAGACATTAACCGGCGCCGCACCACATTCGAAGGCGCCGAAAGGGGCTGGGATGAGGATACCGCCGGTTTCGAGGCATCGCGGTGTTTGAAATGCGGCCAGTTCGAAGTCACCCGCTACCGGCTGGATGCGGGGCGGTGTATATTCTGCGGTTTGTGTGTCGAATCATGCAATTTCAATGCGCTTTTCATGGGCAGAGGATACGAAAGAACCGGCTACCTGCTAGAAGAAACCATACTCCAGAAAGAAGACCTCGCGGTCGGCGGGCCTGTAACACCCAGTGCTTACAACCATACAGAGCTCGAAGAAAGACTGCCGGCACAAACCCTGCTCGTGGAAGGAAAGCTGAAGGCCTGATATGGGATTGCAAATAGCATTCTGGATACTCTCTATCACCGCTGTGGCGGCTGCAGCCGGCGTAGTCTGGCAAACCAACCTGTTCAGGGCGGCCCTGCTGCTGGTTGCCTGTTTTTTGGCAACCGCCGGAATTTTTGTGACGTTGAGCGCCGATTTCCTGGCGGCCGCCCAGGTTATAATCAACGTCGGAGCGGTGGCCGTTCTGATTATTATGTCAATTATGCTTACCCGCGAAGTTACCCGCGGCAGCCCGTCCAACCGGCTGGGGATCCCCGCTTTCTGGCTTACGGGTATTGTTACCGCGGCTATTATTGTCGCCGTTGCCAAAACCAGCTGGCCGGTTTCCCCGGTTCCCCCGGCCGAACCCACCTCCAGCGCCCTGGCGCTGATCCTGATGGGGGGGAACGGCTTCGAACTGGTGATACACATGGGGGCGTTATTATTGCTGGCCACCATCATCGGGGCTATAGTACTGTTAAAGGAGAGCAAATAGAATGGCACCCGGGCTGGAACAGTACCTGGTACTATCCGCTGTTATCTTCTCCATCGGGCTATTCGGCGCCATAACCAAGAGAAGCGCCGTGGTAATCCTTATATGTATTGAAATAATGCTGGCCGGGGTGAATATTGCCCTGGTCGCTTTTTCCAGGTTTATTACCCCGGCAGAACTTACCGGCCAGTCTTTCAGCGTATTCGTCATAGTAGTCGCCGCCGCTGAAGTCGCCGTAGGCCTGGCCATTATCCTGGCCTTATACCGCCAGCGTCATACCATAGATACGGATAAAATAGATTTGCTCAAGTGGTAAATGATGAATAATATACCTGAAGCACTGATCTGGATGATTCCGGGCTTGCCGCTGGCAGCCTTTACGGTGCTGTTCGTTGTGGTGCGCGCCCTGAAAATACGCTCCAACCTTAACGGCTACCTGTCCATCGCCGCTACCGCCGTATCTTTCGCTTTCTCACTCTGGACGGCAGCCGGTTTGTTCTCTTCTCCGGGCGAAAACGCCGTGGCCGGGTTTGAATGGCTTAACCTGGGGGGCAAGCTGGTCATCGAACTCGGCCTTATTATCGACCCGCTGACGGGCATAATGCTGGTAGTGGTAACCCTGGTAAGCCTCCTTGTTCAGATATATTCACTCGGATACATGCACGGTTCCAAGAGCCTGAACCGCTATTTTGCTTTTATCTCCCTGTTTACTTTCGCCATGCTGGGCCTGGTAATGGCAGACAACCTGCTGATAATGTTCATGTGCTGGGAACTGGTAGGGCTTTGCTCCTATATGCTTATCGGTTTCTGGTACCACCGTCCGGCAGCCGCACAAGCCGCCAGGAAAGCTTTTTTCATCACCCGCATCGGTGATTTCGGCTTTCTGGCAGCCATCCTGCTGCTTTTCAGTTCCGCCGGCACCCTTGATGTCGCCGGGATTCACTCGGCTGCCGCCGGCGGCGTCATTTCGAGTGCAGCCATAACCTGGGCGGCGCTGGGCATATTCATGGGCGCCATGGGCAAATCCGCCCAGTTCCCCCTTCATACCTGGCTTCCCGATGCCATGGAGGGCCCTACTCCGGTCAGCGCCCTGATACACGCCGCTACCATGGTAGCGGCCGGGGTATTTCTGGTCGGGCGCATGTACCCCCTGTTCGAACTCTCGCCGACTGCGCTTAACACGGTAGCCACCATTGGAGCCGTTACAGCACTGTTTGCCGGTACCATCGCCCTGGTAATGCACGACATTAAAAAAGTGCTGGCCTATTCCACCATCAGCCAGCTGGGTTACATGATGCTCGGCCTGGGGCTTGGCGGCGTAGCCGTTGCCCTGTTCCACCTGTTTACCCATGCTTTTTTCAAAGCTCTGCTGTTCATGGGCGCGGGTTCGGTGAACCATTCAACCGGTACATTCGACATGCGCAAAATGGGCGGCCTCGCCAGGCTCATGCCGTGGACCTGTGCCACTTTCGTAATCGGTTCTCTCAGCCTGTCCGGCATCTGGCCCCTGGCCGGGTTCTTTTCCAAGGAAGAAATCCTTTCCAGCGCCCTGTCGAACCAGCCGGTGCTGTTTGCCATGGCCCTGATTACCGCTTTTATGACAGCTTTTTACATGTTCCGGGTGGTGTTCCTAACCTTCGGAGGTGAATACCAGAGCCGCCTCAAACCGCATGAATCCGGCAGGATAATGCTGATCCCCATGCTGGTACTGGCCGTACTGGCCGTCTCTGCCGGATGGCTCAACGCAACCGGCAGGTTGACGGCCATTCTGGGACACGGTCATGAACACAGCTGGATAACCGGTTTGCTGGGCATCTTTACCCATCCGCTGGCATGGATATCACTCGCGGTAGCCGGGAGCGGCATTACGCTGGCGTGGGCGATGTACCATAAACGCTGGATATCGGCCAAAAAAATCGCCTGGACCTTCCGCTCGGCTTATACGGTATTTTTCCACAAATACTGGATTGACGAATTATACGAGAAATACATCGGTGCCAGGTTTTTCAACAACGGCCTTTTCAACCTGTTCAACAGATTCGATACCACCGTAATCGATGGAACGGTGAACGACATAGCCGGATTAAATTTGAAATCCAGCAAGGCAATTCGGGCACTGCACAACGGCAGGCTTACCCGGTACAGCCTCGTTTTCCTGTTCGGTGTAGCTGCTGTAGCGCTGACGGTCATATTTACAGGTTAAAGGAAAGGGGTAGATTTGGGAATTCTTTCACTGACAATATTTCTACCGGCTCTTGGAGCCCTGCTTATCGGGGTTATACCCGGCCTCAGCGCGCGTTTCAGCCGGCTTATAGCCCTGGCCGCCGCCGTGCTTCCCCTTTGCCTGAGTGTTTACATGTTTGCCGTGTATAACCCTGCCGCCGGCGGTTTTCAATTTGAAGACAGTTTTCAGTGGATTCCCTCAATCGGTGCCGGCTACCATGTAGGCGTCGATGGCTTGAGCCTTCTGCTGGTACTGCTGACCAGCCTGCTGGGTTTCATATCGGTACTTGTTTCTTTGAAAACCGAACACCGCCCGCGGGCTTTCTTCGCCTGGCTGCTGCTGCTCGAAACAAGCATCCTGGGTGTCTTTTCTTCGCTTGACCTGCTGCTCTTTTTCGTCTTCTGGGAAATAGAAGTTATTCCCATGTACTTCCTGATATCCAACTGGGGCAGCGGCCGCAAAGAGTACTCGGCTCTCAAATATGTGCTTTATACGCTTTTCGGCAGCGCCTTCATGCTGGCCGGCATCATGGGCCTTTATTTCACCGCCGGCACATTCAACCTGCCGGAGCTGTATCAGGCCGGCCTCGGGCCGGCAGCTCAATCCCTGCCGCTTGCAGCCATGTTCTTCCTGCTGATCATCGGGTTCGCAGTAAAGCTGCCGGTATTCCCGCTGCATACATGGCTGCCGGATGCCCACACGGACGCCCCCACCGCAGCCAGCATCATGCTTGCCGGTTCGCTGATCAAAATGGGAGGCTACGGTATTTTCAGAATCTGTCTGGGGCTGTTTCCTGACCAGGCCGCCCATTTTGCGCCCCTTTTCATGGCACTGGCCATGGTCAGCATCGTTTACGGTGGAGCCATCACCCTCAGGCAAACTGATATCAAGCGCCTGATAGCTTATTCATCTGTCAGCCATATGGGTTTTGTTCTCCTGGGCCTGTTTTCGCTCAACTATATCGGTCTGGCCGGAGCCTGCCTGCAGCTGGTAAGCCACGGGCTGATTACGGGCCTGCTCTTTGCCGGTGCCGGCATACTGATGCACAACACTCACGAGCGCCATATAAAGAAACTCGGCGGCCTGGCCCGCCAGATGCCGGTGCTTGCCGGTGTGTTTACCATAGCCAGCATAGGCGCCATGGGCGTGCCGGGCACCAGCGGTTTCATCGCTGAAGCAAGCGTATTCCTGGGTGCTTTTTCAGCCGGCTCGGTTACCGGTTCTACGGTATTTACCGTGATCTCTCTTACCGGCATTCTGCTGGCAGCCGCCTACATGCTGACCACGCTTCTCAAGGTATTCTTCGGGCCGGCCAAAACCGTTTTCGACAGCGTTACCGACCTGACCCGGCTGGAGAAATTCTATTGCGGCCTTTTGATTACCGGGATTTTCCTTATCGGCCTCTACCCGGCAATAGCTACCGATGTTCTCGAGCCGGCAATTGCCCCGCTGGCTTCATTGTGGGGAGGTTAACAGATTTGAACTGGCATTATATTCTACCGGAAATCAGCATAGCCGTATCGGCTGTTGCCATAATCCTGGCAGATATCATCAGGCCCAACCGCTGGTTGAGCAGTGCCATAGCCCTGGCGGGAATTGTAACGGCGGCAGTGTTCGCGTTTACCGGTGATTACTCCCAGCCTGCCGGTGTTTTTAATGGAATGCTCACCATCGACGCCTGGAGCCAGTTTTTGCGCCTGCTGCTGCTGTCGGTAAGCTTCGGCGTCCTGGTAGTTTCCAGCGGGTATTTCCACAGGCTTGAAAACATCTGGGCTGAATTCAATGCTCTTTCACTTTTCGCGCTGACCGGAATGCTGCTCATGTCCAGTGCCTCTGACCTGGTTTCCGCCTTTATCGCCATAGAAATCACTGCCATTTCCTTTTTCGTACTGGTCGGAATGTTAAAAGATGCCCGCTCGAGCGAAGCTTCGCTAAAAATGATGCTCATCGGCGGTATTGCTTCGGCGATAATGCTTTACGGTATGGCGCTGGTCTTCGGCGCCAGTGCCGGTACCCGGCTGGATGAAATCAGCCTGGCAGCCGGCAGTATGCCTGACGCTTCCACCGGATTGCTTCTGGGTATGTTTTTTCTGCTGGCCGGGTTGCTGTTCGAAGCGGCGGCGGTTCCTTTTCATATGTGGGCACCGGATACTTACGAGGGCGCGCCTACTCCGGTTACCCTGTATCTCTCCGCAGCCTCCAAGATTGCCGGCATAGCCATCATCGCCCGCGTGTTTACCACAGCCTTCACTCAACCTCAAAGCTTGAGTGCCGACTGGGGCCTGGCTGCGGCTGTAATCAGCGCCCTTACTATGACCCTGGGAAACGTACTGGCTCTTTCCCAGACCAACATCAAACGCCTGCTGGCCTATTCCGGAATCGCCCATACCGGGTATATGCTGATAGGCATCTCGGTGATAGGCCTGAGCCAGGGGTCGGCAGGCCAGGCCGCCCTGCTTTTTTATATGGCGGCTTTTGCGCTGGCGGAACTGGCTGTATTCTCCATGGTAATTGCGGTTACCCGGCACCTCAATACGGATGAAATCTCCGGCTTCGCCGGTCTTTCCCGGCGTTCTCCGCTGGCGTTTGCCCTGCTCTCGTTGGGCCTTTTTTCCCTCACCGGCCTGCCGCCAACAGCCGGTTTCATGGCCAAGCTTTTCGTTTTCACCGGGGCCGTCCAACACGGGCTGCTGTGGCTTATTATTGTCGCCGTGCTCAATACCGTTATCTCGGCCTACTATTACCTTAAAATAATCAAGGTAATGTGGCTGGAAGAGCCGGCAGACCCGGGTAAAATCAAGCCGGGCGCCAGCACCGGGACCATCGCCGTTATAAGCGCCGCGGCAATCCTCCTGCTGGGCATCGCCCCTTATGTGTTGTTAAAACTGGCCGAAAGTTCGTTGCTGAACCTGCCCTAGCGGCAGTATACTGAACGTAATATGCTGACAGACTGCCACGCCCACCTGTATTTGCCCGAGTTCGCCGGCGACCTGCCACAGGTGCTTGACCGGGCTGCGGACTCGGGTGTAAGCCGCATGGTCAATGCAGCTATAGATATTGCTTCATCCGAAAAAGTCTTAGACATGGCCGCTGCTTTCCCGCCCCTCCATGCAGCCGTGGGTATCCACCCTCAATCGGCAGGCACCCTGCCACCGGAGCACATGCAGCAGCTTCGCCTCATGGCTGCGTCACCTGAAGCAGCCGCCATAGGTGAAATAGGGCTGGATTACTATCGCGGCAAGAAATCCAAGGAAGCCCAGGTGGCCCTGTTCAAGAATCAGCTCGACCTTGCCGGGCAGGCGGGGCTGCCGGTAATCCTGCACTGCCGCGAAGCCGAAGATGACATGCAGGCACTGCTTGCGGAGTGGACCGGGCGTACCCCGCCCTGCCGGGGTAAATGGAGGGGTATCCGGCACTGCTTTAATGCCGATTTGCCGACGGCCCGGTTCTATATCCATGCGGGTTTCATGCTTTCCTTTGGAGCGTATATCGGGTACCCTTCTTCGGCAGATTTACGCAGGACAATCGAGCAGATTCCCAACGAAGCGATTCTACTGGAAACGGACTGCCCGTACCTGCCGCCGCAGGAGTTCAGGGGGAAAAGAAACGAGCCGGCTTACCTCGCCTTTACTGCCCGGGTAATGGCTCAGATCAAGAAAATGCCTTACCAGGATATTGCCTGGCTTACCACCGCCAACGCCGGGGTGCTTTTCAATTTCGGGGTTGCTTGATGCCGGTGTTTGCCGAAGGGCAAAGGCCGGCCAGGACGCAGCGCTCACACCGGGGGCGCCTGGCTATGCATATCCGGCGCCCGTGTTCTATCAGTAAATAGGTTATCCGGCCCCACTGGTCCCTGGGCACAATTTCCATCAGGTCCTTTTCTATCTTTTCCGGTTCGTTGTGCCGGCTCAATCCCAGCAGGCGGCTCAGCCTTCTTACATGGGTGTCGACTGCGATTCCCTCGCTTATGCCGTAACCGTTGTACAGCACAACATTGGCGGTCTTGCGGGCAACTCCCGGCAGCGTTACCAGTTCGGCCATGGTTCGCGGAACCATGCCGCTGTATTTGTGGTGAATCATCCCGGCCGCTCCCATGATGCTGCGGGCTTTGGCATGGTAAAAGCCGCACGGTTTTATTATCTGTTCCAGTTCTTCTACCGCGGCTCCGGCATAGTCGCCGGCGCTGCTGTAGCGGCTGAAAAGACGGGGGGTTATCTTGTTTACAGTAACATCGGTACACTGGGCTGAAAGAATGGTAGCGATCAGGAGTTCCAGTGTATTGGAATATTCAAGAGCAATACGGGCGCCGGGGTATTCTTCGCCCAGTAGAGTTATTATCCGGCTGATTCGGGTTTTCATGTACAGCACCAGTTACGCAGGCAATATTATAGCAGGCAAAGCATCTTTGCCTGCTATAATAAACTCCGGTGTAAACCTGGTTTAGGCTTTCCCAATCTTAAACATCTTGGTACCACATACCGGGCAAACCCCTTGAGTGGCGGGACGCCCGTTCTTCATGGTGATACTCCGGGCATCTTTCATTTCCCTTTTGGCACGGCATTTGACGCAGTAACCCTGCATTATTCACCTCCGTATGTTTGCTAGATAGCAAGCATAAACCAAATAATATGCAGTGTCAATAGTTTTCAGGTTTAATTTGAACTTATTTTAAGCGCTTGCCGACGGCTGCCCAATCGATGCATGCAAAGAAGGCATCTATGTAATCTGCCCGCTTGAGGCCATAGTCGGTAATATAGGCATGTTCGAATACATCCATGACCAGCAGCGGCTCACAGCCGGCCAGGTGGCCGGTCTCGTGCTCATTTATCCACTGGTTAAACAACCGCCCTGCAGCCGCATCCTGGTAGAGTATCACCCAGCCGATGCCCCGCATCTTGCCGGTAGCCTTGAAATCGCTTTCCCACTGCGCGTAGCTGCCGAAGGCCTGAACCAGCAGACCGGCTGTTTTCGAATCGGTGCCGGGTTTCCCATCTCCCCCCAGGTTGGCAAAGTAAAGCTCATGCAGCCGCATGCCGTTAAACTCAAAACCAAAGCGCCGCTTGAGCTCGGCATATTCCGGAGAGCCGCTGCCTCCACCGCTGGAAAGTGAAGCAATGTTCCCGGCAAGCTTGTTGGTACCCACCACGTATCCCTGGTACAGTGTAAAATGGTTGGAAAGCAATGCCTGGCTGAACCCCGGCATGCCCTGAAGATAGCTGTAATCTTTCGCCGTATATGTCATCGAATGCCTCCTTGTATAAAATAACCCGATTTGCTATGCGCCGTCGAGCGAATGGTGTTCTTTTTGAGCAAACCACCCGGAAGGGTCTTTCAGGTATTCCCTGTAATCGACAAGCAGCAGGTAATGTTCTCTTTCTTCAGCCATGATTTTTTCAAAGAAACTGCGCTCCAGGCTCGAACCGGCCCCGTCCGCCAGGCCGGAGTAAAGCTCGTAGGATTCATTTTCCATCTGCATAGCTTTGCCGACAGCCTGCATTTCGTTATCGATTATGTCCCTGCCGGCCTTCAACTCGTCCAGGGTATCTGCAAAAAAGGTGCCGGGTACATGTTTTAAGCCGGCAGGGGGCATGATGTCAGCCGGCCAGCTCTGCTCGTTTACAATACGCTCGTAGATGAGCTGAAAACGCCGGGCATGCTCGATTTCATCCTTTGCCAGAGTCTCAAAAAGCTTACGGCCGGCGGGACTGGCGCTTTGCCGGGCAGCCTGCTGGTAGTATTCCTTACCTTCAGCCTCCATCTTCAACGCATTCCGCAAGGCGGCTGTCAACTCCTGATGTCCGTGCATTTGAACCCTCCTTCTGCCGGTCGGCTGTTTGGCCCCTTAACCTGCCGGAGCCGTCCGCATACAATTTTGCCACCTGTAAATTGAGGTATTTTCAGTTGCCGCCGTTATTTTATTACCGCCCGGAAATCAACCAGTTGCGAATACTCGATTAAACCGCTCATGGCTTTGGAAGTGATGCCCAGACCGGCTTCGACCGCCGCCGCCACCGGGTTCAACCCCCCGATGAGCACGAGCCCCACCTTCCCCAGCCCGACCGGAACCCCGCACACGGGCTTGCCGGCATCGCCGGTAATCAGAGGCGGATTAACACCGGCATTGGCCAGGCTCTCGAAAACCGTGTTTACATCATCCATGCAAATGGATGGCACTTCCCTGAAATTTGCCAGGATTTTGCCCTCTCCCCGGCTGAGTACGTCCTGTACGCTGGTCATCTGCCCGGATATAAATATCTCGGACGGGTCGAGCGAAGAGCCGGAATACTCGATGAGATCGGTAAATCTGAGCGGCACTTTGTTCCTGAACTGCAATATACCGCCGAAGCGTGAATCGATAGGTATGCCGGCTTTAAGCAAGGCGCCGTTTATTACTAGACTGCACACCGTGGCAAAAGCGACCTTTCCCTCCGGGACTACCATTTCACCCAGTTTTTCGCCTTCCCGGGCAATTGCAACCAGGTTGGAAGCGCTTAATTTAACCTTCAATGCCGCCGACATTACTTTCAGAGCTGCCTGGACATCCTTTTCAGGCAGCAGGGATATATTAATCGGCAGTTTACCCGTGCGGTTCGAGGGATTGAAGGTAACCTGATACGATAGCAGTTCGATGCGGTCTATGACGAAACCAACCTTGTCGGCAACCATGGCATCTTCTATTTCAGCCAGCCCTTCCGGGGTGATAACCCTGCCGTCCCGGCGGCTCACCTTGGCAGTCAGTTCCCTCTCGTCCATAAGGTTGAGATGATAGCGTACTCCCCGTTCGGAGAGCACTATGCCGTAGTTTTCCTTTAGCAGGCGTGCGATAACCTTGCTACCTACCGCCCGGCGGGAATTGGCGATAATCCTGAGGATGGCCATCCTCTGGCGCTCTACCTCGGTTCCCTCCTGGTTGACAAGCCTCATCTATGCCTCCCGCTTCCTGCCATCCGGATGCCGTATCTGCCGGTTAAATTGTCTGAATGCCACGGCTGTGTAAATGTTCTTTTACATCCTGCGGGGTAAACCGGCCCGAAACGAACACCGGCCCGGCCGCTACCCCGCTGACTCCGGCCTCTTTCACCACCGTTGAAAAATCTTCCAGCTCCCGGGCGGCACCACAGGCTGTAACCGGAATGGATACGGCGGAAGTCACCGCTTTCAACATTTCTATATCATAACCGGTTGTACTGCCGTCTTTTTCCCGGCTGTTGACGATAACACCGCCGGCTCCAAGCATCTGGGCCATTTTAAGCCATTCAACCAGGTTCAGTTCGGTAGCCTTTGTTCCCGTGCGGTGCATTATTTCAAAAGGAGGGCGGCCGGAACCGGGGTCATTCTTGGTGGCGCTGACTGCTACAATAACTCTCTGGCTTCCATAAGTCCGGGAAAGCCGGTCGATGATAGACGGATCGGTTTCCGTATACACGTCGACAGCAATTTTATCCGCTCCGGCTTTCAATATCTTTTCACAGTCTTCGAAAGTATTCATGCTGTTGCCGAAAATAACCGGGGTGCCGGCTATTCTGGCTATCTTCGCCAGCAAAGGCGCCCACTTTTCAAATCTTTCCCGGGGTGAATCGATGTCGAAAAAAGCGATTTGGGAAGCGCCGCTGCGGCCGAAGTATTCCGACAGGCTTACCGGGTCATCACCATTTACGGCTGCTTTCCGGGCCGGAATGCCTGCCACCTTCATGTATTGCAGGTTAAAACAGGGGATGACTTGAACTTTTACGGACATTAGCATATTAAAGCACAACAAATAGGCAGTGTAAAGCCATAACAATCAGCCTGAATTGAAACATGAGCGCCTGATTAGCTATAATAACCGGGCATGGTGAGTGTAGCCCAGTGGTCTAAGGCGCCAGGTTGTGGCCCTGGAGATCGAGGGTTCAAATCCCTCCACTCACCCCATTTCTTTATAATGCCAGCCATGCGAATCGAGCCGCTGTATCGATATTATGCCTGCCAGTAGCCGGAACGGCCTTATAAACCTGGATTTTTCGCTGGTACCCACCGCTGCACGCAGCGTGGCGGGCGCATTTGCCGGTGACCCCAGTCTCGATTATGCTTTTGCCGACCCCGGCAAGAAGGCAAACCTGCACCACATCATGCGGTATTACCTTAAGCTGGACATTCTCAGCTGCATTACTACGTCACCGGATTGTGAAGGGGTCGCCAGCTGGTGCCTCTCCGATATCCGTTCTTCCTGGTGGGCAAAGTTGAAGGCCGGCTGGCTGACTCTGCCCTACTACGGAGGCTGGCATTTCGTGCGCTATTCCCAGAAGGAAGACCGCTTTTTCGAAACGATGAAAGCCAGGTACGCTCCCGAGCGTTACGTGTACCTTGCCCTGCTGGCGGTCGCGCCCATGTACCAGCGCAAGGGGTACGGCAGAAAACTGCTTACAGAGCTGGTTGCCACGCTGGAGGCGAGCAAGCTGCCGTGCTACCTGGAAACCCAGAATATGAAAAATGTAAATATGTACCGCAGCTTCGGTTTCGAGCTGGTCGAATCTACCGCCTACCCCCCTGGAACCGGGTGCGAGGTGCATATCATGGTCAGGCCCGCAGCAGCCTGAGCCGGTTTACTGAGTGGCTGCCGGTTCGTCGTTTTGCCACTGGCCTTCATACAGCTTCACACCCTGGGCATCATAACTGATCCCGGAGCCGTGCCTCTTGCCCGCCTGCCACTGGCCTTCATAGGCAACCTTGCCATTGTCCCAGTACAGGGTTCCCTGCCCGCTGCGCAAACCGTTTTCAAAACCGCCGGCGTACACGACATTACCGGCGGCATCATAGGTAGTGCCGGTGCCGTTCTGCTGGCCGTTCAGCCACTGGCCCTCATAGATTTTGACCCCGTTGGCATCGTACATGATACCCTGGCCGTGCCACTGGTCATTCAGAAATTCACCTTCGTAAATCTTGATTCCACCGGTGCCGTAAATAATACCCTGGCCCTGCTTGACATCGTTTTGCCACTGGCCTTCGTAATATTTCTGGCCGTTGGAATCGTAAAGGGTACCGGAGCCGTGTTTCTTGCCGTCCTGCCACTGTCCTTCATAAGCAATAACTCCGTTATCCCAGTAAAGCGTGCCCTGGCCGTGCATCTTGTCAGCGGCATATCCGCCCTCGTACAGCTTTGTACCAAAACGGTTGTAAAGCTCTCCATGGCCGTGGCGCAGGCCGTCCTGGTATTCACCCTGGTACCACGAGCCGTCCCACCAGATAAGGGTACCCGATCCGTGCGGCATGCCGTCTTTTACTCCACCCTGGTACTGGCTGCCGTCCTGAAAAACTATCACTTCCGGACCGCTGTTTTCCTGGCAGCCGGCCAGCTGTGCCATCACCAAAAGGATAGCGGCAAAGCTTATAATTATACCTTTTTTCAAAACTGGTTCCTCCTTGCCCGGCAGTGAATAACAACCTGACCGGTGGTACCCCTCAAAGATTCCGGTGCCAACATTGTAACACGTAATAGAATGGCAGCAAAGCCGGAACGGTTATACCATTTAAACGAAAAACGCCGATATTGGTTACCACCTGTTCGTAAAATAAATAGTCGGCGAGTGCCCGATGAATGCGAATTTGCCGTCCTGACTTTTGACCGGCCGGTTCGGCTTAAGTATAATGGCTGCAGGTTGAACGATGGTTCTTCCCGTTCGTGCGCCTGTAGCTCAGTGGATAGAGCACCGGTCTTCGGAACCGGGTGTCGTGGGTTCGAATCCCCCCAGGCGCGCCACCATTTGAAGTTTAAAAGCTCCTTGCAGTTCATCGGGCTGGCCATAACCGCTTGATTCTTTTTATGCTGAAGTCTAGGATATTTGTTATCAGGGAAAGAGCCTGGAGCTGTCCGGTCATATTATCAGCGCAAGTTTAGCTTCAGGCTCCGAAACGCTTTGTTAATGAAGTCGCCGTTTTCTGAAGGAGGTTTGAACCATGGAATTTTTCAACCTTATGAGTATCTCGCACCGTTATATGGAGATAATAAACCCTTCCTCGCCTGAAAAAATCATCAAGCTTGGCAGGCTGCTCAAATTGAAAAAAGGAAACCGGGTCATCGACTTCGGTTGCGGTTGTGCCGAACCCCTCGCTCTTTGGGCTGAGGAATTTGGTATCACTGGTATCGGCATAGATATATCCGGGGATTTCTGCGACCGGGCCAGGCAAAAACTGGCTGCGAAAGGATTGTCAGACCGAATCGAAATCGTTTGCTCCCCGGCGGCTGACTACGTATTCGAAGAAGGGGCTTTCGATGCCGCAACATGTATCGGTTCGACTTTTGTTTTTGGCGGCTACCAGCAGACGATCCAGGCAATTAAAAAGGCTGTGCGTCAGAATGGCCGTCTTGGTATCGGCGAAACCCACTGGCTTGGCAATCAGGTACATCCGGAATATGCCCAAACACAGACAACTACCCGCACTGAACCAGAACTGGTTCGGTTTACCCGAAACGAAGGCTTTGAACTCGAATACATCATCCGTTCCAGCCGCGACGACTGGGACAGGTATATTTCGGATAACTGGTATGGATTATTGCGCTGGCTTGAAGAAAACCCCAACCATCCTGACCATGAACAGGTATTCAGGCATTTTCGTGCCGACCAGGATGATTATCTACAGTTCCAAAGCCAATATATGGGTTGGGCAATGTACTGCCTCACTCCCATGAAATCTCATTCGGCAGGCAGCCAGTCGTGAAACAAACATTTATTGATACCGTTTAATCAGGCATGCTCGTATCTGTTACCACCCCCTGAGCAGAAGGTTGATCACGATAAACTATCAGTCCGCCGAGTCCGGCGGGTTTAATTCCCCCAGGACGCCGTCCCGCCACAGGCCGGCAATACGAACCGGGGTTATCCGATTGCCCAGTTCATGTTGGCTGCGGGCATATACCCGGATATAATTGGGCGTCAGCCCCGACCAGATGCCGGATACACATGTTTCCCAGAGCACCGGCAGGATTCTGCCCGCGTAACCCGCGCGGTAGTTCCTGGCCTGTTGCCCGGCCAGACGCAAAATAACCGCTTCCCTTTCCTTTTTGGTTTTTTCATCGATATGATCGGGCATCCCGGCGGCTGCGGTCAGCGGGCGGGCTGAATAGGGAAATACATGCATGCGCGCAAAACCGGCCTGCCGGCACAGGTCCAGGGTCTGGCCGAATTCATCTCCGGTTTCGCCCGGAAAGCCGACTATCACATCGGTGGTAATGGCCGCATCCGGCATCCGCCTGCGAATCTCTTCCAGGGTTTGTGTATACCGGGCCGCGGTGTAATTGCGTCCCATCCTGCCGAGGACGGAATCGCTGCCGCTTTGCAGCGACAGGTGAAAATGAGGGCACAACCGTGTATCGTTCCACTTATCCAGCAAACCCGGGGTGGCTTCCTGTGGCTGCAGGGATGTCAGGCGCAACCTTTCGATACGGGTTTCAGCCAGAACACGGGAAATCAACTCTTCGAGATTACAACCGGCAGATTTGTACGAACCGATTTCGGTACCGGTCAATACGATTTCCTTGAAGCCGCAATCGCTTTTCCAGCGGATGTCTTCGATAATCTCTGCGGGTTGCCGGCAATTCGGGTTTTTTCTGACCGCCGGCACAATGCAGTAAGTGCACCGGTTGGTGCATCCCTCCTGTATGCGGATAAACGAGCGTGTCCGGTTGCGGGCGCCTTCCGGCGGCAAATCCGGGTGCGGCGGGATAATAAGCACACCCTGCCGGATCAGGGTATTTACCAGTTCCGGTTTCAGGCTGTTGCCGATGATAAGTACTTCCCCGTCTACGGCTGACAGTTCCCCGGCGGCCCTCTCGGCATAGCAGCCGGTGGCAATCAGCAGGCTTTCAGGATTCAGCCGCCGGGTGCGCCTGAGCCATTGCCGGGCTTTACGGTCGGCAACATGTGTAACGGTACAGGTATTCAATATACAAATTTCTGCCGGCAAACCGGGCGGAACGACCCTGCAGCCGGCTCTTGCAAATTCATGCGCCAGGGATTCGGCTTCGGCCTGGTTCAATTTACAACCCAAACTATCGATGGAAACGGTTATCTGCCCGGTATTCATTTTCACCTGGTAAATCCATTATAACAAAGGCGCTCATCCATTTTTCAAATTGACGCCTGGCGCCATTGTTGCTATTATTTGGCAGTAAAGCCAGTTTATATAATCAGATGTTAATAAGCAGCTCATTCAATATCGGCCCGCTTACCCTGCACTATTACGGCCTGTTCATTGCTCTTGGCATAGTGTCTGCCATCACCTACGCTTTTTTCGAGGCCCGCCGCCGCGGGGAAAACCTGGACAATGTTATAAACATGGCTCTGGTCGTAGTCCCGCTGGGCATTATTGGCGCCAGGCTGTACCACGTTATCGACCTGTGGAGCTATTACTCCCAGAATCCGGCGGAAATATTCGGAGGGCGGGGGCTGGGCATATTCGGGGCGGTTATCGGCGGCGCCATAGGTGTTCTCATTTACTGTGCCTGGAAAAAACTACCGCCGCTGCGCTGGATGGATATTATCGTGCCCGGCCTGATACTCGCCCAGGCAATCGGCCGCTGGGGCAACTTCTTCAACCAGGAACTTTACGGTTATCCCACCGACCTGCCCTGGGGCATTTACATCGATCCGGCAAACCGGCTCTCCGGTTTTGAAGGTTATACCCATTTCCACCCTCTTTTCCTCTACGAGTCTCTCTGGAACTTCATCGGTTTCGGGATCCTTTATTTCATCAACCGCAAATACACCGGCAAACTGCTTGACGGCGAACTTACCCTGGGCTACATCATGTACTATGCCGTAGGCCGGTTCATTCTCGAAGGCATGAAAATCGATGTATGGACTATTGCCGGATTTCCGACGGCGCGCTGGATCAGCATCATCGCTTTTATCGCCGCGCTGGCAATAATCATCTACCGCCGCCTGAAACTTCGCCGGTCCAACTCCTGAACACCCCGGCAAGGGTTGACTTTTAGCTTTCTTGGGCTATAATAATTGAAAACCATTTTCATTTGGTATTTAAATGAGCTATACCTATAGTGATATTATCAGTGCCCTGCGCCAGACCGGATGCAAGATCACCCCGCAGCGGCGCCGGATTATCAAGGTTCTCGAGTGCAGCAGCAGCCACCTGACTCCCGCCGAAGTTTTCCATAAGGTCAGTTCAAATTCATCCGGTACCGGCATGGTTACCATTTACCGAACCCTGGACGTTCTTGAAAAGGCGGGCCTGGTTTGCCGCTTCAACCTTGAAAACGGGCATACCGGCTATCTTTTAAGACGGCCCCGTCAGCACCACCACCATCTCCTGTGCAGCCGTTGCGGCCTGGTGATAGACATCGAAGGCTGCCGCCTGGATGAGGTGGTCAGCCGAGTCGGATCCGATACCGGTTTTATTATCACCGGGCACTCCTTCGAACTGACCGGCATTTGCCCCACCTGCTCCGGAATAAAAAACAGTTTGTGTGTAAAAGAGTCGGGAGAATGAAGGGTTCAGCGCCCGGCAGGTTATCATCGTTCGTGGTGGCGATCGTCCTGCTGGCGGGTATGGCGGCTGTCACCTCCTGCCGCCCGCAGGACGACGTTGACGGCCGGATAGGCGTGGCAGTTACCATACTCCCCCAGGCCGAGTTTGTCGAAGCAGTCGGCGGTGAGAAAATTGCGGTTACGGTGATGGTGCCTCCCGGCGCTTCCCCGCATACCTACGAACCCACCCCTTCACAGATGACCGCGCTATCCGGCTCGGAGGTCTATTTTGCGGTGGGTTCCGGGGTTGAATTCGAAATCAGCTGGCTGGAAAAACTGCTGGAAGTGAACCCGGGGATCACCTGTGTCGACTGTTCCCGGGGAATCGAACTTATCGAAATGCAGGAACATGATCACGAAGAAGAAGAAGAAGAAGAAACACATGGCACGCATGACCCTCACATCTGGCTTTCACTGGTCAATGCACGGATTATGGTTAACAATATCTGCGACGGGCTGGTCGAGCTGGATCCGCAAAACCGCGAATATTACCAGCAGAACCGGGACAGCTACCTCGATTCACTCCAGGCCATGCACCAGGATTTTTCGGCCGGGTTTTCTCAAATTGAAAACAGGGTTTTTATGATGCAGCATCCATCCATGAGTTACTTTGCGCGAGATTATGATCTGGTACAACTGGCAATCGAAGAAGAAGGCAAAGAACCGACCCCCGCAGGTATGGTCAGTTTGATAGAGCAGGCGAAAGCTGCCGGCGTAAGGGTAATATTCGTATCCCCTCAGTTCAACCAGGACAACGCCGCCGCAATCGCCCGGGAAATCGACGGGGTGGTAGAATATATTGACGGGCTTGCCAGGGATTATTCGGGCAATATGCGCTATATTTACCAGGTAATGGTCGAGGCGATGAACTAACCGGTAAAGGCATTTGGAATAATTTATTGGATATGGTTGACAGTATCTGAAAAGTTATGAGCATTATAGCCAGTTTGAACAATGTATGGGTCAACTACAACGGCTTCACCGCGCTCGAGGATATAAGCCTCAGCATCGAATCCCGGGATTTTGTGGGTATCATCGGCCCCAACGGCGGTGGTAAGAGCACTCTTCTCAAAACCATCCTGGGGTTGATCGAACCTGCCAGGGGGAGCATCGAAATCCTTGGCATGCCGCCTGGAAAAGCCAGCCGCCAGGTCGGGTATGTTGCCCAGTTTCACGCCTTTGACCGCCAGTTTCCAATAAACGTTTGGGAGGTGGCCCTGATGGGCAGGCTGGGGCACGCCGGGTTGCTGAAAGGTTATTCCTCGCAGGACAGGGATGCGGCACACGAGGCGCTTGAAAAGGTAGAAATGCTAAACTACAAAAACAGGCATATAAGCCAGCTTTCCGGCGGCCAGCAGCAGCGCGTGCTGATAGCCCGAGCCCTGGCAACCCGTCCCAAGCTTCTGCTGCTGGACGAACCCATGTCGAATGTCGATTCGGCAATGCAGAAAGGTTTTTACGAACTTCTTTCGGAACTGAACCGGCAAATGGCCATAGTGATGGTATCTCATGATATCAGCGCGGTTTCGCAATATGTTAAAAAAGTGGCCTGCCTCAACAGGCGGCTGTATTACCACGGTACCGGCCAGTTGACCACCGAGGACCTTGAGGCTGCTTACCAGTGCCCGGTCGAACTGATAGCTCACGGTGCCCCGCACCGTGTTTTGAAGGATCATCCTCGCTGATGCTGGACTTGCTGCAGTACGAGTTCATGCGGAATGCCATTGTTGCCGGCCTGCTGGCGGCTGTAGCCTGCGGCTTAATCGGCACTTACGTGGTAGTGAGACGAATGGTGTCTGTCAGCGGTGGCATAGCCCACGCTTCATTCGGGGGTATAGGCCTGGGTTATCTGCTGGGTTTCAACCCGGTCACCGGCGCCCTGGTATTTTCCCTGGGTGCAGCCCTGCTGATGGGCACGGTTACGCGCCGAACGCGGTTGTCCGAGGATGCCTCCATAGGCATATTATGGGCAACCGGTATGGCACTGGGAGTGATTTTCATAGGTCTGGCGCCCGGTTATGCCCCGGACCTGTTCAGCTACCTGTTCGGCAGTATTCTGACCGTTCCCACTTCCGATATCTGGATGATGCTGGTGCTCGACAGCATCATACTGCTGGTTGTCGCGCTGTTTTTCAAGGAATTCAGTGCGCTTTCGTTCGATGAAGAGTTCTCGCGCGTAGTGGGCGTGCCCACCCTTTTTCTTAACCTGGTACTGCTCTGCCTTATTGCCCTCACGGTAGTCGTACTCATAAGAGTTGTGGGCATCGTACTGGTGATAGCCCTGGTTACCATACCGGCATCCATTGCTTCCCAGCTTACCCGGAGCCTTAAAAAAATGATGCTGGTGTCGTCATTGCTGGGTGCTGTATTTACAATTGCCGGGTTGTGGCTGTCTTATCAGCTGGACCTTGCCAGTGGAGCAACCATAGTACTGGTGAGCGCCTTATCCTTAGCTGCAACCCTGGGATGGACCAAATTCAAGCGCACCAGGCGAAATGCTTAAGGGATAACCAGCACCCAGAATATGGCAAAGCCGACCCCGATGACCACGCCGCCGCCGACCTCGAATGGTGTATGACCGATCAATTCCCTCAGGTCATGCTCCAGTTCAGCCATGGGCCGCCGTTCTTTCAGTTCACGCACAATGCGGTTGAGCACCGCCGCCTGTTGGCCGACAGCCTGGCGAACTCCCGCCGAATCATAAAGCACGACTCCGGCGAATATTATCGAAATGGCAAACTCCGCCGAACCGAGCCCGCATGTCATTCCCAGCACGGTGGCCAGGGCGGTTACCATGGCGGAATGCGCGCTCGGCATGCCTCCGCTGGATACCAGCCTGCCCAGGTCTAGTTTATGGTTTCTTACCAGTTCGATGATGACTTTTAACGACTGGGCGATATACCAGGCGACAAGCGGGGCGACAACTGCCTTGTTGGTAACCAGATCGTATATTTCCACTAATTCAACCTGCACGCTCAAAATGTATCATGTGTATTAAGTTTTAAACCGCAGCGTTATCTCGCTGGGTGTAGAACTTACAATTTCAACCTGCCCGGTCTGTTCGATTTTCTCTTCGAGTGGAACGGGTTTTAACACCATCAGGACAACCTGGACGCCTTCATCGGCCGATCCACCGAAAAGCAGCATTTTTACGTCTTCAATCCGCTTCAGCTTTTCCCCGAATGCTTTTACCGCGGCAGAGGACGGATTCTGTATGATAATCCTTACCCTGCCTTCGAACAGTCCGGCTCCGGCTGGCTGGGGTTGTGCCGCCAGCTCATCAGGCGCCTTGCCGGCAGTCATGGTTTCCTCAAGTGCTGCGGGCTCGGGTTGAGCGGGTTCGGCAACCTCTTCGCCGGACTGGCCGGCAGGGACTTGGGTGGATGCGCCCGGCGGAGGTGCCTGAGAAATATCTGCAGCGGCACTGTTTTCATCAGGCCGGGCAGCCAGCTCCATCCGTGTTTTCCTGGATTCTTCCAGCTTCCGGCCGATTTCCTCCAGGGACCGCAGTATATCATCGTATCCGGAGGCTCTTCTGCCGGATCCGGCAGATTCGGGTGTTTCGCCGGCGGGGCTTTCGATACTTTGCAGTACTTTATCAACCGCGGGCGCGGGCGGTGATGCTTCTTCCGCGCTTTTTCCTGGAATCTCATCTGCAACGGACGGCTGAGCCGGCTCGGGATTGCCCGTATCTGCGTCCGGTGCAGATACGGCAGAATCTTTACTGTCCGGCAGGGTACCTCTGCCGGCTTTGATTGTCGCCGGCCCGGTTTTCAGCTTCAGCTCCTGCAGGGCCCGGTCTTTTTCTGCCTTTGCCTGCCGGATACTCTCTTTTTCCTGCTCCAGGGCAATTTTAATCTGTATTTCAGCATTCTTTTTGGCCCTGGAAATAGTCTGCCTGCCGGCGGCCTCTGCCTCTTTTATTGCCTGCTGCAAAGCCGCTTTTTCGTCTTTGCTCCCGGCTTTTTTCAGTTCCTGCTTAAGGTTTTCAACCGCCGCCATCAAACTGCGGCAGGTATCCCGTTCGAGCTGTTTTGCATCCCTGACAGCGGCTTCGCGTTCCTGTCCGGCCTGCTTGACGGCTGACTTTTCTGCGTTCAGGATTGCCTGTTTCGTTTCTATCTGGTTGTCCGGCATAATTGCACACTGTCAGAAATACTTTAACCGGGCGCCGTAAAAAGCAGCCCGGTTAAAGTATAGGTTCAGTATAAAAGCGTGTCAATTAATCATGCTTGTTCCCGTGCCAGTTTGATAGCGTTTTCATAGCCCTGGACGTATACCGCAAGGGTCTCTTCCAGGGCGGCCTTCATCGTTCCGGCCGCGCCGTTTATACGTTGGACGATGGCGAGATAGCCGGCTACGGCCTTGTTTTTCAAACCGGCTACCGTGTCGCTATCCCCGTCTTCGATTACAAAACTCTCGGGCACGCTGGCGCGGACTTTTTCTCCCTCGGGGGCAGATGCAACATCGACAAAACTGTCAACCAGCGCAGGCGGCTGCTGGGTTCCCGGAAAACCGGAATACGTGCCTGCCATCTCGGCAAAACTGGAACCGAGCCTTTCGTTGGCTTCCATAACCGGGCCGATGTTGCCGTCTTCGGACAGGGTAATAATTTCATCGACGCGCCGGTCGGCGAGATTGGCATACAGTTGAGTCCGTGCCGTTTCGGAGAAAGTCAGCCCGACCTGAATCTGTTCAGCAAAAATCTTAACACTGTACAACGGCTGGCCGGGCAGGCTGGAACCGGAAGCGGCAATAACCCCACCGCCGGTAATCATCAGGGCAACCACCGCGCTTATCCCCACCTGAACCCAGCCCATCGAGTGCCTGAACCACGGTATATTCTGCTTCTCCCTGATCTCGGCGACGGCGGAATAGAATTCATATCGAGCCCTGGCTTTGAAATCCTCACGCGGGCTTACTCCAGCCGCTTCCCGGGAAGCCGCCACGGTAACCAGAAGGGGCTTCAGTTCCCCGGCATGTTCAGGGTAGGCTTCCAGACAATCCTGCAGGCTCCGGTTATGGCAGACAATATCTTCCATGCATTTTTCAAAAACAGAATCGAAGTTGTTATTCATTTCTTCTCTATTCACCCCTGTTCACCACCATTATTCTTCTCAGGGCCTGGACGGCGCTGTGCTGTAGGGCTTTAACAGCCCCCTCGTTCTTGCCCATCACACCGGCTACCTGGGCAATCGGCATTTCACAGGAAAAACGCAAAGCCAGCACCTCCTGCTGCAAAGGGGTCAGCTTTTTAAGCGCCCTGGCCAGTTGTTCCAGCTCAACCTTCAATTCGACGTTTTTATATGGATTATCTTCGGCCACGGTTATATCTTCATTCAACTCGGTAGTCGGCTGGCGGGTCTTTTTCCGCAAATAGTCGACTACCTGGTTGTGGGCAATTTTATACAGCCAGGCTGAAAACGGCACCTCCTGCCACTTGTAGGAGGATATCGATTTCAAAGCTTTCATAAATACCTGCTGCGTCAGGTCTTCGGCCTCCATCTGGTTGCCGATCTTCAAAGCAATGTACCGGTAAATCCTGTCAAAGTTTTCCTCATACAGCTGGGCAAAAGCTTCCTGGTCATACCGTTTTGCCCGGTCGACCAGGCTCTGGTCACTATGCACCTGTTAACCCCCTTCTACCAGCCGGCCTGTCAAGTCCGGCCGGAGTGGTGTTATCACGTGCAACAATTATAACGAAGCGTTTTAAAAAAGGATAGCTGGCAGGCATGTTTTTCTCTCCTGCCGGTCCGCGCCGTTCGAGCGCCGGAAAAACCCGGGCCTTGAATTTATCTCGGCAACAGCTTCAACAGAGTTTTATTGATTCTTTTTCCTGTTTTGATATCAAATATCTGTTAAATGCCGTGTATTTGTTGTATCATATGACTATTATACCAGTACTAATTGGTAGTAATTTTGGAACTATTGGGGGATAGATAATTGATTTAGGGTAATATATGATTAGGTCCGGTATCAATTAGTAAGTTATGTTTATATACAAGGGGAGTATTAATGAACGATAACGCAAATGATATTGGGCCGATGCTGACAACCAGTGAAGTGGCGCAGATATTGAACGTGCATATCAATACGGTAAGGCGCTGGAGCAACCAGGGAACCCTGAAAGCCTACCGTATCGGCAGCCGGGGGGACCGCCGCTTTAAGAAGGAAGATGTGGTATCGTTCTTCAGGGACATGCCCGGTATTATCGAACAGCAGTAACCTAAGCGGACCAGGGGGAACAGCAAATTGAATAAAATACGCATAATGATAATCGACGAACAGCCTTACTACAGAAACGGGATTCGCAGCCACCTCGAAACTCAGCCCGACCTTGAAGTAGTAGATTACGACCCTACTGAAGAAGGCATAGCCTCGATAGACAACTGGTCGCCCGACGTAGTCCTGCTGGGGTCGGATCTGGCCAGCTATAACGGGATGGAACTCGGAGCCAGAATAGCGCGGCGCTACCCTAACACCAAGGTAATCATGCTCTCGCCGAACCCCAGCGACCAGGACCTTTTCGAGGTGATCCGCTCTTCTGCGGTGGCTTGCCTGGATAAAAAAGTAGGCCCGAATGATTTGATTTCCAATATCCGCCGGGCCGCCAGGGGCGAATACCCGATCAATGATAATGTTATGAACCGCCCTTCGGTAGCCAAAAAGGTATTGAAGACCTTCCAGGAAATGGAAATTTTCGGCAACAACATCGAAGCCGTGGTTGCCCCGCTTACCAACCGTGAACGCCAGATACTCAGTTACATCGCCGAAGGCAACTCCAACAAGCAGATTGCCAGGATTCTCAGCATAAGCGAGCAAACCATCAAGAATCATGTAAGCGCCATTATGCGCAAGCTCAATGCCAACGACAGGGCTCACGCCGTGGTCCTGGCTATCCGCCGCGGATTGATAAACGTGGAGGAAAGCCCGTTATAAGGATTTTTCAGGCTATTGGAGCAGTATGTCTAAAGATAACGTAGCACAGGATACGGGAACAGCCGCGCTGACGGATAAAATCACCCGGTATTTTAACGCCAGGGGGTTCGACGTCAGCCAGAGTTCCAGCCTGAGAGGCAAGTCCGGCGTGCGCCATTCCTTCGACCTGCTCGCCCAGAGAGATGACGGTTTTACCGAGCAGGTGATAGCCGTACTGGTCCTTGCCAATGGCAAGGCAGGCAAGGCAGAAGAGCACATTTTCGATTTTGCCAACAGGGCGTTCGACACGGGCATCAAGTACCGTATGATGGTTACCGAAAACTCTCTGCCCAAAGAAATTCTCGACGTAGCTCTGAAACAGCGCATCAAGGTAATCGAAAAAGCCGAAATCGACACCCTGATCAATGATGTCATCCCGCCCAAAGCCAGTTCGGCGCCTTTACGCTTCGAAACGCACCAGCACCTGCTGAAATCTCTTAGCGATATGGGCTATCGCGTAGACCAGGAAGCCAAACTAAGGGGACGCTCCGGAGTGGAGTACAGTTTCAATGTACTGGCATTTGGAGACGGGTCGGGCATGAGCCACACCCTGGGCATCGATATTCTTTCCGGGGGGCGCGAGGTCAGCCTCAATACCATTTCCCTATTCGATACCAAAGCCTATGACGTGGGCCTGGATGATAAAATTATCGCCCTCGAGGGAGCCAGCCTGACGCCGGCGGCCCGGCAGTTTGCCGAACACCAGGGCATCAAGGTTATCGAACTCAGAAATGCCCGGGAAGATGAAGCCGCCGTCACGGCTCCCGAAAAACCCGCCGAGGGTTACAACAAGCCAGCTGCAGCCGAACCCCAGAAGACTTTGCGCCACGGCGTCCAGCCCGAAGCCATACAGCTGATACCTGAAGTCCTGGCCCGGCGCTACAGCGCCGTACCGGTCTCCGTCAAGGGCAAGACCCTTGAAGTAGCCATGGCCGACCCGACGGACATTCTCGCCCTGGAGGCTTTCGGTATCCAGAGCAAGATGCGTATCAAACCGGTCCAGGCTCCCGCCAGGGAAGTCAGGGAAGCCATTGACTTCAACTACAAGGCCTACGGCGAAATCGAACATCAGATCTCTGCCATCCAGTATGGCGGCGGGCAGGCCGAAGAAAAACTGGACCTCGATTCAGTTGTAGATGCGCCGCTGGCTCGCGCCTTGAACCTGATCATCGACGAAGCCATCAAGGCACGCGCTTCCGATATCCACATAGAGCCCCAGGAACAGCGCCTGCGTGCCCGCTACCGCATCGACGGCACCCTGCATGACGTGATGACTCTGCCGCTGGATATTCATTCGGCCCTGATATCCCGTATTAAAATTATGTCGAATTTAAACATTGCCGACCACTTCCGCGCCCAGGACGGCCAGTTCAACACCAAGACAACCGGCCGGGATATCGACGTACGCGTCGCCATTTCTCCTACCGTTCATGGTGAAATGGCGGTTCTCCGGCTGCTGGATAAAACTACAGCCACACTCGAAATGGGCGAGCTCGGCATGCTTCCGGAAACGCTGGAAAAATACAACAAACTGCTCAAGGTGCCCTACGGCATGATTCTGATCAGCGGCCCTACCGGTGCCGGTAAAACCACCACTCTGTACGCATCGGTGAACTCGCTGGACAAAATGAGCCGTAAAATAATAACCGTGGAAGATCCGGCCGAATACCGGTTCGATGATATCAACCAGATACAGGTCAACAACCAGGCAGGCATTACCTTTGCCTCCGGGCTGAGGTCCATACTCCGGCTCGACCCGGATGTAATCCTGGTAGGTGAAATCCGCGATGCCGAAACCGCCAATATCGCCGTCCAGGCCGCTCTTACCGGGCACCTGATGCTGTCATCCATCCATGCCAACGACACCATCGGCGTGCTGTTCCGGCTTATCGATCTCGGCGTCGAACCTTACCTGCTCTCATCGGCCATGATCGGGGTAGCCGCCCAGAGAATGGTGAGGCGCGTCTGCCCGGACTGCGTGCAGGTGGTGGAAGCCCCCCTGGTAGAACAACTGGCCTATGAAAAAGAAATAGGAGTAAAACGCAAGACGTTCCCTTACGGGGCAGGCTGCAAGACATGCGCCTACACCGGCTACCGCGGACGCACCGTCATAATTGAGCTGCTCACCATGAGCGATAACATACGGCGAATGCTTATCAAGGGAGCCAACACCGCCGACCTGAGGGACCAGGCTATAAAAGAAGGCATGGTGCCCATGATTCGCGACGGCATGCTGAAAGTCCAGGCGGAAATCACCACCCCTTCTGAAGTTCTGCGCAGCGCTTTTACCGCCGAGCATATGTAGAGGAAAGGCAAGATGGATTTTTCCTATGTAGCATATACCAAGGATAAAAAACTGGTGAAGGGCAAGGTCTCCGCCCAGGGGGAGGATGCCGCCCGTAAGCTTATCAACGCCAGCGGATACAATATCGTATCCATCAAGCAGGCATTTACTCTTAATTTAAGCAAGCTCAACGTGTCGCTGACCCCGGTAAAACCCAAGGAAATTGTCATGTTTTCCCGGCAGATGGCGCTCTTGCTTGAATCCGGCACGGATATCGTAGCCGCCCTGGAACTGCTGCAGCAGCAGGTCGGAGATAAAACCCTCCGCCAGATTCTGGGCCAGATAGTTTCCGATATCCGCGGCGGCAGTTCGCTGTCAACTGCCATGAAGCGCCACCCCAAGGCTTTTACTTCGATTTATCACCGGGCCATCGCCGCCGGCGAAGTCGCCGGCAACCTTGATATCGTGCTTCGCCAGATGGCCGATTTTATCGAACGCCAGGAAATGACCAACAAGAAAATCAAGGGGGCTATGACTTATCCGGTGATTGTAGCCGTCGTGGCGGTGGCGGTAGTTGCCATCATCGTCATGTTTGTCTTGCCGACTTTCATGAACCTGTATGCGTCCTTTAACATCGAAATGCCCGGGCTGGTAAAAATGCTTATGGCACTGGTGGATTTTCTGAATGCGTACTGGCTGTACCTGCTGGTCGGCCTCGCCGTGCTAATAATAGGCATATTAATCTACTTCCGTACCCCCAAAGGCAAATACCACTCTTCGCAGTTGAAGCTGAAATTACCCGTAATCGGCCGCATTGTCCAGCTTACCGAGCTGAGCCGTACGGCCCGCACCGTATCCCTGCTGTTTAAAGTAGGCCTGCCTTTGCCGGATATCCTTTCTCTGGCGATTGCCGGAACGGATAACAAGGTAATGACGGAAGCCCTGACCCGCATCCAGCATGACCTCATCCGCGGAGAAGGCCTTTCCAAGCCGATGAAAAAGAACCCGGTTTTCCTGCCGCTGATGGTACAGATGGTGGCCGTCGGCGAAGGAACCGGGCACCTGGATTCGACTCTGACGACGGTTGCCGAGACTTATGAAATGGAAGCCGGCGACCGGATCACCGCCGCGGTGGGGCTGATCCAGCCGGCAATGACGGTTATTATCGGCATAATCGTAGGTTTTGTCGCTATGATTATGGTTTCTGCCATGTACTCTATGTACGGGCAGTTATAAGAGAGGGGCAGATGCTCAGGTGTAATCGCCGCAGGCTGCCGGGAGGGCAGCAGGGCTTCACCTTCATCGAGGTCCTGGTGGGGATGCTGCTGCTAAGCGTCATCGTTGCCGCTTTTTTAATGGCCATAGCCACCGCTTTCAAAGCCAACATGGTCGCCCAGGTGCGCACCACGGCCGATTCGCTGGCAAGAGCCCAGATGGAATATATCAAATCGCAGGATTTTGCCGATGAATACCTCGTGTTCTCCATTCCGGAGGACAAATCGGCGTACACGATCTGGTATGACCTCAACGCAATCGCCCAAGACGATGAGATCAACGCCACCGATACGGGCACGATTGGCGTTATCGATGTATATGCCGGCATGCAGAAAATAATACTGGTGATCAAGCACAACGACAACGATGTTCTCAGGCTGGAACAGTACAAGGCAGAAAGATGATTACAGGCATGAAAAATCGAGTTAGCGGCCAGGGCGGCTTCACGCTGATTGAGCTGATAATAGCCATAACCATCACAAGCCTGTTACTGGGAGCGGCCGCTACGGGAGTCTACCAGTTGATTGCCGGCAATGCCGCCAATTCCAACTACATGACCGCCGTGCGCCAGGTACAGCAGGTCGGCCACTGGGTCAGCCGGGACATGATAATGGCCAACGTCATCGATACCTCGAACAGCGATGATCCGGATCTTACAGAGCCTGAAGGTAGTCTCAACGTGCTTATAGTCTACTGGTTCGATATCGAAACATGGGACCCTGACATGGGGATACAAGCTGTCAAGCATAAGGTGGTTTATAATCTGACTGCCGAAGGTCAGTTATACAGATACAACTTTGATGATTATTATGAACTGGATGAGTACGCTAGTGAACTGGCAATAGATGGCAGTGAAACATGGGTCCCGGTGGATACCATGCTGGTGGCCGTATACATCGAGCAGGATGCCTTCGCCATTTATTCAGGCGGTTCCGGGCAGTATGAAATGGATGTTACCGCCCATGTTACCGGTTTCCAGCCGGCAATCGAAACCAGGACTTACGATATTGAACGGAGGCCGGAATAGAGGGGTGGCAGATATGAAAATCCGTAAATTTATTAAAAGGTTAGCCGGGGAGCAATCCGGACAGCTTTTTATCATGGTGCTCATATTTCTCGTTTTCGGCAGCCTGGTGCTCGGGCCGCTGCTCAGTTACATCGGCAGCGGCGTCCTGGCAGGCCGAACCTTTGAAACCAAGACCGAGGAACTGTACGCCGCCGATGCCGGCATCGAAGATGCTATGTGGATGATTTACAACCAGGACTCTACAATCGTCACAGAAGGATTTTTTACCATAATAGACACTCCCGAGGAACCTAAAACGGTTTATGGCTTACCTCCATATAACGTCGAATACGTTGAAGCAGGCGAAACAAAATATAAATACCAAGACTGGGTAGAATACACACTTGTTGATACAGTCAACGAAAAAACAATAAGTGTAACAATCGTTTTTCTAACAAGCTCCGTATATCAAATAATTTCCACCGCCACCGGCCCCGAAGGCTCGACCACGGTCGAGGTCTTCACCAAGGACGTCACCGGGGACTACTCCGGGATAACCGACCAGATAATCACCACCCCGGGAGAGTTCGATGACTCTCCCAACCTGACACTGGATTATGATGACGACCCTTTACGTGCTCCAGCCGAAGGCTGGACCGGCTACTGGCCGGATACGCCGGAAAAAATCGACCAGTTCTGCGAATTCTTCTTCTGGGATGTAAGAAACGAAGACCCCTACACCAGTGACGAAATCGACCTCAGCGGGGTGAATGAATCGGAAGGCCCGCTGTACCGCGAAGGAGACATGAACATCTATAACTCGAGCAATACCGATGCCACCCTGACGCTGGAGGGCACTTTATACATCACCGGCCAGACAAGCATCGGCAAGAGCCCCAAAAACATCATCCTTGACCTTAACGGCAATACCATATTCGTGGAAAGCGATCTTACCGGCGGAGGCGACTCCGGGACCGCCCTTTGGATTGGCGGCAACTGCACTCTGGTAGGGCCCGGGGCGATCGTAGCCATAGGCGATATTTATTTCGAACCCAACATCGAATCCGGTATGACCGAGCCCATATTTATAATGTCGGCTTCCGGAACAACCACCCTGCAGCCCGGCGGCAATTTCTATGGAGCCATAGCCGGCGAAATATCGGTGGAAACCCAACCCGGCACCTCTATTACCTATCCGGATGACGGTTTCGATGGTACCGGTATAAACTTTCCCGGCATAATAAGCGGCCGGTTCTGGGGAATGGAAACATGGAATATAAATTAGGACAGGCACTAATACCAACCAGGAGTTTAGCTTATGAAGGTATCTAACCGGACCTGGGTAATCCTGCTTTTTCTGGTTATCGCCGCTGCGGCGGTGGGGTTGTATTTTCTGTACAACAGCCAGGTGGAAAAGCGTGACAATGCCCTGGACGCCAAACAGCAGGCTCAAATCATGATTCCGGCTCTCCAGGTACAGAAAGCCGGCCTGGAAGAAGATCTGGCGGACCTGGAGGAGCAATATGTCTCGCTCGTTGAACAGATGGAAGGGCTGAACCTCAGCCTCGAAACAGCCGAAGGCGAGCTTTCCGTTTCCCAGGCCAGGCTGCAGCTCATAATTGAAAGCATCGAATACGGCGAGAAGCTCTTTTCGCTGGCCGGCCAGGCGGATGTCGAGATAGCCTCGATTACGGTAGAACCGCTGCAAGAGGCTACTATTACCGGAATTGCTTACGAAGTTACTGCCATCAGCCTTGAAATCGAAGGTCAGAACGAAGATATTTTTGAATTCGTAACACTGGTAAACCAGGAAGCAATGTTCGATACCACCATGTCCGGGCCCGTCACCCTCGATATCCCGCCGGTGCCCGAACCCGAACCCTACGATATCGAGCAGATAAGACAGAAGCATTACCAGGCGCTGCTGGCTGAAAATCTGGCGGCTCTTTCACCGGAAACAGTGGTAGATGTCGTTCAGGAAGTAACCCTGAACATGTTCGGCACTGAAATTACGGATAATTCACTGGAAGAGCGCATCGCTTTTATCAAGCACGAAATAACCCTGGAATTCGGCACCTACCTGGCCGACCTGCTGGCCGAAGATATCGGCACCGCAACCGAACAGCACATAGCCGAACAGCTGGCCGAAAAAGTCGGCGTCTACTGGGGAGCCAAAATATTCCTGCTTCTGCAGCCGGAAATAGAAACCATACTGGCCGGGACCATGGAAACCTGGATGGGAGACGAGGTCGAAGGAGCCCTGCAGGGAGACATAACCGCCCTGATACAGGACCATATATCCCGGGAAGTTCAGTCCGAAATAGACGAACTGGTGGAGCCGGATGCCGGCCAGGTCGAAGCCCTCACCCAGGCTGAAGTTGCCGAACTGGAAAGTCAGGCCGCCCAGATTCCCGTTCCGGATTCTAAAGTAAATATAACACTCGAAATCTATGATTATCCGGGGTTAGATTAAAATGGCCAAGAAAAAAGTATCGCTGTATATTGAAGACACCGAAATCAAGCTGCTGGTAAGCCACGGCAGCAGGATTGAAAAATGGGCCAGCCTGGCTCTGGAACCCAGCCTGGTTCGAGACGGCGTTATCCTTGACGAAGCCAGGGTCGCTGAAGCAATCAAGGAACTGATGCACCTTAACAAGATAAGCGACAAGCAGGTAACGGTGGGGTTGAGCGCGCTGAATTCCATCTTCCGGATTACCAGCCTTCCCGAACTGCCTGCCAAACTGCTGCCGGAAGCGATCGTCAACGAAGCTTCCCGGATAATACCCATGCCCCTGGAAGAAGTGTACCTGTCACACCAGGTTATTTCGACAGGGCAGGGGGAAATCCGCCTGTTCCTGGCAGCCTATCCCCGCAGCTCTACCGACACCCTGATGCGCACCCTTGCCAAAGCCGGTTTGAAAACCACCGTTATCGAACTGGGCCCGATTGCCCTGGCAAGGTGTGTAAACGCCTCCAAGGCAATAATCATCAATTCGTGGCTGTCCAACCTGGATATCGTCATTCTCAACGATAAACTGCCCCAGGTAGTGCGCTCCATCTCCCTTTCCGGGGACGAAATGACGAACGAAGACAAGGTTTCGGCAATAATCGAGGAATTCAACCGCACGGTGTCCTTTTACAATTCCAACCGGAAAGACAACCCGTTGAATACTTCGGTGCCTGTGTTTGCCTGCGGCGACCTTACCCAGGATGAAACGCTGTGGCAGGCATTCAACCTGAACATGATGGACTATACCGTTTCGACGATTGACCCTCCCGTAGAGTCGCCGGAGGCCTTCATTCCGTGCGAATACATGGTCAATATCGGCCTGGCCATCAAGGACATACTTCCCAGGGGAGATGACAGCAATTACTCCGTCATCGGTTTCAACGCCCTCCCGCAAGCCTATCTGCCGCCGTCGTTCAGCTGGTACAGGATTCTGGTACCGGTAGCCGGTGTATGCGCAATCGGAGGGCTGGTATATTTCTGGTTTTTCATTCAAAACATAGCCGCCGATACCGACCGCCTCGAAAGTGAGACGGCGTTACTGAATGCCCAGGTTGCCCAGCTGCAGGCCGAGCTGGTTCCACTGCGGGCCTCGATTGCCGAACAGGAAGAGCTTATCGAACCGCTCCCGGAACAGATTGCCCTGGTCGAAGCCGAAATCGCCGCTGCCGAGAGCCTTACAGGTATTTTCAACCAGACTTCCGCCATGCTGGAGGAAAGCCTCGACAACCTTAACCAGGATTTCCCCGAGACATACAACCTTCAGCCGGACGGCGTCGTAGTCTCTGCAATTAACGTCCAGGGCGGGTCTTTTTCCATAAAAGGTATTGCAACCACCGAAAACGGGGTATATGATTATGCCAGGGCCCTGCGTGAGAGCGAGCGGTTCGATTCGGTCAGCGTGGATAACATTACCGAAACGGCTGCAACATCAGGAGAAGGTGAGGAGGTAGTGCAGTATAACTTCGAAATAACTGTACGCTAAACAGTATGGGTAAAATAAACGTAGTCGATCTATTGACACTGGCAAAAAACAGCCGGGCTTCGGATTTACACCTGGTGGCTTCTTCCCCGGCTCTGTTCCGCATCGATGGCGTACTCGTTCAGGCCAACGGCGCCGATCCGCTGACGCCGGCAGACATAGAAGATGCCTTCAACGAAATCACCACCGAAACCGACAGGAAGTATTTCAAGGAATTCAGGGAGCTGGATTTCGCCTATTCCATGCCCGGCGCCGGCTACTTTCGCTGTAACGCCGCTCTCCAGCGGGGTGCCATCAGCCTGGCAATCCGGCTGCTTCCACCGAAAATCGCAACCGTTGACGAACTCGAACTGCCTCAGTTATGTAAACACCTGGTTACTCAGAAACGGGGGCTTATCGTAGCTACCGGTCCGACCGGCAGCGGTAAAAGCACCACCCTGGCCGCCATGATACAGCATCTGAACCTTAACGAGAGCCGTCACGTGGTGACTATCGAAGACCCGATAGAATATGTGTACACACCGGTGATGTGCGCCATAACCCAGCGCGAGCTGGGTAGTGACACCCTTTCCTTTCCGCGGGCTTTGAGGCATATCCTGCGCCAGGACCCGGATGTTATCCTGGTCGGCGAAATGCGGGATGTCGATACCGCCGCGGCTGTTCTGAACGTAGCCGAAACCGGTCACCTGATTCTGACCACCGGCCATGCCCCCAGCGCTCCCCAGGCTATGGAACGCATTATAGACCTGTTCCCGCCGCATGAAAGGCCGCTTGCCCAGGCAAGGCTGGCATCCCTGCTGGTGGGCGTACTGTGCCAGACGCTGGTACCCCGCGCCGACGGTACCGGCAGAATCGCGGCGGTTGAAGTGATGCTGGCCAATTCCGCGGTTAAAAACCTGATACGTGAAGGTAAGATTTACCAGCTGGACAACGTTATCCGCACGTATGCCAACATCGGCATGGTATCGATGGATGAAGCGCTGGTCCGCCTGTATACCAAGGGCACCATTACCGGCAAGACGTTGTTCGAGTTCTGCAATGACCGCAAGGAGATCAGCCGTCTTATCGAGCAGCCCGAGAGCAAAGCATCGGCCAATTAGGTTAATACCCGGGTTGTTTAAAGCTATTTCCTCAGGTTGATGTCTTTAACCGCCCGGGTGATATCTTCCAGGAGGTCCCCGTAATAGGGAACCTTGGGCATAGTATTCTTGACATCCTTCAAATCGAATTTGATTTCGTCCAGTTTTGCATCGATTTTTTTCAGCAACTCGACTATTTCTTTGTTGTAATCTGCCATAGTAACTTTCTCCCTTTCCCTTGTATAGAACCGGTTTATTATGCCCCGGGTACACCGGGCAACTGGGACATGTCGACTATCTCTACCCCTTCAGGAATGCTGAAGACCGAATCGTCGATTGCGCCGAAATCGTAGTTCTGATATTTTATGGTCGAATCGCCCTGGGGCGTATTCATTGTCATCTGCACCGGCAGGCCTTTTTCCTTCCATATCCAGGCCCGGGTCGTAACGCCGTCTCCGGAATATTCGATAACCAGGCAAACCTTGCCGTCCAGGGTTTCCGTCCCGACCGTTACCGGGTTTTGAGCCGTAATGCCCTCCGTTTCATCAATAACGCTGTCCTCCACCTGGCTGGTATCGAAAGCCATTTTCATCGCCATGTTTTGTTCGGGCATGTACATGTACATCGTTTCCGCGTCCTGGTCCAGAATCATGACAACCGTTTCGCCCTCGACAGAAGACTCGGTGCGCATCTTGCTGCCTTTTATCCATATGCGAGTGGTGAATTCATCGCCTTCAGGTGGGATAACGGTCATATCGTACTTGATGGAATCGATTCCGCTGATACCGCCCAGGATATCTTCCAGCGACTCTTGCGGCTGGGTCGTCACCGGAGGCGTCGTCGTCACAGGAGCAGTAGTCGGAGCGGTAGTCGCAGGTACAGTGGTTTGAGCCGGAGTCGTGGTGGGTGTGGTTGACGTCGGCTGAGCCGAAGTCGTCGGCTGAGTTGTAGGCTGTGTGGCGGTAGGGGTACCAGTGGCAGACTGTGAGGTGGGTGGCTGGGAGGTTGTCGTTACCGGTTGGTAGGTAGTAGTGGCGGGTTTATCCCCGCCGCAAGCTGAAAGGGCTGTTACCAGACAAATTACCAGCACCAAAAGCACACTGCCTGCAGTTTTCAATCCGGGGTTGCGCATGTTTATGACTCCTTCAATTTTATCGGAAAACCTGAACCCGTTATTAATAATACTCCTTTAATTTAAGCCTGCATACGCTGGCGCAGAAACAGCCAGGCCAGCAGAAGCACAGCACCGGCAGCCAGGTACAATATACCGGTGACAATGAAGGGCAAAAAGGCGCTGTGAGCCAGTTGAAACAGCCACTCCAGGACCTGTTCCGGGGCTTCTCCCGCCTGAACAATGAATTGCGTCACTATGCTCCTGCCGGCGATGCCGGCAGTCAGGACAGCAACTGCAGCCAGAACAACCACGATGCCAAGATTGAGCGTAGCGCCAGCCGGTTCCCGGTAAATCAATACGATTGCGGCTGCCAGGAAAAGTACAACCAGAACCATAACCACAAAAACCGTGCGGAAGGCAGTGGCGAGTCTCCGGGCTTCTTCGAGGCCCGATTCGATTTCTTCGATCGATTGCGCCACCTGTACGGGTACATCTTCTCCGATTGCCGTCTGATCGATTTCAATCGAAGCGGGTAATTCAGCAACAAAAACTGCAAATAACCGGTTGAATTCCTGTTCGATTACGCCTGCGGTTTCACCCTGCAGCCTTTCGGGCGGCGAATTCATGAACGAGCTGTGAAGATGAACCCGCAGGCTGTTCGGGACACCGGAAACATCGAATTCAATCGAAAACTGTTGTGTTTCACCCAGCAGGTATTCCGCTGTTAAACCGGCAGCCTGTTTCAATTGAGCCTCGAGCGATTCTTGATTTTCCTGCAGGGCTTTTACCACTGCCTCAGGCAGGTTGTCGGATACCTCCAGGTCGTCCGGGGCAGCCTCCTTGAGTTGTTCTTCGAATATACCGCTTGCCAGTACCGGAATATTCGAACTTTCGACAAAAGCTGATAAGAATTCTTCACCCAGCAGCGAGTTCTTAAATACTTCCGCCAGGTCAGGATTGTCTTTGCTGCCTTTTATATAATCATATATGGCCTGGACGACGTAGCCTGCCTGGGTCTTGATTTGCGGCTCCATGGAAACAGCCGTACCGGCAATCGCTTCCCTCACCTGCGGTGGCAGTTCGCTGTTTTGGCCGGAGGTGATGATTTCTTCAAGCATGGCTGACATTTCAAGGTTCTCTAAACGGGATATGACAAACCCGGCGTTCAGAACCGTACGGTCGAGGGTAACTGCGGCAGCCAGGCCGTTAAGGCAGACAAACAGCAAAAGGCTGACAAACAGGATTGAAATAAGCCTTAGCGCTCTCAAATTAATCCACCTGCCGCAGCTTCACAGCCTGGCTGTTATTTTCCATGGCAATATGCTAACAAGCAGAATATGGAGTGTCAATAGTACAAATAGACCCGGCAGGCAAGATGTATCATAACGGGATGGCCGGGGATATTAAGACGGGTTGAACCGTTGAACCTGCCTGACCAGGAAACCGGCCGTATCGGTTGTTTCGAAAGGCCAGGCATAGACTATCCTTACACCCGGATGCCTTTCGATTGCATGGTTTACGATTCCGGCTATTTCTATTTCGGCATGGTTGCCGCCCCGGGTCAACATGGGAGTAACGACGGTTATACTACCGGCACCCTGGCTGACGGCTTCATCCAGGGCCTGTCCGATATCCGGAGCGCAGAATTCATTAAACCCGACCAGTACCTGCATCCCGGTTTGCTTTTCCATTTCCGCTGCCAGCCCGGTTGAAGCAGTATAAAAGGGGTCATTCCTCTCATCCCTGGGCCACCGGCGCATCTTTGTTTCCAGCCGGTGGTAACGTTCCATTTCTCCGGGTTCCAGGGCTTTGCCGGCTTCGACCTGGGAATGCAGTTTGAAAAACTCTCCCATTTCCGGCCTGGGGAAATCCCTGGGCGGAGCGCCGTGAGTCGCCAGTATTATAATGGATTTGTTCATGACCCCCATTATACCACGCTCAAGGGAGGCAGCTGAAAACCAGACTGTCTATTTTGGATACAGCGGCTTGCCTACCGGCAGTACCGGCCGCTGCAGCATAGCCCCCAGGAAAGCCGCTGAAGCCATGTACAGAAAATACACCCCACCGGCAAATATTACCCAGCCGAGCACCGGTTCGATCGTATGGGAAAGAAATCCGGCAAACACCAGCGCAATCATAAAAATATCCACCGCCAGTACCCAGAATACCAGTGCCATGTGCCAGAACATTCTACCGGCGGCAATCCCGACCACAACCAATACAATGCTGACGTAGAAAAAATACCATCCGGTTATCCGTCCGTCCACCTCGATGCCCGCGGCCTGAGCCCAGAATTGAAACAGGAATATCATCCCGGGCGCCAGCCCGAGCAGTACGCCGAACACTCCGTTAAGCGTTGCGCCGAACAAATTCCCGCTCCTGATTTCAACCACCATAAGAATAATAAAGACTACCGAGGAAGCCAGCAGCACACCGGCGATGAGCGGCGCTGCTGCAGGGGAAAGGTAGCCGGTCAGCATCGGCCAGAAACAGCCTAACAGAATACCACCGACGAGAAATATGGCTATCGGTGTCGGGTCCACCCATTTTGAATTGTTTTCCATTATTCTCTCCTTATTTTAATAGGGTGCCAAACGCCGGTTGTCCTCTACTCTTGTAGCGGCACCTCCTTTGCGCCACATGGCGCGCCCGGGTACTTCAAAGGACCTTGCAGGTCCCGGCAATGAAAAAATTACAATGTTTGAGTATTAGTCATAATTACGGGCAAAGTCAATAGTTTTTTGAAAATATTTCAGTTTATGCGGAGCTGCTTTTTTCAGGATAATCCGGAATAGCCGGGAACCCGTAAATAAAGTATCCCTGCGGTTACTGTTCTATTGACGGTGCAGGTATACGGGTTTATGATGGTAAACAAAGCCATACACCTGGCTTGAACGGAGGTGGGTATTATGACATTTGCAGCCAAACAGGTTCAGTATTATTATGTCATGCTGCCTGACAAGGCAGGAGAAGGCGCGCGCATCCTGAACACGCTTAAGCAATCAGGGGTTGAACTGATTGCCTTTGTTGCATTTCCTGTGGGCAAAACCCGTGCCCAACTGGACTTTGTGCCGGTTGACGGCAACAAATTCACCGAAACGCTCGATAGAGCCGGCATCCGGTTTACCGGCCCCAAAACCGCTTTTATAATCCAGGGAGAGGACCGGACCGGAGCCATGGCCGATGTGCTGGAACTGCTGGCCGATGCTCACATCAATGTAACCGCTGTTCAGGCCATCCGCAGCGGAGAAGGGCGGTTTGGAGCCATTTTATGGGTCAAGCCACGCAATACAGTCAGGGCGTGGAACGTGCTCAGCTCGCTCCAGAAATAAATCAGGCCCTGGTTTTTATAATATCATCCGCCCAGGCCATGGCAACTATCATCCGGGGGAAACCTGCGGTGGTTATAGCCTGCAGCACTGCGTGCCGGACTTCTTCCGGGGTCATGCCCTCATCCAGCGCCTGTATAACATGAGACTGGATGTCCCCCTGACTGCCTATGCCGATGGCTATTCCAAGTTTAACCAGCCTGCGGCTCTTCGCGTCCAGCGGCCCTGACTGGTGGCACCGTTGTGCCAGCTGTTCGAAATCCCGGGCGATCTCCGGATAGCGTTTCTCAAAAGCTGCGTAATATTCAGGTGAATACTTCATCGAACCCTCCTTTGTTTACTGCTCTATACCTGGCTTGCCGGGTCAATCTGCAAACCCGGTATATTATATCACTCGCCGCCGGACAACTGACTGCTAACTGCAGCTGCCGCTCCCTCAGCCGGCGCCTATGAAAACATCCTTGCTTGCGTCCCCGGCGGTAATCTCATAATTACCCGCCGGCAGGCCAGCTTCGTCGATTACATATAGCTGGGTGGCCGCTGGTTCTAATTCCACTTCAACCGTGTATACGGTCACTATTTCAGGGTTTTCTACCTGGGTTATGACAACCGGGACTCCACATGAAACGGGGTTGTCCGTCAGGTTGGCCACGACTATAAAAATCTCGAACGCCTGCCGCTCACCGAAAGCTGTCTCTTTCAAGACAATCTCGAGCACTCTGCATTTTTCCTCACTGTCTGCCGGGGTGGTCGTAGGTGGAATCGGAGGGGTTGTTACCGGATAACCGGCAGCCTGCCAGGCAATTATGCCCCCCAGCAGGTTATATACCTCGGCAAACTCAAGCGTATTCATCATATTCATGGCGGAGGCACTCCGCCCGCCTTTCTTTCAGTAAACCAGGTAGGTATAATCCCGGTTCAACGCCTCCAGGGTCGGGAACCAGGCTTCACTTTCCACATCTACCAGTGCGGCGTTTTCCAAGTGGCCCGCATAGTATTCCTCGAATGTACGCACATCCAGGACGATGAATTTGTCGTTGCCGGCATTCTGCTGGATGAGCGCATAAGCTTCAGCCGGGGTAATATCGCGCGATACCGAATCGGGCACTACCGGCTCAGGTGTTATTGTAAGGGTAATGGTTGCGGTAACGGTTTGAGCCGGGAGAGTTTGTGTCCGGGTATAAACAGCTGTGGTGGTAACGGTTTGTGAAGGCAGTTGCGTAGTCGTGGTTACCGTTCGGGTAATTTCCGCAGGTTGGCAACCGGCTACAGCCACCAGTATAAAAATCAGCCCGGCAATAAGACAATATGAGGATTTTTTCATCTGTTTAGCGCCAGCCTCCTTCGGACAAGGTTAAACATTCGCAGGATTATTTCGGGATATTATACATCAATATTGTCGTATTTAACTATAATACCGGGCGCAGTTACCCGCCGTTGCGCCGGCGGCCGTTTCCACGCTTCCAGCTTCTCCGGTATAATAACGTGACGAATACTTATGCTCACTATCGCCAAAATTTCCAAGTCCTTCGGCAGCCGTGAACTTTTCGGCGGGCTCAGCCTGACCGTAGGCTTAAATGACCGGGTTGCGGTTATCGGGCAGAACGGCAGTGGTAAAACGACCCTTTTCGAGATTATCGCCGGGAATATAACCCCGGACGAAGGCAGTTTGACCTTACGGCGCGGTTCTACCATCGGCTATCTTCGCCAGGATGCCTGCGCTCCGGCAAGTGTCAGCCTGCTCGAATACATCAGCCGCTCCCAGGAAGCCGTGAACAGCCTGTCGCACAAAATCCATGTGCTCCAGGCCGAACTGGCAGAAGAAACGGATGGTGAAACAATTACCCGCCTGCTTGCCAGGCTGGGCGAGCTCCAAAACCAGTATGATTCGCAGGGCGGATATGATTCGGAGCATGTTGCCAAAATAATTCTTTCCGGGCTGGGGTTTAAACCAGCCGATTTCGAACGCAAACCACCTGAATTCAGCGGGGGCTGGCAAACACGAATCGAACTTGCCAGGCTCCTGTACTGCAATCCGGACGTGCTGCTTCTTGACGAACCGACAAACCACCTGGACCTCGAAACACAGCGCTGGTTTGAAAACTACCTGAAAAAGTACCACGGCTCCATCCTGTTTACTTCCCATGACCGGGCATTCCTGAATAATACCGCCGAAAAAATAATTGCACTGGAAAACGATGAAATCGTTTACTACCACGGTGGTTATGACAGCTACATCCTCGCCCGGCAGAAGGATATTAAGGCCAGATTGGCAACCGCACAGCGCCAGCAGCAGGCTGTTGACCGCCAGATGCGTTTCATCGAGCGTTTCAGGGCTAAGGCCACCAAGGCAACCCAGGTGCAAAGCCGCATCAAACAGCTGGATAAAATTAAACCGGTTAAGGTTCCCCGTTTAACCAAAAAGATCCATTTCGATTTCCCCGAACCGGCTCGCAGCGGGCACAAGGTAATGGAACTGACCGGCATCGCCAAGTCATACGGAAACTGCACCGTCTACCGCAATCTCAACCTCACCCTGGAGAGGGGCGACCGGGCCGCGATTGTCGGGGTAAACGGAGCCGGGAAAACAACCCTGTTGCGCATGCTGGCCGGAGTGCTTGATTACGAAAGCGGCACCCGTATTCCCGGGCACAACGTCACAATTGCCTATTTCGCTCAATATTACATCGAAATGCTGGACCCCCGTAAAACCGTACTGGAAGAGTTGAGAACGGTTGCCCCGGATGAACCGGAGCAGAGGGTGCGCGGGCTCCTTGGCGCTTTCCTGTTTACCGGCGATGATGTCGGCAAGCGCGTCTCGATGCTTTCCGGAGGCGAAAAGACACGCCTGGCTATAGCCAGGCTGTTAACCCGGCCGGCTAATTTTATCCTCATGGATGAACCCACCAACCACCTGGATATCCCCTCGAGGGAGGTACTGGCCGACGCGCTGGGTTCATACAAAGGCACGCTTTGTTTTGTAACACACGATAGAACGCTCATCCGGGAAATTGCCAGTAAAATAATCGAAGTGGAAGGCGGCCGGATAAAAGTGTTTGCCGGCAATTATGATCAGTATCTCGAGCAGAAAGAACTCGATGCTGACGCCCCGAATCGTACTGGCAGCCCCGAACGTTCCGCGCCATCCGGGCCCCCTGCTGCCATGTCTGCCAAACGCCGGCTTAAATCTCTTGAAGGCCACCTGCGAAACGAGCATTACCGCCTGATCACCCCGCTGAACCAAAGGATTACTGATATTGAAACCCGGGTAGGCACGGTTATGGAAAGTATCAAACACATCGAACAGCTTATGAGCAACCCCACCCATTATGAAAATTCAGAAAACGTAATCTCCACCAACCGTAGATACCTGGAATTAAAATCGAGTTTGTCAGAGCTTACCCGGGAGTGGGACTTGCTAACCGACAGGGTTGAAAAGCTCTCACAGGATTTTCAGCAGGCTCTGCAGGAATTAAAATAGAAAAGAGTCTGGCAATTCACTTCGGCGATAACCTATAATTGGCACATGAAAATGCAGCGCGTGCTGATAGTCGACGACGAACCGAAAATTACGAATCTTCTCCGCATCAAGCTGAAGCTTATCGGATACCACGTTACTGCAACTACCAGCGGCACTGAAGCCGTTGAAATCATACGCACCCGCCAGCCGGATATCGTGCTTCTGGATATTCTTATGCCTGACATTACCGGACTGGAAGTGCTCCGGCAGGTCCGGGCTTTTTCACAGTTGCCGATAATTGCATTTACCGCCAAGCCCGATATGATTCCGCTCGCGCTTAAACAGGGGGCTAATGCGGGGTTTCCCAAGCCGTTCGATCCCGATCAGGTAGTCAGCTTGATCGAAACGGTTTTGAATTCTTGCACTTAAACCCATCGGAGGCTGTTTAGTCCTGGCGGCTGTATAAGGGAACCGTGAAGAAAAAAGAGGAGCCGCGGCCTGTTTTCGATTCCACCCAGATCTTGCCGCCATGGGCTTCCACAAGCCGCTTGCAGGTTAGCAGTCCCAGCCCGAAGCCCTTTGTCCTGTCCCCTTCGCCCAGCCTTTCGAACGGCTGGAACAGTTTAACCTGATCTGCCAGGCTGATACCTATACCACGATCGCTGACACATATCTCGATGGATTCATCATCGTTTTGCCTGGCAGAAACCACGATTTCCGAATAAACCGGTGAATATTTAACCGCATTGTCCAGCAGGTTGTTTATTATCTGCTGCAGCCTTACCGGGTCCGCTTCGACGACAGGCAAACCTTCGGATATCTCCAGGACAAACTTATGGCTGTTGGTACGTTTTTCCTCCCTGTCTACGATATCGCGAATTACACGGGAAATGTTCAGGCGGCTGATATTCAGGTTCAATCTTCTGGCTTCATATCGGGAAAGTTCGATAAGGTTATTCAATATTATTGCCAGCGATTCAGCGCTGTTTTCCGCGTCCGACAGCAGTTCCTGTATTTCCCCTACGTCCAGCCCCGGGCTCCTGGCGACTTTTACCGCCCCCATGAAAACGGTCAGGGGTGTCCTGAGTTCGTGGGACACAAGTCCTATAAATTCATCTTTAAGGCTGTCGATCTTTTTCCGGTAGGTTATATCGGAGGTATATACCCGGTAATTGCCGCTTTGCGGTAAATAGGTTATCGCCTGTTCGTACCAGCTGCCGCCGACCTCGATATCCCGGGTCAGGTACGGGGTATCTTTTTTCAGCTCACCGGCGAGGTCTTGCCATCCGGCCAGGAACGGGTGATCTACACCTTTTTCAGGCAGATCGGGAAACAGCGTTTCAGCTGCCGGGTTTATGTACTTCAGGCTCCCTGCCGAATCGAGTTCAAGCACCGGATTCGGATTGAGTTCGGGAAATGACGCCAGGTGAGCCAGTTCCGCCTCCGCCCGCTTGCGTTCTTCCACTTCCGAATACAACAGCTTGTTTATTTCGGCCAGTTCCCGGGTGCGGAGGTCGACTCTCGTTTCGAGTTCACTGCGGGCTTTCATTACAGCTTCTTCGGCTTGTTTGCGCTCTGTTATGTCTATGCCCACTTCCATTATCAGGGTCGAGCCGTCTATGTCGGTAAAAGGAAAGTCATATACATAATAAATACGGCCGTCGGGCCCGCACCATTCCCATTCAAGCGGGATCATTTTTTCAAAGGTCTTAAAAGTTTCGCAGTCTTCACACGGCTCGTTTCTCCCGAACAGATACTCAAAACAGCGCCTGCCATGTGATTCGCCAAAACGCTCCCTGAAAAACCGGTTGGCAAATTCCACGTGGTAGTCCCTTGTCAATAACACCAGGTAAGCCGGCAGCTGTTCCAGAACATCGTTAAAGCGTTTTTTCTCAGCGGCTATCGTTTCCTCGGCATGTTTCCGGTTGTGAATTTCAGCGCGCAACATTTCATTGGTTTGTTTCAATTCATGGGTGCGACTTTTTACTCGTAGTTCCAGTTCGTTGTGGGCTTCAAGCAATTTTTCCTCAGCACGTTTAAGTTCGGTAATATCCTGTGCGGTGCCGAATCCGCTCTTTATTGACCCGTCGGAATCAAATTCCAGCTTGGCCCTCTCGCGTATCCATTTTATTTCATTGTTTACTACTATACGGTGTTCGATGTCATACTCCCGCCCGCTTAGCGCAGCCTGCCAGCTCCTATCAACAAATTCCCGGTCGTCGGGGTGTATTCTTGAAAGGAAGGCTGAGTAATCCATCGGCGAACCCTTTGGAATGCCGAAGATATTATATGTTTCATCCGACCAGTCCAGTTCATTACGGTGCACATTCAGCTTCCAGCTCCCGGTGGAAGCTACTGCCTGGGCCCGGTTCAAGTCGTAGCGGCTCTCTTCCAGCTTTTCTATGAGTATGCTGTTGCGCAGAGCCAGGGAAGCCAGGCCTCCGAACATCATCGCCACGCGTGCATCTTCGCGGCTGAAGCCGCCTTTCTTATCCGCCAGGCCGAGCAAGCCCAAGACTTTGCCTTCGACCATCAGGGGCACAAAAAGCACGTTTTCCATACCCATATGCTTGTCGGGCAGCAGTTTTTTCCACTTGCTGTGCATAAAATCGTTGTGAAATACCGGCTGGCCGGTTTCGTACGCCTGTGCCCTCATGCCGCGTATCGGCATGGGGAGCGATTCATCCACTTCACAGACGCTTCCGCCGGAATCGACAAAAAGCACCTCGTTTCGCTTGCCGTCCTTGCTGAGCAGCGATACGTAGCCGGAAGTAGCTCCCAAAAGGTTTTTACAACTGTTGAAAATCTCCCTGGCGGTAACTTCAAATCCACCATACCCGAGTACCGACTGGGTACTTTCGAGCAGGGCCTGCAGCTGCTGTTCCCGCTTGTGGGAAACTGCCAGACCGTCCCTTAGGGCATCTTCCATCTGTTTACGTTGTGTTATATCAGTAACGGAAGCCATCAGGTAAACCGGTTTTCCATTTCCGTCGGTTACTGCATTCACCCACGCCATCAGGTAAAATGTGGAACCGTCCTTCCTTTTTGCCGCAAGCTCTCCCTGCCATGAATTGTTCTCTCTGACAGCGCCAAGCGCTTTTTCGACCGTGCTTTCATCGTCGAAAAATACTCTGGCGTGTTTTCCGATTACATCGTCCGTATCGTAACCGCCCATCCGCAATAAGGTCCGGTTGGCAAAGGTCAGCTTGCCTTCTAAATCCATAATCCCGATACCCACGACGGCCGATTCTATGGCATAACCTTTGAGTAAACCGTCAACATCTACCGGAACAGGTTCGAGCAGCTTGTTATCCCCGTACCCACGGCGGTTTTGCCGGCCTTTCAGGTACTTGCCGGAAGGCGTGAGGCTTTGTTTCAGGGTGCTGTTAAGGTTTTTCTTATTTTCCGCCGGCATTCGATTTACCCCTTTCCCTCAAAGGTTTATTGAAGCAGCGCTGCACTGAAATCATTTTAGCACACTGCCGATGCAGTCAAACGCAGCCCAATCCAAACTCGATTTGCATTCCGGGTTCAACCATAGAAGATGTCAGGTTTACCGGTTGTGACAATACACAACCGCGGCCGGAATCTACAGCCGCAATATTCTAGTTCCGCTGCAGTGTCCAGTCAATTAATACTGGCCGCTCCCTTAAAAACCATTGACACCGCCGGAACGCATTGCTATTATTGGTCCAAACACAATTTGAAGGCATCGATATAAAACAGTACTGTGTTCTGATAGTAGACAACGAACCCCGCATTCTCAATTTCCTCAGTACGAAGCTGCGCCTGAGCGGCTACGAAGTCATTACCGCCAGGGACGGCCTGGAAGCAATCGAGCAGACGCAGGCCCAGGAGCCGGACCTTATCGTTCTGGACGTAGTCATGCCGAAAAAAGATGGCTTCGAAACCCTCAGGGAGATCCGGTCGTTCTCTTCGGTGCCCGTGATAATGCTCAGCGCAAGGGGCGAAAGTACCGACAAACTGCAGGGATTCAGCCTGGGCGCCGATGATTACCTTGCCAAACCTTTCAGCCCGGACGAACTCATCGCCCGCATCGAAGCGCTCAAACGGCGCATCATCTCGCCGGAATCAAACAAATTTCACCAGCAGCTTTCTTTCGGCGACTTGACTATCGATTTTAAAAGACATCTCGTCTTTTTGAAGGGCAGGGAAATCCATCTGACACGAATCGAATGGCTACTGCTCAGCGAGCTGGCGCAGAACGCTGGCAGCCTGTTGCTCTACAGTGACCTTTTAACAAAGGTCTGGGGGCCTGCTTACCGTGACGACGTGCAGATACTACGTACCTGGATAAGCAGATTGAGGGGAAAAATTGAGGTTGGGCCGGGCACCGAGCCGCTTATTCATACCGTTGCCAAAACAGGTTACATTATAAACCAGCCGGGTTAACCTGCCGTTTTGCCAACGAGCCCCGTGGAGCCGGCAGCACCGGTATTCAGCAGGTCGATTAGAACACACGGCCGGGCTGGCACACTTGCTTCAAGCATGCGCCATTTCCCTGCGGGATCGTGCGCCGCTCCCTGGTTTAACTGCTGTACCGGACCGCTTGCCGCTGATTATGGCTGCCCCGGCGAAATGCCGGGGATGGCATTCATTCTCCGGTTTAGTATCCTGCCCTATAAGCATCTTCAGGTTTTCGGCAACCCCGTCGATGCATTCTATCACCGGCATAATGGCTTCACCCAGTTGTTCCATCGAAGGTGCTTCGACCACGACAACCAGATCAGGCGAATTTTCCAAAGAATCCACCAGCTTCACTCCCGGTTTATCCTTGAGCAGTTCAGTCGCGTGTGCCTGGTTCCCGTTCACGATATCTAGCAGTAAATATACCCGAACGCACATCTCTTTACCTCCTTAATAAACCTGCCTCTGGCTTGCGCAGATTGCCCGGAGTCCCTAATCTTTGACCGGGCAGACATGCATTCTAGCGGACCGGGGATTGATTTGTTATAAAATTGAACCCTCTTAAATAACAAAAACATAACATTTTCAGTGTTAACAACAACCGGAGTCGCTGTTTCGAACCGTTTTATCTACCGGTAATCCTTAAGCCGCCGCGTGCCGGTAAGAAACCAAATGTTATATTTTTGAAACGTTTTTCCCGCTAATTTTATGACTTTTTGATTCGTTTTCTCATACACTTTCCCGTGTTGAGAATCATCAACCCCAAGAACGCACTCAGCAAATTTATTAAACGGAGGAAACGTTGACAATGCACGCAAACGGTACGGGATTCGGAATCGGCATTCTCGCAGGTGCTGCCGCGGGTGTAGCGCTGGGCCTATTGTATGCCCCGCACCCAGGCAAGGAAACACGGTTGATCTTGAAAAACAAAGCCGGAAAGGCAATCCACAAAGCCGAAGACATTCTTCAGGAAGCCGAAGAAAGGGCAAAAAAGATTATCCATGACGCCAAAGGCCAGGCCCGGGAACTCCAGGGTGGAAATATGAAAGCCTCGGACCTGATTTCTAATTAACAGTTAGCATGAATTTAAAGGAGTTGCAACTATGTTAAACAAAGAAACCGCGGAAGGTTTTGGTGCAGGTTTTTTGGTAGGAATAGCTGTTGGGGTTTCTGTCGGTATTTTGTATGCGCCCCACTCGGGAAAAGAAACCCGCGAAATAATCGGCGACAAGGTTCATGATGCCACGCTCAAGGCAGAAAAAATCGTCGAAGAAGCAAAAGGCAAGGCTGAAAATATCATCAAGGAAGCCAGGTTAAAAATGCACAAGGAGCAGCAGCCGTAAACATTTACACCCCGATGCTTGATTTTAGTTGACTGTGAGCTTACACCGGGCCATCAACTGGCAGGCGCTTTAGAAGGAACGACATGGAATACGAACAAACCGAAAACTCTCAGAGCAACCCTGGAAAACCCGGTCTGCATTTCAGCTGCCGTCTGCCTCACTGCATTATCAAATACTTTATCCATGGAATGGTGATGATCATCCCCTGGATCTTGACTGTCTGGATAATCGTCTGGGCTTTCAATCTAATCGATGGCGTTCTGGCTCCCGCTCTTACATGGATATTCGGGAAGCCCATGCCGGGCCTGGGTTTTGCGACTATAACATTATCATTTGTGCTGGTAGGTTACCTGGGAGTCAAAATAGGGCATCGCAAGATCCTGGATTTCCTTGAAACACGCTTTATCAAGATTCCCGTCCTGGGGATGATATACGGCAGTATCAAGCAGATAATCGGCAGCTTTACTGCTACGGGTATCGGAAAATTCCTGGAGGTTGTCCTGATAGAATTTCCGCGTAAGGGCATATACACAGTTGGCCTTGTTACCAGCGAAGCCCTGGACAGGGACGGCAGGAAAATTCTTAACGTATATATTCCCACGGTTCCTAATCCGACCAACGGTTTTCTGCAAATTGTGCCTGAATCAGATGTGGTCCACAGTTCGATGTCAATCAGTGATGCCATGAAACTCGTTATTTCAGCTGGCAAGGTATCGTGCAGGGACGTTGTTGAAATATCAAGAACCTCTCCCGAAATGGTGGAGGTTTAAAGCCCGTAAAAACCGGAACCGGCAAAATCTAAAAACTCTAGGAGGTTATTATGGAAACCAGGTTTATACCAACAAGCAGGCTGAAATACTACGATGTAATCAACGCAAACGGTGATGATCTCGGGCAGGTGCAGAATTTCATGGTCGACATGGTCACCGGCAGGATCACCCTGGTGATTGTGGCTTTCGGTGGTTTTCTGGGGCTGACAGACAAGTGGGTGGCTTTCCCGTTCGAAAGGCTGGCCTGGAGGCCAAAGGATAAGAAATTCCTGTTGAATGTGCCCAGGGAAGCCATTATAGACGCTCCGGGTATCGACAAGGACACATGGCCCAATGATGTTTCAGCAGAGTGGATCGAACAGGTCTACGCTAAATACGGTTGTTCTCTTTACTGGGAGAATCGTCTGGGTGAAACCTTTAGCACCGGTCAGAAGGTAGAAAAATCGGGTATTTACGAATACCTTGCCCACGTGGATCCGAAATCCTGCAAGGTTGAGTGCCAGCCCAGTGATAAGGAACGCGAGGTTCCTTTATCCAGGGGGGAGGTTTTTCCCCCGGTCAAATCGTGCTCCAAGGCTGCTGTCTGGAGGCTGGTCAGAGAGGCTTGATACTGCCTTTGCCCCGGTAAACAGGTTTCCAGCCAGGGTGCCCGGAATATCGTCAACGCAGCCGGCTCCTGGTACCCTGGCTGGAATAAGGCACGTTTCAACCGGGCGTGAACCTTCGCCCGTCAAGTTTAAAATGTTCGCCGGAAGACCGGCAGTTTATTTGATTAAGGGAGATATAAATGCCTGATACTGCAAACAAAGCCTGGAAACCGGCTGTTTTTATAGCTCTGAATATCTTTTTTATTGTGTGGCTCGCTATCGTAATGGAAACGCTTTTTAGAGTGCTTGGCGGCGATGACCCCCTGGCACTCCTGGGAATCCTTATAGCAGACGGAGCCTTCCTGGTCACCGGAATTTTGCTAATTGTCCTAAACAGGTACTTCCCTGTTTCGGTCACCAACAGAATTCTGCCGTTCATCGCCCTTGTGGGGTTGACGCTGGTTGCCGTGCTGAACGTAACAGATATTACAATATGGTCCGGGATAGTAATTACGGTTGCCCTGATACTTCTCAGTATAGTAACAACTATCCGAAACCTGTAACGAAACGGTTGCCGGTATGGGCAAATTGACGCGGATGATAATCACCGGGTTGCTGATATCTGCCGGCGCAGCCTGCTGCGGTTGCTTTCCGGCAGAACCCGGTACAACAGTAACTTCAACTCCGGCATCTCCCGGGTTCTTTCAACTCGAGCGGTTATTCCCCGGTTTATCGTTTGAAGATATGACCAACTTTGTCCAGCCCGATGGTGACGGCAGCCTGGTGTTTGTTTCCGGGCAGAGAGGATTGATTCACGTTTTCGATATCGCTCTGGCGCAGCCGGAGCCGCAAATATTTTTGGACATTACCGAGCGTGTCAGCCGGGGAGGCAATGAAGAAGGCTTGCTGGGGCTGGCTTTCGACCCGCAATACCGGAACAACGGTTACTTCTATGTCTATTATTCTGCTTCAAATCCCCGACGCTCCGTGGTATCCCGTTTCAGCCTGGAGCCGGGAAGCATGGAAACTGCAAATCCGCAAAGTGAAATAGTAATCCTGGAAATTGGGCAGCCTTACAGCAATCATAACGGCGGGCAAATCGCCTTCGGCCCCGACGGATATCTTTACATCGGCGTAGGTGACGGGGGAAGCGGCGGGGATCCTCAGGGCAACGGGCAGAATTCAGGTACGCTTTTAGGTTCGATTCTCCGCATCAACATAAACGGTTTATCCGAAACCGGCGTCTACGAAATCCCGGCCGATAATCCTTTCGTCGATACTCCCGGCGCACGGGCGGAGATATGGGCTTTCGGATTGCGCAATCCCTGGAGGTTTTCCTTCGATACCGAAACCGGCCTCTTGTGGGCGGGGGATGTCGGTCAAAACAGGTGGGAGGAAATAGATATTGTCACCCGGGGAGCCAATTACGGCTGGAACATAATGGAGGGGTCGCACTGCTATTCTCCCGCCGCCGACTGCAATCAGCCCGATCTGGAACTGCCCGTATTCGAGTATGACCATTCACAGGGCTGTTCGATTACCGGTGGGTACGTATACCGTGGAGACCAACTGCCTGCCCTCCTGGGCTATTACATTTACGGCGATTATTGTTCCGGTAATATCTGGGCGCTGGATTACGAGGATAACTCCACGGTCCAAAACATGCTGCTGGTAGAATCCGGCCTGAACATCACCGTTTTTGGTGAGGACCGCGAGGGCAATATTTACATCCTGTCACGGCAGGGCGGTATTTACACTCTGGCTCCAACCGGATAACTTGTCTTCATCTGTAGTCTTCGATATTGATTATCCGGGCATCCCACGGGCAGAAACGGCCGACGCTGTTTAACCAGTAATCCAGATTCTCTTCAACCATCGAGGGAGTTCCGTCGCACAGTTCGATTGTTATATCCGCCATGTGAATGTCCTCCGGATCTATGTGCCAGCTCCAGGGCTGGTTGTAAAAAACCGGCCCATCGACAATCCGCCCGCTGGGTATCCCGGCACTGCTTTCGCCGCGTCGAACGGCAAATACCTGTTCAATCGCAGTCTCGTCGGTAATAAATACTGAATATCTTTCGTTGATTACTTCGAAAGTGACCAGGATGCCCCCGGAGAGAGTTTCGATGTTATCTATCATCAGCTTCAACCTGTAGTCGCTCCTGGCAATCGGATTATCATCTAGCGGATAGGGCTCAACCCTGAAGACAATACGGTAGTCCTGAAAATCGGACACCGAGTAACCCGCGGATTGCCCTGACTGGAGCAGGACTTTTTGGAAGACGGTTTCGCCTACGGTTATTTCAACCAGGCAGGTTGCTTCACCCTGCCAGACACAAATCGCGTTGGCCGGACACCGGCTGTCGGTAAGCACTTCTACAAACTCGATTTCAAACTGCTTGCCTTCTATCGAAGCCGACTGCCCGATTGCCATCTCGAACTCCTCACCGGTTTCTACCGCAAGCATATCCGGTTGAACGCTGCAACCGCCGAACATTGCAGGCAAAACTAAGACGCCGGTGCCAACCAGCACAACCACCAGCCGTCTTATGATGCTGTATTCCGAGAATGAACGGGTTATTTTTCCGCCACCTGCAGATTCCATATCACACCTCTGATGTTATGAGTTTGTTAAACGTTTCCGCGGCTTGTTTATGGCCGGTGACCGCCTGCAGGCTATTATCATTTAACCCGTATTGCAAAGTCCTAAAATTTGGCTGAAATTCATATCATTTTTATCTAATTTTCTTTATGGTTGTATCAACATGATTGCTACCCGCGCAGCAACTGAGCCGGTGTTTTCAGGCAAAAAGGCCGGCGTTGTTTAATACGCTGCAGGCAGGTGTGAAATAAGGCGAGGTGCAAATCCTGAAAACTACAGCGGCTGCATGAGCCTTACCTGGATTATTTCACCATCACCCCAGACACCGACTACGATGGCAAAATGATAATCATGCATGAAACCCCGCAGCGTTGTCTGTTCACCCTTCCATTCATCCACCGTCACTTCTTCGTAGTCTTGAGCGCCGCTGAATAATTCCCGGTAGAATTCCATGGCCTGGCTTCTGGTTCCCGAGTGGGAATAATAGACCTCGGCAAACTGCTGGCCGCTCGGCGGGTTTGAGTTTACATTAAAGGCTTCCGCCCAGATTTCATTCAATTCATACAGGGGAAACAAATCGGCGGGAAAATCTTCCAGAAGAGGATTACTGGTCATCGAAGAATTTTCAGGCAATGATACATCGATATACACGTCTGCCGGCGATCTGCTGTCATCGACCCGGACGGATACTCCGTAGCCATTTATGCTGCCGATAGCGTCGTACCAGTCGCTCTCCTCCGGTACCGGCAGAAGGGAAAGGTAATACTCAACAATATCATCCTTTTCAGTTTCGGATTTGTAGATCACATAGAAGTTGATCGCATAACTATTATGGAAATTATTGTATGCCGGATACTGAACATCCAGGGTACAGCTTTCTATACCAACGCTTTCATATAGCGGCCAGATATCTTCCGGATAACCTTCCAGCAGATAACCGCGGTAATGACCGTACGGGTTGTATGTTGTAGTCGGTGGGAGAGTAGTGGTTGGTTCGACTTCGGCATGGGTCGTTGGTGGCGTAGTGGTAGTCGTAACCGGGGTTGGTGTTGCCGCGGGTTGAGTGGTGGTTGGCTGCGCTTGAGTGGTAGTTGGTGCCGGCTCGGTCGTTGCTGGAAGAGGTTTTGTGGTGGCTGGCAGTGCAGTAGTCGTAGTAACTGGAGGGATTGTAGAAGGTGAAGAAGTTGTTGGTAGTGGATTTTCCTCGATAGAAGCCTTGCAGGAAGTTGCACCGGCAACCAGCGCCGCAATAACTGCTATAAACAGTAAAGGGTAAACTTTGGAGAACCTTGACATACCGGCACCTCGTTAGTATTTTGCTGAATGAAGGTTACTGCAGGGTTTTTAAATTGTCGCACTTAATGACCCGGAGTGCGTATTGAAGTCAACATTATACCAAAAACCGTGGCTTATTTTAAATTTACGATATAAGCTGCAGAACCCGCCTGGTCTGGTTTAATAACCCCGTGCGAAGAGTTAATGCTTTAACGTTATAGCGTTATAATGTCAATACAAATAAAACAGGGGGATTCTGGAAATGCTCTCTCGAAATAAACGGACTACGATCTATCTCGATTCTGACTTGTACACGGCACTTCGATTGAAAGCGGCTACAATTTCTCGCTCTGTATCTTACCTTGTAAATGACGCAGTAAGAGAATCCCTGGCAGAAGATGCAGAAGATATCGCTGCATATGACGAGAGAATAAAAGAGCCGGTTATCAGCTATGACGAAATGATCAAAAGGCTAAAGAAAGATGGCCGGATATAGAATCTTTTTCAAGGTATCTGCTGAAAAAGACTTAAGGAAAATACCCCAAGAAGAAATAAAGAAGATTCTACAAAAGATTGACTTGCTGACAGCAAACCCTCGGCCGCCAGGAAGCGATAAGCTGGCCGGACAGGAACGATACCGTCTTCGGCAAGGTCGATATCGCATTTTATATTCTATCGAGGATAATGAACTTACCATCTGGGTGGTAAAAATTAGCCATCGCAAAGATGTATGCCGTTGATTTTTCTGAAGCATTTTAGCTTTGAAATAGGGGGTTTTTAGAGGGGGATGGTAGATCATGCGGTACGAAAGACAGAACCTTTCGACTCGTGTTCAGCTTGTATTTAAAACAGGTCTATTCCCAATCAGAGACAGACGTTGCGATAAATTAATTGCATGTGGTAATTACGGTATAGAATTTACTTAAAATTATTTTAATGTTTCAATAAATTCTTCAACACTGATTTCGGCAGTATGGATGATTTTCCTCAAGATGCCTTTACCGAGCTCCTTATGCTTTGGCACTGCTAATGAAACCTTCCCCGGACATACGAGCCAGGCATGGCTTCCTTTAATCCTTTTAACACTATAACCTAGCTTTTGCAGTGCCGCTATGCGTTGATCACCGGAAACCATTGGGAGTTTTGGCACTATACAGCTACCTCTACCTGTTCTAGAGTGTACTCGCGCGGCATAGGTTCACCTTCTTCGGCCATGCTTTCCAGGCAAAGACTGATGACTTCTTTTATGTTTTCCAGTGCTTCTTCCCTGGTTTTTCCCTGGGTAAAACAGTTATTTAGCACTGGCACCTCAGCCAGGTAATAGCCATCTTCATCCCGAGTAATTACAACAGGCAGCTTGATGTTTTTCATATTTTCACCCCCAGCCCTTATATGCGAATTATATCACACAATTATAACAAGCATGGTTAATCAAAACAGCGTAGTTATGCTCAAGATTTTATCGAGGTTCTCTACTGAAGCAACAAGTTCAGAAAAATGAATTGGGGAGATTCAAGCGGGAATAAGTAGCGCATACGGGATTCGAACCCGTGGTCTCCGCCTTGAGAGGGCGGTGTCCTAGGCCGCTAGACGAATGCGCCTTACGAAAAATGGCTGGGGAAGAAGGATTCGAACCTTCCCATACGGATTCAGAGTCCGCTGTCCTACCACTAGACGATTCCCCAGCGCCAGGCCTAGTATATCATTCATACGGGTTTTGCATCAAGAATCAAGGTGCTGGTGGTAAAAGGCATGGTCCCGGGTATAGACTGGTGCCTGCCGGTTGCAGTATTATTTATTTGAAGGTAAATAAACATATGACTGATTTAACAAGCCTGGAAAGCAAACTGAGCTATATTTTTATCAACCGGAAACTGCTCGAGGAATCCCTCGTGCACAGTTCCCTGCTGAATGAAAACCCCGGTACCGTTATCGTTTCCAATGAACGTCTGGAGTACCTCGGCGATGCAGTTCTCGGCCTGGTTACGGCACACGAACTGTTCCTGATGATGCCCGGAGCAGACGAAGGAGTGCTCACGCACTTGCGCTCCAGGCTGGTCTGCCGTGCGACACTCGGTTTTCTGGCAAAAAAAATAGGCCTGGGGGCTTTTTTATCCATAGGCAAGGGCGAAGAAGCCAGCGGCGGCAGAAGCAAAGCCGCCAATCTCGCCAGCGGCCTGGAGGCATTGATCGGAGCGGTATACCTAGATGGAGGATTGGATGCCGCGGCCAGTGTTATCCGTCATATCTTCGGCGAGCATCTGAAGGAGTTTGCGTTAAACGAGGTTTGCGCCGACTCCAAGTCCAATCTTCAGGAATTTACCCAGGCAAAAAAACTGGGTACCCCGACCTATCGGATCGTGGGCAGCAGCGGCCCGGTGCATGAACCTTACTTTACTGCCGAAGTGTTATTGAATGACAGGGTAATTGCCGCCGGTAATGGTAAAAGTAAAAAACTGGCTGAAGCCAATGCGGCTTACAACGCCTTGAATGCTATGTCGGCTGCCTGAGTTGTAATACTTTACACTCAACTGAGTCCCTGATAAAATCTAATTCATTCTCACATCGAACGAGAGGTTAACAATGAGCAAGAATAAACCCAGCCGTGAAACAAAAAAGCCCAAGAAAGGCTCTCAGAAGCCGGTGATCTCGGATATTATTACCCCTCCGGCAACTGTCGAGGTTGTAAAGAAACACCGCAAGAAGGAGAACGGGGAATAGATTTTGCCGGCAGCCACCCTCAATCCCATATTACATCTAAAATAACCGTTCATGGCAAAGTGCAGGGGGTGTTTTTCCGCCGCTTTGCCGCCGACCGGGCGGCCACCCTGCATATCAACGGATTTGCCCGCAATTTACTTGACGGGCGCACCGTCGAGGTAGTTGCCCAGGGCAACAAAGACAATATCCTGGAATACATCGAGCAATTGAAAAAAGGCCCGCCCGGGGCACTGGTCGAAGGTATCGAACTGGAAGAACTGCCGGATTCTGCCGGATTTAATCAGTTCAGCATTAAGTAACGCCAAGACTAATCTTCCTCACCTTCGAGTTCGGCTTCAGCTTCATCCACGAAATCGAGGTAAGCGGTTTCTATCTTCATCGCGGTTGAGACTTCACGGTCGATATAATATGGTTCCCCCTGATAAATCTTGCCGCAGGAAACGGACGCATCATTCCCGTCAGAGCGGATGTCCAGTTTTCTGGTTCCTTCGATTATTCCCATGTCGAAAGGCATCGTAAAATACAGGTCGGCCAGCACCCGTTCAATGTCGAATTCCATGAGGCTGTGCCAGTTCTTGCCATAACGTTCAACAGATAACAGGGGCAGCAGGTTGGCAATCGTCAGTTTCCCCCTGCCGTTGATTGATTTCAGAGGGCTCGTCGTTATCAGATAATCACTGGAGAGAACTACGTTGGGTATAAGAAAGGTAGGTATCGTTAGAGGTTTTTCAAGGGGGTTGTCCACCTCCACCCAAACACAGTCCTTTACATCAAGCATTATAACCCTGGGAAAATCGTAACCCAGCGCTTTGTAAACCGACGACGCCGGTGTGCCGTCAGCCGTGCCTCCGATAATCATAATATCGGCATCGCTAACCCTGCGAATACCTTCAATAATCGTGTTGAGCAGTTTCGGGCTGGTCGTATACGGATAGGGTTTGTCACTGGATGTATCAGGTTTTATCAGGACCCGGCGAGCCCGGGTAACAGGCCGCGGAGCACCGAAAACAAACTCTTCGGAGTTAAATATCAAAAATCACCTCGATAAAAAAACAACTTGATGCCTTAATTCTTTTTCTGCTTTAGCCTGAACGCAATTTCTTCTGCCTGATGCAGATGCTGGAGTTTGTTGATATTGAAAAAACTTAAATGCTCCGGGTCAAATCTATCAAGTTCGTCTTCTTTTACGTACCTGACCCTGACATTATCCAGCAGGCGGTCCACCTTATATTCTTCTCTGGTAATTAAATCTCGTATTACTTTAACACACCCTCCGGAATAAACGGCATGCAAAGGCTCCAGAAAACCGTCATATTCCGGAATTACTGCATCGTAACCTGAACTGAGGCCGATCATATACCGGGCTAAATCAACGTTAACGAAAGGCATATCACAGGCAATCACGAAACTCGTATCCGCACCTCCCGCAACCAGCCCGCTATATATGCCAACAAGGGGCCCCTTGCCGGGATATACATCCGTGACTATTTCAATATCTTCGGCGATATCGACACGCGGCAGTTTCTGCCCCGGAGCACGCACTATGATTATCTTTTTTCCCAAAAAACCCAGCTTGTCAATTGCCCTCTCAAGCAGGGTTTGGCCGTTTATTTGAACCCAGGCCTTTTCTCGCCCCAGCCGGGAACCCTTCCCTCCAGCCAGTATAACGAGGTTATTATTCAATTCCAAAACTATATTTTGGTGCTACCCACCCCCTTATATTTAATTCTACCATCCCAGTCAATACCCGCCATATCAACTACCTGTTCCGGTTGTAGCCGGATAAAGCCGGATGATATACTTGCATCTCGATGAAACTCGAAGATGCGGGCGAGTTCGAACTCATTCACCAGCTGGAGAAGCTTATCGGTCCGGCGCCGGAGATGCTGGTCGGAATCGGAGACGATGCCTGCGCGTGGCAAAACACGGGCGGAACGACCCTTGCTACCGTCGACAGCCTTGTCGAAGGAATCCATTTCGAACCCGGTCTTATCACCTGGTACGAACTGGGCTGGAAAGCTCTGGCTGCCAGTTTGAGTGATATCGCCGCAATGGGTGGTAATGCCGGGTTTGCTCTGGTTGCCCTCAACCTGCCGGGCTCGGTTGATGTCGAGGATGTGCTCGACATGTACCGGGGAATGATCGAACTGGGCGGCGAATTCAACGTTCGGATCGCCGGCGGAAATGTATCCAAAGCCAGCTGTATCAGCATTACCGTAACCGTCATCGGCTCTGCCGGGCCCACCGGCAGGCTCCTGCTGCGCTCCAATGCCCGTCCGGGAGACGTTATTGCCGTTACCGGTTTTCCCGGCTCGGCTGCTGCCGGCCTGGAAATACTCAAGGGTAAAAGGGAGCCCCTGCAAGCAGACGCGGTGAATTTAAAGCAAGCCTTCCTGAAACCCTTCCCCAGGCTGCGCGAAGGCCGCCTCGCGGCTGAACTCGGCATTGACAGCGGCATCGATATCAGTGACGGCCTTCTGGCTGACCTCAAGCACATACTGCGCGCCAGCGGGGTGAACGGAAAGCTTAATGTTGACAGCCTGCCGGTTGAACGGCTGCTGGAAGCTTCGTTTAACCGCGCTCAGGCGGTTGAAATGGCGCTGACCGGGGGGGAAGACTACGAACTCCTTTTCACCTGCAGTAAACCGGCTGCAGCCGGGGTTGCCCGGTGTACTGAAATTCCGGTAACGGTAATCGGCGAAATTATACCGGGGGCCGATGCCGGAATTAAACTTACCGGAGACGTACCGCCGGATTTGAATCTAACCACACCGGGGTGGCAGCATTTTGGCAGCTGATGAAGGAAAATTCACTTTCCTTTCCAAAGCTCCGGCTGACACGCTGCGCCTGGGTGAAAAGATCGGCCGGCTGGCCAAACCGGGAGATGTAGTTCTGCTGTCGGGCAATCTCGGTGCCGGCAAGACCTGCCTGACACAGGGAATTGCCAGGGGCATCGAAGCAACGCAGCCGGTACAGAGCCCCACCTTCGTGCTTGTGCGCGAAATTGAGGGCCGGCTGCCGCTTTACCATATCGACCTTTACCGCCTGTCCGGTCTGGCCGAAATCGAAAACCTGGGCCTGGATGATTACTTTAATGGCTCCGGCTTGACGGTGGTTGAATGGGCAGATAAAGGAATGGAATTATTGCCAAAAGATTACCTGGCAGTCAAAATAGAAATTCTGGAAAAGGACGGCCGGCTGTTTGAAATTATTGCTTCGGGAACCCGGTACCGGGTCATGCTGGAGAAGCTGGTAACAAAATGCTGATACTGGCGATAGATACCTCATCTTCATTTACCAGCATAGCCCTGGCGCTGAACGGCACGTTGATCGGTGAAACCGGCTGGCAATGCAAGCAGAACCATTCTGTGGAACTGCTGGCTGGTATCGAGCACCTGGCCGGCATATCCGGCTGCAGCATTAAAGAGTTCGAAGCAATCGGCGTGGCTACCGGTCCGGGCAGTTTCAACGGGTTAAGAGCGGGTTTGAGCATCGCCAAGGGGCTCGCTTTCAGCCTGGATATTCCCATCGCGGGTATTCCCAGCCTGGAGGCAATCGCCGCAGGTTCTGCTATTCCCGGCATGCATATCGCTCCAGTACTTAAGACCGGACCGGGGCAAATAGCCACTGCGGTCTACCAGCTCGTCGGCCGGAGCCTGGTCGTGGTAAAGCCGCCGGTGCTGATTTCGCCCGTTGAGCTTGCCCGTCCCCTGAGGCGTAAAACGTTGTTCTGCGGAGATGTCGACGAAAGTACTATTGACCTCTTGGCTTCCAGGCCGGGTGATAAAGCCGTTACCACCGGTTTCCCGGTTAACAGAAGCTATGCCGGGTATATTGCGCAACTGGCTGAGGCCAAAATAGTTTCAGGACGGGCCGATGATGTTGCCATTATCGAACCCCTTTATTTCAAAAAACCTCATATTACCCGGCCCAGGGAAAAAACCGGGAACGAAGACAGCCCCAGGCCGGCAAACATGGCGGTAATCTGGGATATGGACGGTGTAATAGTCGACAGCGCCCTTATCCACCTTCAAGCCTGGCAGGACACTTTCCGCCCCCTGGGAATCGATTTTCCGGACGATTACTTCTGGGATACATTCGGTATTAAAAATGATGTTATAATAGAGGGCCTGAACCTCGATATCGGCAAACAAGAAGCTTCAACGATTATCCGCTCCAAAGAACAGCGTTTCCGGGAACTGGCAGTTGAAGGCATCAAGCCGTTACCCGGAGCCGTCGAGCTTATCCAAAGCCTGAAAAAACGCCGGGTGCCTATGGCAGTAGCTTCATCGGCTCCGGAGGAAAATATCAGGACAATCCTGGGAGCGCTCAAGATCAGGCAATTCTTCAAAGCGATCGTAGGCGAAGAACACGTAAAACACGGCAAGCCTGCTCCCGAGGTGTTTCTTAAAGCTGCCGGCGCGCTGAATATCACCCCGGACAGGTGCATCGTCATCGAGGATGCCGTACCGGGAGTACAGGCAGCCAAAAGCGCCGGTATGAAGGTGGTGGCCGTAACCGGCACCGCCGGTTCAGCAGATCTGGGTGCAGCAGACATGGTCGTCAACAGCCTAGTTGAGTTAGATATCCAAAAACTGCTTGGCTTATTGACATAGACACCAAAACAAGAAAGGAGAATCAATGGAAAAATCACTTATTCTGGTTAAACCCGATGGCGTAGAAAGGGGGCTCACCGGAGCTATCATCAACCGGCTCGAAGCCCTGGGTTTGAAACTTACAGCAATTCGCATGCTTCAGGCTGACAGGGAACTTGCCGAGCGCCACTATGCCGTCCACAGGGATAAGCCGTTTTTCGTCGATCTGGTTAACTACATTACTTCATCCCCCATCGTTGCGGCTGTCTTTGAGGGGGAGGACGTGGTAGGCCGGATTCGTAAAGCCTGCGGTGCTACCGACCCGGCCAAATCAGAAAAGGGGACCATAAGAGGCGATTTCGGCCTCGATATCGGCCGCAATACAATCCATGCGTCCGATTCACCGGAAACGGCCGCTATCGAAGTAGAAACTTTCTTCAATGCGGAGGATATGTTCAACTATACCCGGTTGACCTAGCCCGGGTTATTGAATGTGGATTACCGGCACTGCCGCCGGCCAGACCGAATCAAGACGGTAGTATTCCCGCTGAGACGGGGCGAATATATGGATAATAGCATCGATGTAATCGAGAAGCACCCAGCCTGATTCGGCATCGCCTTCAATATGGCGTACATAAACGCCGTCCTGTTTCAGCACATGGGCTATTTCTTCCCGAATGGCATTAATCTGGCGGTCGGATTCGGCGGTAAGTATCACCATGTAATCGGTAAAATTACACGCCTGGCGGGTATCAAGCAGCACAATATCCGATGCCTGCTTCTGGTTCCCGATTTCTACAGCCCGCCGGGCGATATCTATAGCTTCCAGAAGTGTAGCCCTCCCTGAGAATGTATTATTAACAACAGTATAACACAAACAAATACCCGGCATTTTTACCCAAAGATAGCCGGCAGTTAGTTTTGCTGCCTGTGTTATACTTTAACCCGATGAACAAACTGCTCTTCGGCACGGCAGGTATACCCCTGGCTACCCCGGGTTCAAGCACTGTCGACGGCATCAGGTATATCAGGCAGATTGGCCTGGATGCCCTGGAAATCGAGTTCGTCCGGCAGGTTTACCTGAACCCTGCCACCGCCGCAGATGTAAAACTGGCAGCCGAAGAAACCGGGGTACGCCTCTCGGCACATGCGCCGTATTATCTGAACCTCAACGCGATAGAACCCCGGAAGCGGCGCGCCAGCCAGGCTGTCCTGGCACGTGCCGGGAAAATCGCCGGTCTGGCGGGGGCTGACAATATAGTTTTTCATCCCGGTTATTACATGAAAGGCAGTTCCGAAGAGGTCTTCCCGGTTATTCTTGGCTACCTGTCGGAAACCGAAGAAGAGCTGGCACGGGAAGGCTTTCATATCAGGCTGTCTCCGGAAACAACCGGTAAACTGAGCCAGTTCGGCACGCTCGAAGAAACTATCAGCCTGTGCACCCGGCTTAAAAACGCTAGACCATGCATCGATTTCGCCCACCTGCATGCTTATTCGGGGAAAATCAATACTTACACTGAGTTCAGGGAGGTGATTGACACTGTCATCGCATCACTCGGCAAGGAATCAGTTCAAAACCTGCACCTGCACGTATCCGGAATACATTACGGGCACCGCGGCGAGCTGAAACATCTGGCGCTCCAGGATTCGGACTTCAATTATCCCGACCTGCTGAGAGCGTTGATAGATACCAGGGCCGGCGGTACAGTAATATGTGAAAGCCCGAATATGGAAGCAGATGCGCTGATTCTCAAGCGGGCCTATCTGGACATGCTCGCCGCTGGATAACCGGGCATCACGCCTGCAGGTTTGTGATCGGGCATCTGTTTGACTGCACAGCTTTTGAGCCCATCCCTTTTCTGATATAATTAGTTTATCCCTGATAGAGGTTTATAATTGAAAATCAATATTAAAAGAAGTCTTATTATTTACCTGGTAATCGTTCTGGCGGTTATTACCTTTTTCTTCTTTACCTCTTTCGGTGCCACCCCACCGGAAGAAATACCTTTCAGCCAGGTTATAACCATGTCCCAGGAAGGGCTGATTCAGGAGATCGTCGTCGACGGAGACAACCTCAATATAACCGACAACAACGGCAACAAATACCAGTCGATCAAGGAAACCGGGGTCAGCATCTATGAGATAGCTAATCTCAACCTGGAAGGGGTGAGGGTGGATGTCCAGCCCGGAGGCATCAACTGGGGCAGCGTTCTGATTAATTTCCTGCCCTTGCTCCTCTTCGGCGGCCTGTTGTTCTTTCTGTTTTCTCAGGCGAGGGGCGCCAACAACCAGGCTATGAGCTTCGGGCGTTCCAAGGCACGGCTGTTTTCGGCTTCCAAGCCGTCGGTGACTTTTGCCGACGTAGCCGGAGCCGATGAAGCCAAGCAGGAGATGTATGAAATCGTCGAGTTTCTTAAAAACCGGGAAAAATTCCAGGTACTGGGCGCCAGAGTGCCCAAAGGAGCGCTGCTGGTCGGAGCTCCCGGCACCGGTAAAACCCTGCTTGCCAAAGCCATTGCCGGTGAAGCCGGGGTTCCATTCTTTTCCATCAGCGGCAGCGAATTCGTGGAGATGTTCGTCGGCGTCGGCGCATCCCGCGTGCGTGACCTTTTCGAGCAGGCCAAGCGCAATGCGCCTGCTCTGATATTTATCGATGAAATCGATGCCGTCGGCCGTCAGCGTGGCGCCGGTGTCGGTGGAGGCCATGACGAACGGGAGCAGACGCTGAACCAGATCCTGGTTGAAATGGACGGTTTCGATACCAACACCAGCGTTATCGTTATCGCGGCAACCAATCGCCCGGATATACTGGATTCCGCATTGCTCAGGCCAGGCCGTTTCGACCGCCGCATAGTCCTGGACATGCCCGATATCACCGGCAGGGAAGCGATCCTCAAGATACATTCCCAGGGTAAACCCCTGGCTAAAGACGTCAGCCTTGAATCAATGGCCAAACAGACCGTCGGTTTTTCCGGAGCGGACCTGGCCAACCTGGTCAACGAAGCCGCAATACTGGCTGCCCGGCGCAACAAGAAGGAAATCTCCAACAAGGAACTTGAAGAGTCGATCGAACGCGTCATTGCCGGCCCGGAGCGCAAAAGCCGCCGCATTTCCTCCCGGGAAAAAGAAATCATTGCCTATCATGAAGCCGGTCATGCACTGGTAGCCAGGCTTCTGCCCAATGCCGACCCGGTTCATAAAATATCGGTTGTCGCCCGCGGCATGAGCCTGGGCCACACGCGCCAGCTGCCGGCCGAAGACCGCTATATCGAAACTTTGTCCCAATACAAAGACCGCCTGGCTACGCTGATGGGCGGCAGGGTTGCCGAAGAACTGGTATTCGGCGAGCTTTCCACCGGGGCTTCCAACGATATTAAGGTTGCTACCGATCTGGCGCATAAAATGGTAACCCAGTACGGCATGAGCGCCCGGCTCGGCCCCAGGACCTTCGGCGAGCGCCAGGATATGATATTTCTTGGACGTGAAATCACCGAGCAGCGTGATTACGGGGATAAAATCGCCGATATTATCGACGATGAGGTCAACGATATCATCAGTCATGCCTACGATACCGCCAAACGCATTCTCATGGAAAACCAGCAGCGCCTGGACCACATATCCAGCCTGCTGATGGCCAAGGAAGGGCTCGAGGGCGAAGAAATGGAAAAGGCGTTCAACGAACCCCTGAACGGCAAGGGCAAAAAGGCAGTAGCGGCTGAAGTAAAATCCGGCAGCCGCAAAAGCAATAATACACCGGCCGGTTCCGGCGGTTCCGCTGAACCAGCCGTTACAACTTCAACTGAAAAAAAGTCGGGCAAACCCGGAAACGCAGCCCAAAAACCGGCTGCACCCAGGAGAAAAGCCGAACCTGGTGGACAGACGCACAATTCATAGAAAAGGATCTCTATGCCGATGGTTGAAATAACTTCGAAAGTCATATCACCCGAAAGTATCGTAACCGCCACCAAGACGGCTGACAGCGGCTGTGTGGCGACTTATGTAGGCCTTATACGGGATAACAACAACGCCAAACCGGTGGCCAGTGTCGAATATTCCGGAAGCGGCGAACACGCGGTTGCGGTGCTGCAATCCATAGTGGATGAAGCTAAAAACCGCTGGCCTGTAAACGAAATGTCAATCGTCCACCGCACTGGAGTTTTGCAGGTGGGTGATATAAACCTGGTAATCGCCGTGGCTGCCGGCCACCGTGGTGAAGCTTTCGCCGCCTGCTCATTCGCGGTTGACGAGTTCAAAGCCCGGCGCCCGACCGCTAAAACCGAACGGTACCTGGACGGAACCTCTAGTTCCGCCTTTTAACCATTGATTCCGCCAGGGCATACAGCGAAGGCATGCTGTGGCTGTGCGGCAGTTTATCCAGGTCTTTGCAGGCTGCCCGGCTGTATCCCATGGCAGTTTCCAGGCATTCATCGATTATGGTGGTTTCTTTGACCAGGGCTACCGCTTCGGCCACGATTTGAGCCCGGTCGTCCTGGTTTTCAAAAAGCCTTAATACCGGGTTTGCATCCGGGTAGCGTTCCATGATTTTAAGTGAAGGCAGGGTTACCGTTCCCTGCAGGAGATCCGAACCTACCGGTTTACCCAGTTCGGTTTCGGTACCTGTAAAATCGAGCACGTCATCCATTATCTGAAAAGCTATTCCAAGGTTGAGCCCGTACTGTTTTAATATCTGGACCGATTCTTCGGGGGCTTCGCTCAGTACAGCCCCGGTTTCGGTGGCCATAGCAAAAAGCGAAGCGGTTTTTCCGATAATCCGTTTCAAATACTGGTCGAACCCCTGGTGCACCTTGAAAGCGCTGAAGCTCTGGCGAAGTTCACCGGTAGAAATACTGGCCAGGGCACCGGCAAACAGTTTCACAGCCCGTATGCTTTCGGTTTCGGCAGCAAATTCAGCCGCCCGCGCAAAAAGATAGTCACCCAGCACAATAGCTTTATCCGTACCCCAGATTGAATTGATGGTCGATTTGCCGCGGCGTTTATCGGCTTTGTCTATGGCATCGTCGTGCACCAGAGTCGAGACATGCAGCAACTCGGTGCCTACCGCCATGGGCAGGAGTTTTTCGGGTTTGTAATTATAAAAGTTGCCCGCATGCAGCACGAGCAGAGGACGCAGCAGTTTACCGCCTCCCAGTATCTGCCCCAGCATGCGGCTGGAATCAGGAAAATCGGTGATGCCGGCCGGATTCAGCCCGGTGAGCATAATCTTGGCTTTTTCGAGGTCGCTTTTTACCGGGCTGTATATAATGTCTATCACCTTGCCTCCTGCTGTTTTCCCAGCCGGCTGGTTTCCTGCTCTATTACCGATTCATCCAGTTTCACAAAAAGCGGTTCCGGCGGGTTCAGTTTTCTGCCCGGTTCGATGCTGTTTACCTTCCACCCGTTGTCTTCGATCCTGCCATCATAACCCAGGAAGTAATGCAGTTTCTGGGAACTGAAAGGCAAAAACGGATACATCACGGTTTTCAAGACGTCGATTACCCTGACGGCAACATAAAGGCTTGTGCCTGCCAGCGGTTTATCATTCTTGATCACCTTCCAGGGAGATTTCTCCTCCAGGTAGCGGTTGGCATCACCGGCAAGCGTCATCGCCAGTCGAATAGCCTCTCTGAAATGACACCCGTAAAGTAATTTATCGATGTTCTCAAATGCCTGAGCGGCTTTTTCAAGCAGAGCCCTGTCAGCTGAATCCATTTCTCCCGGTTGAGGCACCCTTCCTTCAAAGTGACGGTAGGTGATGGTCAGTACCCGCTGAACAAGATTGCCATAGGTTGCAACCAGTTCGTCGTTATTGCGGCGCACGAATTCGCGCCAGGAGAAATCGGTATCCGAAGTTTCCGGCATATTGGCCGAAAGCAGGTAACGAAGCGGGTCCGGGTCGTAGCGGGAGAGATAGTCCGGAAGCCATACCGCCCAGTTGCGGCTGGACGAAAGTTTTTTACCTTCGATGGTCAGGTACTCGTTGGAAGGCACGTCATACGGCAGAACCAGGCCTCCGTAGCCTAAAAGCATGGCCGGCCAGATTATGGTATGGAAAGGGATATTGTCTTTGCCTATGAAGTAGTAGCTCTTAACCGAATCCGGCTGCCAGAATTGCTTCCATTTGTCAGGCTCTCCGGAAATCCGGGCCCATTCGATGGATGCAGACAAATAGCCTATCACCGCCTCGAACCACACATAAATCCGCTTGCCGGGATAACCTTCCAGCGGCAGGGGGATACCCCAGTCGATATCCCGGGTTATAGCCCTGTCTTTCAAACCGTTTTCGAGGTAGCTCAGGGTAAAACGGTATACGTTGGGCCGCCAGAGATTCTCCTTGGTTTTGACCCATTGGATAAGCCTTTCCTGGAATGCGCTGAGGCGCAGGAAAAAATGTTCCGACTCTTCGAATTCCGGGGTCGATCCGCATAACCCGCAGCGTGGCTTCACCAGGTCGACCGGGTTCAGCGGCTGGCCGCATTTGTCGCACTGGTCGCCCCGGGCGCCTTCATAGCTGCAGTTGGGACACTCCCCTTCGACGTAGCGGTCCGGCAAAAACCGGCGGCACTTCGGGCACCATGGCTGGAGTACGGTGTCCTTATAGATATCACCCTGGTTATACAGCTTTAGGAATATATCCTGGGATACCCTTGCGTGGTTTTCGGTGTCGGTATGGGTAAACAGGTCGAAGGAGATACCAAGCTTCTCCCATGATTCCAGGAATGAACGGTGGTATTTCCAGGCGACTTCCGCGGGAGAGCAGCCTTCACGCTCTGCTGAAATGGTAATCGGAGTACCGTGCATGTCCGAGCCCGTAACCATCAAGACCTGGTTGCCCCTGGCACGGTGGTAGCGGGCAAAAATATCCGGCGGCAGGTAGGCCCCGGCGATATGACCCATGTGCAAAGGGCTGTTGGCGTACGGCCAGGCGACGCCTATATAGATGCGTTCTTTCATCGACTATCAGACCAGGCAAACAAACCGGCGCCTTAAACCTGGCCGACCTCCGGTTCCGGCAAAAAGGTGAGGATCTGCTCCCCTTTTTCCCTCTTGTAGTGGGCATAACCCTTGTTCAGGGCACAAGCCACGCAGTAACGGACCGACGTGCCGGTCTCGGCTTCCTTGCCGTTTTCCTCATCTACCACCAGGTATCTCTCCGGATAAGGAATGGAAGCATTACATATATCGCACTTTACGTTCCCCAGTGAAATACAGCCTCTTCGCATCTACTTTCAGAGCTCCTTTTGTATTATTGTCATTTGTTATTTAGATTCAACCAGGCCTGGTATATTTCCCGGCGGCTCAGGCCGGTTTCCAGCGTGGCAGCATTTACAGCATCCCTGGCTTTCATTCCGGCTTTTTTCATCCGGGCCAGTTCAAGCATCATTTTCTCCGTAACTCCTGCCGGCTCCATTTTGCCGGCTCCTTCGATAACCAGCGTGAATTCTCCCCTGGGGTTGGAAAAGTGCTCCAAAGCCTGCTGGACGCTGCCCCGGAATATTTCCTCATACAGCTTGGTCATTTCCCGGCATACGCTGATTCGCCGGTTGCCGAGCGTTAGCATTATATCATTAAGAGAGGCTTTCAGCCTATGCGGCGCTTCAAAAATGACGATAGTCGCCTCCAGGGAGGCTATTCCGGCAAGGGCCCGCTGCCTTTCAACCTTTTTCCGGGGCAGAAAACCCATATACAAAAACCGGTCGGAGGGCAACCCGGAAACCGCTACTGCGCTGGTAACCGCCGAAGGCCCTGGAACCGGAACTACCCTGACACCTTTTTCCAGCGCTCTGACAACCAGTTCGTAACCCGGGTCGGAGATCGCCGGCATGCCTGCTTCCGATACCACCGCCACATCGCCCTTTTCCAACTGATTCAAAATATGCCCGGTCTGGCCCGGCAGGCTGTGTTCGTAATAACTGCAAAGCGGTACCTGGATGCCGTATCTGGCCAGAAGCTGCCCGGTTTTACGCGTATCTTCGGCGGCGATGAGGCTGGATTCTTTCAAAACCCTCAGCGCCCTTAACGTAATATCTTCCAGGTTGCCAATGGGGGTACTTACCAGATACAGGCAATGCACTTGATTCAAGCTCCAAAACATAGATTATAACTTATCACCTGCCCAGCGTCTAACCTTGCCGTTACACAGGCATGCGGGAACCGGTTAAATCTATCTTTATGTAATGTTAATAAAGCTGTTTAGCTTGACTCAGCGCCTGTAGCTCTGTTATAGTTCTTGGTTAATAAGGAGGAGTATTCAGATGACCGACCCCCACTTTAAAAAGCTTCGTCAGGCATATGGGTTTGACGACGTTGCTATAGTCCCGGGCGATGTCACCATCAACCCGGAACAAACCGATGTAAGCTTGAAATTCGGCAACATTACCCTGGATATTCCCGTGCTGGCATCCGCCATGGATGGCGTTACGGATGTAAAATCGGCAGTTGCCATGAGCAAACTGGGCGGCCTCGGGGTTTTGAACCTCGAAGGTGTCCAGACGCGATATGAAGATCCGGATAAGGTTCTCGATGAGATTGCCTGCGCCCCACAGCAGGAAGTTACCGCTTTGCTCCAGAAGCTCTACACTGCCCCGATACGGGACGAGCTGGCGGCAGAAAGAGTCAGACAGATTAAAAAAGCCGGAGCTGTATGCGCCGTTTCAGTTGCGCCTGCCAACACCAAGCGCCTGGCGCCGGTGGTGGCCGAAGCCGGTGCCGATATACTGGTTGTAGCATCTACGGTAACCAGCGCCAAGCATGTCTCCAAGAGTACCCGCGGGCTGATTTTCGAAGAATTATGCCAGTCGCTGGATATTCCGGTCATAGTCGGCAACTGCGTCAGTTACAGCGCGTGCCTCTCCCTTATCAGAACCGGCATTGCCGGTGTGCTGATCGGTGTCGGACCGGGAGCCGCCTGCACTTCGCGGAGCGTTCTGGGCATCGGCGTGCCGCAAATCACGGCTACCATTGACTGCGCCGCCGCCAGGGACACCTACTACGAGGAAACCGGCCGGTATATACCCATAATCACCGACGGGGGTTTCCACCGCGGCGGCGATATCTGCAAGGCGATTGCCGCCGGCGCAGACGGGGTAATGCTCGGTTCCATATTTGCCCAGGCTGCTGACGCGCCCGGCAGGGGGTACCACTGGGGCATGGCCAACCCTCATCCGGCCCTTCCCCGGGGCACCCGCATCAAGGTCGGTACCACCGGTACCCTGGAACAGATTCTCTTCGGGCCTACATCGGTAACCGACGGTTCCCAGAACCTGGTCGGAGCTTTGAAAAACACCATGGGCCTTTGCGGCGCTGCCAGTATTGCCGAAATGCACCAGGCTGAAATGGTTATAGCCCCGGCAATAATTACCGAAGGGAAAGTCTGGCAGTTTGCCCAGGGCCAGGTAAAAAGGTAAGCCCGCCCATCGCTTGAACTGTGAATTTAAAAAAGCTGGCAAGATTCTTGCCAGCTTTTTGTCTGCTATCACCTTTACCGGTTAATAAGGGCTGCCGTCGTCTTCATCGTCATCGCCGTCTTCATCCGGTTCAGGTTCATGGGAACCCGCAGACGGACTGCTTCCGGTGCCGGGTATAACCGGAGCCAGGCGAATCTTCTTGCGCCTGGCCGACAGGTCCAGCTTGTCAATCATAGTCCTGAAGCCGGCAACGATATCGGAATCCGCACAGTCAACATCGACCATGATCCCGTCTATCCCGTATTCCCACATTTCTTCGATTTCCGCTCCGCCGATCTTGTTGCTGGCGTGTATTACCAGCGGTTTGGAAACAGCCACCGCCATACGGTGGCACAGCATATAGTTTTTTAACGTCAAGCGGCAGGGGCTGCCTTCCGCAGAGCCGACCAGCACCGCATCCACCGGCAGGTCGTCCAGCTGGCGCAGGTACTTATCCTCCACCTCCGGGTCCAGCATCAAGATCTTTCCGGTTTCGTTAGCCTTGATGGTATTCATTTCAGCTTCGAGATTCAGCATGTAAAAATCATTATTGCAGGCTGAATTGTTGCCCAGCCAGCAGCCGTATGGCAGCTGGACAGGTTCCTTTTCCATCAGCTTTATAAACCTGTCGGCAATTTCTTCCTGGTGGGTATCGATGAAAACCGCGTCCGCTCCCCGTATCATAAGCGGAGCCTGTTTTTCATCCCCTTTGATCCGGGCAATCAGCACGGGCTTCGGCCGGGGGGCTGCCCTGTTTACTCCGGTAAATCCCAGGGGCGGGGGCTCAAGCCGGGCTGCGATCTTCAACTTGGTTATTAACTGGCTCACGTTGTTCCTTTCTCGTTCGGACTTGCCTGACAAGCAGTGCTTTCAGTTAGTTTAATGGATTGGCCGGATTTTTCCAAACTTTTAACCGCCGCCGCATCAAAACGGGTATATTAATTAAACTTCTAATACCCTATAATATGCAAAATGATTATCAGGAGGATTTACTATGACACTGCCTGTAAAAGAACTGCTGAACCTTTCCGGTAAAGTTGCTGTAGTCACCGGCGGCGCCATGGGTATCGGCAAAGCGATTGCGGCCCGGCTGGCGGAAGCCGGCGCCAGTGTAATAATTGCCGACATAAACCTGGAAGCGGCGCAAAAAACTGCGGACGAGTTGATTGCTGCCGGTTACAAAGCAGAGCCTGTCAGGTCGGATGCCAGCAAGATCGAAGATGCTGAAAACACCATCAGGCAGGCTGTGGATGTATTTGGTGACGTGGATATTCTGGTAAACAACGCCGGGATATACCCGTTTTCCCCGGCTATCGATATGACGGAAGCTGTCTGGGACAAGACCATTGATATTAACCTCAAGGGCACGATGTTTTTCTGCCAGGCCGGCGCCCGGGCCATGAAAGCCCGCAGTCATGGCGGAAAAATAATCAACATCGCTTCCATAGATGCTTTTCGCCCCACCGGAAACGTTGCCCACTATGATGCTTCCAAAGGCGGCGTGGTAATGCTCACCAAGGCTCTGGCCAAGGAATGGGCCCCCCTGGGCATACAGGTAAATGCGGTAGCGCCGGGCTCGATTGCCACTCCCGGCACCAGCGCTTCTATCGCCGGTATCAGCGATGAGCAAAAGGCCGCCCTGACAAAGGCATTTCTGGAAAAAATCCCCCTGGGCCGGATGGGTGAACCTGACGATATTGCCAAAATCGTGCTTTTTCTTGCCGGCCCGGCTTCGGACTACATGGTGGGCGCAGTATTAATAGCTGACGGCGGCTATCTGGTCAACTAATATATGGTGATTGCCATCCAAATTAACCCCGGTTCTGAAACCGGGGTTAATTTTTTATTACCCAAATACCAGCCGGTTGTGCTATTCCCATCGGAAGAAACGTACCGAAACTACCAGGCTCGCCAGCAGCCAGCCCCCCAGCACCAGGAAATCCGTACTTAAACTGAACACGGGGCTGGCTTCCACCATCACCTGGCGCAAACCGTCCCCCAGGTAGCTCAATGGCAAAGCATTCAGAACAGGCTTCATGAATTCAGGCAGGAATTCCACCGGGAAAAATATCCCCGATAAAAACAGCATGGGAAACTGTATAAGCTGTATGACCGGCATAGCGCCCTCTTCGGTTCGCGCAAAAGCCGCCACCATGTAGCCCAGACCGACAAACGTTAGCGTGCCCAGCAGTATCAGGGCCAGAAGCATCAGCCAGTTGCCCAGAATGGCTACATCGAACAGGAAGTAGGCGATGGCAATGATGATGGCGGTTTGGGTCAGTGCCAGCAGTAATCTCAAGAAAACCTGGGAATAAATGATATTGGCGCGGTGTATGGGCGTTGCCCCAAGGCGCTTGAGGATTTTCTTTTCGCGCTGCTGGATCAAAGGCAGGCCGCTGAAGAGCCCCAGGAACATGATGGACATGGCCACGACGCCGGGCACCAGGTAGTCTATATTGCCCAGTTCCTTGAGCTGTATCGATTCTTCCTGGAGACGTACCAGCGCCGGTTGCTGGGTCAGCATCTGGTTGATGCCGTTTACGAACTCTCTTACCACCGGCTGGATTATCTGGATCGATGTCGTTTGCGACGGATCGTAATACAACTTGATGTCGACCGGCTCGCCCCGGGCTATGGATTCGGCTATACCGCCGGGTATATACAGCACGGCCCGGTAACCACCGTTTTCGAGTTCCTCGAGCTGGTCTTCTAGTTCACCCTCGGTGACGCTGAAAATGGGAATCTGCCCGAAGGCTTCGGCTACCGCGGCGCCCGTTGGTGAAGCGTCATCATTTACCAGACCGACGTCATACTGGAATTCTTCCGCTCCGCTGAAAACCAAACCGAAAATCACCATGAACACGACCGGAAAAGCAAAGGTAAAACCCAGGGCCATACGGTCCCGGAAGAACTGTCGCGTGTTAGCGATAAAAAGCTTGAAAAAGGTTTTCAACTCTACTCCCTTATCTTGCGCCCGGTCAATTTCAAAAAAACGTCTTCGAGCGTTGCCTGGCGTACGTGCAGGTTCAAAAGACCGCCGTTCGTATCCTGCTCGGCCATCTTGAGCAGCGCTGCCATACTGGCCGGAATGTCTTGCGAATAAACGCTCACTTCGGTTCCGTCGATGGCTGCCTGGGTAACGCCGGGCATCGCCATCAGGGACTCTTTATCAGGCGGGGAGGCCATTTCGAACTGAATAGCGCTTTCCTTGAAATTGGAACGGATCAAATCACGAGGCGAACCGGCGGCAATGATTTTACCGTAATCTATTATCACCAGCCGGTCGCACAGGGTTTCAGCCTCTTCCATATAATGGGTGGTCAGAAAAACCGTTTTACCGCGGTTCTTCATTTCCTGTATCACCGTCCAAAGGTTGCGCCGTGCCTGGGGGTCGAGTCCGGTGGTGGGTTCGTCCAGAAAAGCGATCTCCGGATCGTTTATCAGGGCGATAGCTACCGAAAGCCTCTGCTGCTGGCCGCCGGAAAGGTTCTTGGAGAGCACTTTACGGGAATCTGTCAGGGAAACCCTTTCCAGGACCTCTTCTACGCTTATATGCCGTTTGTAGAACGAGGCAAACAGGTCCAGCACCTCTTCTACGTTCAGCAACGGCAGCAGCGAAGGGGCCTGCAACTGGATACCGATTCGTTCCTTGATTTTATCCGAGCCCCTGCCGTGCTTCATACCCAGAACGCTCACCGAACCGGAATCCGGTTCACGCAAACCTTCGATAATTTCGGTAGTAGTGGTCTTGCCGGCGCCGTTGGGGCCAAGCATGCCGAACACTTCACCGGCTTCCACATGAAAACTGATGCCGTCGACCGCCTTTATGGCGCCGTAGGTTTTGTAAAGGTTTTCAACTGTTATTACCACGCCTGTTATCTTACAACTATCACCGGCACTATTACAAAAATTCATCGTTGTTTCGGTGCACACCCGTTGATGCCTGTTGAACTGCACCTTTATTGAGGAGTAATATAAATCAAACAGTTTCGGAGGTACTATTATGAAAGCTCTTGTAGTATATAATTCGGTGTACTCCAATACGGAAAAAATCGCCAATGCCATCGGCAAAGGCCTCGAAACATCTGCCGAAGTCAAGGTGCGCAAGGTAAACGAAGTTGACCCCAAATACCTTAGCGAATACGGTCTGGTAGCCGTGGGCTCACCCACACAGGGCGGGCGGCCTCTGCCTTCTATAAAAACCTTCCTGGATGGTATTCCGGCAGACGGCCTCAAGGGTATGAAAGTGGCATCTTTCGACACCGGCATGCCCGGTGAAGGGAAGGGATGGTTTCTGAAGCTGGTAGTCAAGATACTGGGTTATGCCGCACCCCGTATAGCCAAAAGCCTCGAAGCCAAAGGCGGGACCATGGCAGCTCCACCGGAAGGCTTCTTCGTGGAAGACAAAGAAGGCCCGCTCTCTGACGGAGAAGAGGAAAGGGCTGCCACCTGGGCCAAGGGACTGGTCAGTAAGTAGCGCCTGCAGGCCGGGCAGACAAATCAACCCATGGCGGTCGCTACACCTTCTCCGGTATCCGGCTCTGCCCTGGAATATCAGATTTCTGGAGCCCGGTTATTTTTCCAGTGCCTCGGCTACTGCTGCCAGCAGTTCGTTTCCGGAATAGGGCTTGTTAATAAAATGATAGTTCTGCTGTTTGATGACTTCGATCTGCGATTTGTGGTTGGCATAGCCGCTGGAAGTCAGTACAGCCAAACCGGGCTTTAATGCCAGCAGCTTGCTGACCAGGTCGAGCCCGTTGCCGTCGGAGAGAACAATGTCGGTAAAAACCATTTCGATTTCGGACCGGTGGCTGGCGAACTCCGCTTCAGCCTGGGCCAGAGACGCGGCTTCATATACTTTATGGCCTTCATTTTCGAGGATATTCCTGGCTAGTTTACGTACGCCTTCTTCGTCTTCCACGACCAGAATGGTAGCCTGTTTAGGGTGATCGCGCTTCACCTGGGTACCTGCCTGCCGGGAAACTGGTTCTTCGGAGTCCACCGGCAGATAGATTTTAAAAACCGTACCCTGCCCGATTTCGGAATAAACGTTTATCCACCCCTGGGATTGCTTGATTATGCCGTAGATGACCGATAGCCCCAGCCCCGTACCCTTGCCCTCTCTCTTGGTGGTAAAGAAGGGTTCGAACAAGCGCTGTTTCGTCTCCTGGTCCATGCCCTGACCCGTGTCTTCTACCGTCAGCCTTATAAACCTGCCCGGCCGGGCTTCCGGGTTGAACAGAGCGTATTCTTCATCTGTTTCAACCGCGCCGGTTTCGAAAGTCAGGGTTCCGCCGGCGGGCATAGCATCCTTGGCATTGACCGCCAGGTTGATCAGCACCTGGTCAATCTGGTGGGGATCCAGAGTTGTTTTCGGCAGACCCGGAGCAAGTTTGATGACCAGGTTGATGTCTTCCCCGATAAGGCGTTTGAGCATTTTGGAAACATTGGCAACAATCTGGTTGATATCGACCAGTTGCGGAAAGAACGGTTGTTTCCGGGAAAAAGCGAGCAGTTGCCGGGTCAGGCTGGCGGCTCTTTCCCCGGACTGGTAAATCTCCTGGATTTCACCACGTGTTTCGGCATCGGTTTCCTTCTCAAGCAGGATCTGGCTGTACCCGAGAATAACGGTAAGCAGGTTGTTGAAATCGTGCGCCACCCCGCCGGCAAGCCGCCCGACGGCTTCCATCTTCTGGGCTTGAACTAGCTGGATTTCGAGTTTCTTCTTATCCTCCTCCGCTTTCGCCACGTCAGTAACATCCCATACCAGGGATACCATCAGGTTTTGCCTGGTCAGGGGTATATTCTGGGCATTTATCACTCTCTTTCTGCCGTCCCTGCCGGTTGCGACGAACCTCTCCCAGCGCATGCGTGATTCGTCACCGCTGGCAATATCCTCCATGACCTGTTTCTTCAGAGGTTCGTTCCCCGGATAAACCAGGTCGAAGAATTTATCGACACTGGCAAACGCTTCCCGTGGCCAGCCGTATATTTCTTCGAAGCGCCGGTTCATGTACTGGGCTTTGCCGTCATCAATGGTGTTGACGGCCAGCCCCACGGGCATATTGTCTACAATAGCCTGGATAAACTCACTCCGGTGCTTCAGTTCTCTGAACAGAATGGAATACGGTTTTTCCAGCCCGGTTTCGATCACCGCCTTGTAGATCAGGGAAAACGAACAGAATTTTAAAAAATGGCCTACAACGTTGGCAATACCGGAAACATCGGTATAGAGGGTAAAAGCCAGTTCGGCAAACACCTTGAACACCAGCCCCCAGCATATCAGGGCGGCAATACCGGCATCGAAATATTTCCGCTGTTTGCGCAGCAGCAGTATTGCGGCAATAAGTATTGCCGCAATTACATACTCGCTTGCAATCTTGAAAACTGTCAGTCCCTGGCCTTCGATGAAACAATCCGGGAAAATGTCCCGGTAAAATATGGAAAGCAGTAACATTCCAAACGCCAGAGTGAAGGCTGTGAAAACAAAGTTGGCTTTGACCGTCCGGTTGATAAGCAGTAAGGCTAAAACGAAGGACACACTCTCAAAATACCGGGCACCTATCCAGAGTTCGGTGGCAAGATTGGCCCCGGTTGCCGGAAACACACCCATGCCCCGGTAGGCCAGTGTATGCAGAAAATCAATTGCCCCCACAAAGAGAAATGAAATGCCGATTATTACAAAGAAATTGTTTTCCAGGAAACGGCGGGAATTCCAGGTGAACATAAAAACGGAAAAGGCGATGGCTATGCTGAATATCTCGACAATGCCATGAAACAGGAGATAATTGCTCCTGCTGATCACATACAGCACTGCCAGGAAAATTACCAGGGTAACAAGGGTCTTACCGTTGTTTTTCAAAAAGTCACCGGTTTTACCCACAGGTTTCTCCTTGAATCAACACTTTTTCATGCGCTGTTTAATAGATTGCTGAATTGACATTAAATAATACTATCCCCGCATTCAGATGCTGTCAATGGTTTTACAGCTTGAACAAATTAATGCCTTCCAAATCGATGTATTAAGGACACCGTAATAACAGCCAATCGCTCAGACAACAAAACGGGGGTGGCTCTTCAGTCTATATAGCCCATCACCTATTCCGCGATCTCGATCTGTTGCGGCGGCATCTCCTTACCCCTTGACCTCTTTCGAGGGCGGCAATACCGTGTATTCAAGGTAGACCACATGGCCATGGTCATGGTAAACCATCAACTTTTCCGCTTCACCTGCAGCGATGTATTGTGAGGCAGTCATGGTAGAAGCCGTTCCGTCTGCAGCAATCATTTCAAAATTAACAGTAAAACTGCCGCCCTGTTTGTCAATATTCTTCACGGTCACCCAGACATCCGATCCGGCAAACCAGTAGCGGTTCAGATATTTCGCTTCGACTACCAGGTACTCCAGCGGAACGAGCATTGAATGTGGTTCCTGTTCATAAGATTTCGCTCCGGCTGTAAGTGTTGTCTGTCCTTCACCGGCCATGTTTACAAGGAGGACAACGAATACAAATAGAAAAACGGCAGACAGCAGAACCGTTATCCCGATAAGCCATTTAACGAAACGACCTTTTTTCACTCTGGCCCGTCACCCAATCCGGCACCTGAAATTTCCAGGAGGGACTCAAGGAATCACACAACTATACTCCAGTAAAACTTGTTACGCCAGTAACGACAGGGAGTTATTGTAACGGCCCTGACTGGAGAGGAGGAAACTGAAAGTAAAATTAGCTTCAGGGGTTTGCCGCTTTGTTCGTAATATGTTATTTATCGTACATTGAAAACCTTCAAGATTAACATTGATCTATGTTACACTTATAGTGAACCTTGAATAATAAATCCTGCTAGAATTGCACGGGAGAAAATCGTGGAAAGTGAAATAATCTTCTTGATAGAGGAAACACCCGATGGTGGTTTTACCGCGAAGGCTATTGGATACAATATATTTACCGAAGCCGATTCTTTAAGTACGTTGAAGGCAATGCTAAAAGATGCGGTAAATTGTCATTTTGACCATAATGACAAACCCAAGCTTATTCGTATGCACACAGTCAGGGATGAAATTATTGCAGTATGAAACTGCCCAGAAACCTGGGAGGAGAAGAGCTGGCTGTCCTTCTAAGCAAATATGGATACCAGCCAACCCGCCAAACCGGCAGCCATCTGCGGTTAACTTCTCTTGTCGCAAATAAAGAGAACCATATTACAATACCCAGGCATAAACCCCTGAAAATTGGTACTCTCGGTTCGATTATCATCGAAGTAGCTATTCAATTAAATATGAAACGCCAGGAATTAATTAGTACTCTATTTACGGGTTAATTATCTAATCTTTTCAGGACTATATAGCTGGAGCCAGCGAAGAGACTCGAACTCTTGACCGACGGTTTACGAAACCGTTGCTCTACCACTGAGCTACGCTGGCACTTGACAGGCACCCCTTAAGACTGCGGACAGACTAAATTATAGGTAAGTGCCTTTTGGTTGTAAAGCAGAGCCTGCTTTTTCGACTTGTTGTATAATATTCCCGAGAATTAAATATGTGAGGTTGCTTTTACATGTCCGAAAAAACCTATTCCGCTCCACCGCTCATGACCATCGACCCCAAAAAGGACTATTTTGCCACCATCGAAACAGACAAGGGCAATATCCTGCTGGAGCTTTTTGCCGCCGATGCCCCCAAAACGGTAAACAACTTCGTGTTCCTGGCAAGGGAAGGGTTCTATGACGGCGTCGTGTTCCACCGTGTCATCCCCGGCTTTATGGCCCAGGGCGGAGATCCCACCGGAACCGGCCGCGGCGGCCCCGGCTATACATTTGCCGATGAATTTTCCGGCCAGCGCCACGGTACCGGCACCCTGTCCATGGCCAATGCCGGGCCCAACACCAACGGTTCCCAGTTTTTCATTACCTATGCTCCGCAACCCCATCTGGACGGGCGCCACTCGGTTTTCGGCCAGATGATCAGCGACATAGAAGTATTGAAAGCCATCACCAACGGCGACGTGATGAAGCGCGTCATCATTACCGAAAAATAGCAGGGGAAATCATAACCGCCGGGGCACAGGTTTCATGCGGGCTTGAGTGTCCTGGTGGTTATAAGCATACTGGTGTAGTTGGGCAGTACTTCACCTTCATCCGGGATGAAACTATCTTCGAAGAACCCGGTGATTACAAACCCGGCTTCTATCTGCCCGCCGATCTGGTCTTCCAGGCTATGGCCGAATTCCATGGGTTCATCCGGGCCGATAACTTCCAGCCGGTCCGGGTCGTGCATGTGCTCCAGGTCCGAATAAGGTACAGCGTATTTCACCTGTAAAATACCCTGCTGTTCCAGTTTCAAATCGAACATATACATTATCGGGTTGTAGAAACCGGCAATCAAAGTGCCGCCTTTCCTGAGAACCCGGCAGGCTTCGCGCCATACGGGCTTTACATCCGGCACAAAAAGGTTGGAGGTCGGATGGACTATCATATCGAAGGTTTCATCTTCAAAAAGAGACAGGTCGCGCATGTCTCCTTCTATCAGCCGCAGTTCCAGGCCTTCCCTCTCCGCCACCAGGCGGTCCTGGGCGAGCTGTGCCGGAGAATTGTCGAGAACTGTAACTCTGGCACCCGCTGCCGCAAGTACCGGCCCCTGCTGGCCGCCGCCGGATGCCAGGCATAGAATTTCCAGACCCTGCATGGAAGCAGGAAACCAACTCCTGGGCACGGGTTTTAGCGGCGTCATGACAATGGACCATTCACCCCGCCGGGCTTTTTCAATCACCTCACGGCTGACAGGTAGGGTCCATTCATTCTTTTTCTCGACCAGCCGGTCCCAGGCTCCCCGGTTGTATTCCCTGACATCCATAACCCATACCTCTTGCTCGTAAATTAATACCTAAAGCCTTTTTAAAAGCTCTTATTCATCCCCGAAAAGCCGCTCCGGTGCAGATTGCGCGCATGCGAGCCCCAGTTCTTTCAACAACCCGGTGGCATTACGCGGAGCATATGCCTGGTAGTGATTGTTGAAGAAGGCAAACACCTGCCTGACACGGTTTGCCGCCTGCTTTACCTCTCCGGCCAGCTCTGTTATTTCCTGACGGGAATACAGGTACTTATACCTGGTTTCGACGTTGCCTTTCCACCACATCTTGGCGTTTCTGCCGTGAAAACGGAAATAGGCAAAGTCAGCCGTTAATGGCAAATCAGCGGCAACCGATGTACCGAACCTGGGCTCATCCAACCGCACCCAGCTGGCATTGCCGGCATGCAACAAACCGGCGGTTGCCGGGTCGTCGCTCCAGCTTCTGTGGCGCAGTTCTACAGCCAGGCGGTAGCCGCCAAAGGTATGCATCAGCGCCGCCAGCAGTTGCCGGGATTCTTCGCTGTTCTTGAAACTCGGCGGGAACTGCGCCAGCAGAGCGCCCAGTGTGCCGGACTCCTGCAGCGGTTCCAGGCTGGATTTGAAAATGGCTACGTCATCCGGCGATATGGCGGCCGTTTCGCCGGTAGCTGTTTCATACATGCCCGGATGGGTAAACTTCTGCCACAGTTTGACGGTGAAAAGAAAGCCTTCGGGTACGGCAGCTGCCCATTTTCGAGAAAGTTCAGGCGCCGGCGGGCGGTAGAAAGAAGAGTTCAGTTCCACCGCATGAAAAAACCGGCAGTAATACTCCAGTTCGTTTTTTGTGCCGCACGGATAAAAATATCCCTTCCAGGTGCCTTCCCCGCCAGGGTAGCTCCATCCGGAAGTTCCGATATACACTTCAGCTTTCGTAACCATCACCTGCAATCCTAATTATAGCTAATTGACGCCGTTTAATATACTGTGCTAAATTACCCCACAATATCTTGCCGGTTGGCGGCGCAGGCTGGAACCGGGATTGTTTCACCGTGTGGGGCCAGCCTGTAACGTTTATGGGCAAAAAGGAATGGAGAAAAAAGTGAAAAGACGCATAATGGCAACAGGGCTGGTTATGGTCATCCTCGGCTATACTTTTCTCGGAGGCTGTTCCAACGGCGATACCGAGATTTTTGAGTTTTCTTATTCCAACTTTTTTCCATCCACTCACTTGAACTCCGCACTGGCTGAAGAATGGATAGAAGAGATTGAAAGCCGGAGTGATGGCCGCATCGTAATCAACTACTATCCGGGAGGCTCTCTAACCGCCGCAGCAGCCATATACGACGGGGTAGTCCAGGGCATTTCGGATATCGGCATGTCCTGCTTTGCCTACACGCCCGGCCGTTTCCCCGTATCGGAACTGGTCGACCTGCCTCACGGCTACCCCAACGGATACGTAGCCACCATGGCAGCCAACGATTATTACACCGAATTCGAACCGGCTGAACTGGACGATGTAAAGCCGCTGTATTTTCATGCCCACGGCCCTGGTGTTATCATAACCACCCAGAAAAAGGTCAGCACTCTTAATGATCTTAACGGCCTGATCCTGAGAGCAACCGGTATAGGCGCCAATGTAGTTAAAGCCCTCGGCTCGGAGGGTTACGGCGCTTCCCAGGGTGAAACATACGAACTCATGGCCCGCGGCGTGGTTGACGGCAGCTATACTCCCAGGGAAGTGCTGAAGGGCTGGAACCAGGCTGAAGTGGTAAAATATGTTACCAACTGCTACGAAGTCGGCAATACCACCATGATGTTCGTGGTTATGAACAAATCGAAATGGAACGCTCTGCCCTCTGATTTACAGAAGATTGTCTCCGATGTAAGCGCTGAATGGGCGGAAAAACACGGCATGGTCTGGGATTACTACGACAAAGCCGGAATCGATCATTTCCTGAGCCTCGGCGAGGGAAGGGAAGTTGTCGAACTTTCCGCCAGCGAGGTAGAAACCTGGAAGGAAACCGCTGTCGAACCGCTCATCAACCAGTATATTACCGATAAAACCGCCCTCGGTCATGATGCCGAAGGCTATGAAGAATACCTGCTGGAAAGGGTAGAATACTGGTCCGGCAGAGCCCCTTCCCTGGAAGAAAGCGTCGACTGGGTTGAAGAAAACCTGGCAGAATTTATAACCGGTTAGCGCTGGTGCCTGTTTTATGTGAACTTTACGGCCCTGGATTTTCCAGGGCCGGGTCTTGATATGAGAATACATGGAACGCCTGAAGAAAATTACCGAACTTGTTAACCGTAATTTGAACTGGGTGGCCGGAGCCGGCCTGGTTGCCATGCTGGCGCTTACCTTCGCCGATGTAATCGCGGTCAAGGTTTTCAAAACGCCGATCCCCGGCGCTATTGAAATGGTCAGTTTCCTGAGCGTGGTGGTTATCGCTTTTGCTATTGCCTATACCCAGCAGCTCAAAGGCCATATCCAGGTGGAATTTTTCGTATCCCGCCTGCCGGTAAGGCTCAGATCGCTTATCGGAGTCCTGGTTACAGCTGCCGGGATAGCACTGTTTGCCTTGCTTGCCTGGAGAAGCTTTGAGTATGCCCGGGTCTTACAGTTGAGCGGGGAAGTTTCCATGACCCAGCGGATTCCGTTCTATCCGTTCGTCTACGCCATAGCCTTTTGTTGTATCCCGGTTTGCCTGCAGCTCCTGGTAGAACTGCTGGAATTTTTTAACCGGCTGGTTAAAAGATGACGCCTGTCGTTGCCGGTCTGCTCGGCATTTTCGTTTTGATCTTTCTGTTCCTGCTTGGGATGCCGGTGGGTTTTGCCATGGCAGCCGTGGGCACCGCCGGTTTTTGCCTTCTTGTCTCGCCCGAAGCCGGCCTCAGCCTGCTTGCCAGGGACGTGTTTGCCACTTTTTCCAGCTACTCCCTGACGGTTATCCCCATGTTCATTTTTATGGGCTCGCTGGCTTTTGCTACCGGTATGAGCCGGAAATTGTATGACTCGAGTCATAAGATATTCGGGCAGATGAGGGGAGGCCTGGTGGTTGCTACCATCGCCGCCTGTGCCGGTTTTGCCGCTATCTGCGGTTCCACCAACGCCACCGCCGCCGCCATGGGCCGGGTGGCACTGCCGGAAATGAAGCGTTACGGCTACGACGATTCACTGGCTACCGGCAGCGTAGCGGCAGCCGGGTCGCTGGGAATACTCATACCGCCGAGTACCATTTTCATGGTTTACGGCATCCTTACCGAACAGTCCATCGGAGCACTGTTCTTATCCGGCATCCTGCCCGGCCTGCTTCTTGCCGCTTTGTTCATCGGCGTGGTGTATATACTTTGCTGGCGCAATCCGGCGCTGGCACCTGCCGGCCCGGCGACTACATGGAAAGACAAGCTCACCGGCCTTACCGGCATGCTGGATACGGTGATACTGTTTTCTCTGGTTATCGGTGGCCTGTTCCTGGGCTGGTTCAGCCCGATGCAGGCCGGCGCGGTAGGCGCTGCCGGCGTGCTGATACTGGGGCTGGCCCGGCGCAGCCTGACTATGCCGGCTTTCCTGTTTGCCGTTAAGGATGCTCTGAAAATTACCTGCGAGGTCATCGTAATCATCACCGGAGCGGTGGTTTTCGGCCACTTCATGGCCGTTACCAAGATCCCCCTGAACCTGGCTGACTGGGTCGGAGGGTTGGACCTGCATCCGGCAGCCATCATGGGCATTATCGTGCTGATTTACCTGGTCGGCGGTTTTTTCATGGATGCTCTGGCTATGGTCACGCTGACCATACCGATTATTTTCCCCCTGGTGACATCGCTGGGCTTCGACCCGATATGGTTCGGCGTAATAATCGTGCTCATTACCGAAATGGGTGTTATCACGCCCCCGGTGGGTATCAACGTTTACGTAATAAAGAGCATCAGCGATAACGTGCCGCTGGAAACTATTTTCAAGGGGATATTCCCGTTCCTGGCGGCTATTTTGCTGGCTATCGGTATCCTGCTGGCATTCCCGCAGATTGCCACCATACTGCCCAGGCTGCTGCATTAATAACACCGTATAACTGAAAGAACAGTCATGACGATACTGGATTTGATTAGCCGCAACGCCACCAGCCGCCCGGATGAGACAGCTCTGATCGAACTGGCTCCATCGCGCAACCATCGGCGTTCGATTACCTGGCAGGAGTTCGACAGCCGGATCAATCAACTGGCTAACGCTCTTGCCGCCGGAGGCATCGGCCCCGGCGGTAAAGTCATCCACCTGATGATGAACTCCATCGACTGGCTCGTCGGCTACTTTGCCATATTGAGGACCGGGGCCTGGGCAGTGCCGCTTAATTTCCGCTTTACCTCCCGGGATATCCTGTATTGTGCCGGCATCGCCGAAGCGGATGTGATGATCCTGGGTGAAGAATTCGCCGAAAGGGTTGAACAAGCCCGTCCGGGCCTCAAGATTAAAAGATATATCTTTGCCGGGCAGAGCGAACCGGCTGGAATGGAAAGTTTTTCACGCCTCCTTGACTCCAGCCCGGCAGATCCTTTGAATCTGGAACCCGGGCCGGAAGATATCTGCGGCCTTTACTTCACCTCCGGCACAACGGGAGACCCCAAACCTATCGTGCTGACCCATAAAAACCTGATGTGCGCCGCAGTTACCGAGCAGCGCCACCACCGGCAGGCCCCGGGTGATAATTTCATACTGCTGCCTCCCTTGTATCACACCGGCGCCAAAATGCACTGGTTCGGCAGCTTGATGTCCGGCAGCAGGGCAACTATCCTTACCGAAATCAACCCGAAAAATATCCTGGATGCCATCCATTCGGAAAGGGGCACCATCGTCTGGCTGCTGGTGCCCTGGGCACAGGATATCCTGGGCGCTCTGGACCGGGGAGAACTCAGACTCGAAGACTACGATTTGAGCTGCCTGCGGCTGATGCATATCGGCGCCCAGCCCGTACCGCCAAGCCTGGTCAAGCGCTGGAAGCAGTACTTCCCCGGGGTTGCCTACGACACTAACTACGGCCTGAGCGAAAGCACCGGTCCGGGATGCGTTCACCTGGGAGTTGAAAACGAGCATAAGGTGGGAGCTATCGGTAGAGCCGGGTATGGATGGAGTACCCGCATCGTAGACGAAGCAGGTAAAGATGTCGAACCCGGCGAGGTGGGCGAACTGCTGGTCAAGGGTGCCGGCGTTATGAAGGAATACTACAAGAACCCGGCCAGAACCGCCCAGGCCATCAGGGACGGATGGCTGTATACGGGGGACATGGCCAGGGAGGATGCTGACGGTTTCATTTTTCTTGTCGACCGCAAGAAGGACCTGATAATAACGGGCGGCGAAAACATATTTCCGGTCGAAGTGGAAGAGGTTATCTCCGCCCACCCCAAGGTTTACGATGTGGCGGCAATCGGGGTCAAGGACGAACGCCTGGGTGAAATCGTAGCGGTGGTAATCGACCCCCAGCCCGGCACAGAGCTTACCGAGCAGGAAATCACCCGGTATTGTGAAGAAAATCTGCCGCGTTATAAAAGGCCCCGTCTGATTTTCTTCGACAAAGTGCCCCGCAATCCTACCGGGAAAATTGAAAAGCCGGTATTGAGAGCCAGGTACAACTAAGGCCTGCCCTGCTCATCTGCCTTGTGCCGTAGGGGCACGTATTTGACTCGACACCGGCTGTTTTGTTATTTTAACCATAACCAGGAGGAATATTTGCCCCAGCTATACTGGAATGTCAAACCCCCCGCTCCAGCCGATTTCCTGGCCGGAGAAAACGGGTTTTCCCCTTTGGTGAAGCAGATCCTTTTTAACCGCAACCTCACCAACCTGAGCGCTATCGAGACATTTCTTAATTTCAATGCCAGCCTGAGCCACGATCCGTACCTGCTGGCGGATATCGAGCCGGCAACTGCGCGAATTTACAAGGCGCTTCTCTCCGGTGAACAAATCGCTGTTTACGGAGACTTCGACGCCGACGGTATCACCGGTACCGCCCTGCTGGTGGAAGCCATTGAAAAACTCGGCGGGAATGTTTTTCCGTATATACCTCACCGGTTGAATGAAGGCCACGGGATTAACCGGGCTGCCCTGAACGAGCTTAAGGAGCGCGGTGCCAGCCTGATAATCACCACCGATTGCGGTGTTACCGGAATTGCCGAAGCCCGTCAGGCCAGGCGAAAAGGAATTGACCTGGTAATTACCGACCATCACAACCCCCTGGAACAACTGCCTGAAGCTGTAGCCGTCATCAACCCCAAGCGTGCGGATTCTGATTACCCTTTCCGGGAACTGGCAGGGGTAGGAGTAAGCTACAAGCTTATCCAGGCTCTTTACCGCAGTGTCGGCAAGGAAGAGGAAGCTGAGCAGTTCCTGGACCTGGTCGCGATAGGCACGGTGGCCGACATGATGCCCCTAACGGGTGAAAACCGGTACCTGGTCCATAAAGGCCTGGAACGCATAAACCGCTCTCCCCGGCTGGGAATACGCATGATGATGGAATTCGCCGGGTTAAACCAGGGAGGGATTTCAACCGAGGACATCTCCTGGGCGCTGGCTCCCCGCCTCAATGCCGCCGGCAGGCTGGAACATGCCCTGGGCGGTTACAACCTTCTGGCCACTACCGACTGGAAAGAAGCCCACCGCCTGGCAGCCAAACTGGAAGAGCAGAACGTCGAGCGCCAGAAAATGACGGTCAAGGCCTGCACGCATGCCAGGGAACAGATATCCCAGGTCGTGCCGGGCAACCTCCTGGTAGCCCGTGCCGACGAATTTCCGGCCGGCATCATAGGGCTCGTTGCCGGACGCCTCACCAATGAATTCTACCGGCCGGCCGTGGTTATAAAGACGGGGCAGAAAATCTGCCAGGGCAGTTGCCGCTCGATCGCTGAATTTGATATTATCAACGCCATCAACAGCCTTTCAGGCCTTTTGAACCGCTACGGCGGCCATCCGCAGGCGGCAGGTTTCAGCCTGAAAACTTCCAACCTGAAACCTTTTTTGGAGCAGCTCGCCCGGCTTGCCGAAGACAGGCTGAGCGACCAGGAGCTTAAGCCTTCTATCGATATTGACGCCGAAGTAAAACTGAATGAACTCGGCGGCAAAACTTATCAGGCTATCTCGGCCCTGGCCCCGTTCGGCAAAGGCAATCCTTTACCGGTGCTGATGAGCCGGGAGGTAGAGGTGGTCAATTGCCGGCAGATGGGAAGTACCGGCAAACACCTGCGTCTTAAAGTTAAAAATGGCGGCGCTGTCTGGGATGCCGTTGCTTTCGGCCAGGGGGATTATTTTTATGAAATCAGCGGCAAGCTGGATATAGCCTTCAACCTGGACCAGGATGAATGGAACGGCGAGACCCGGCTGAGGTTGAAACTGATGGATATGAAACCTGCCGGATCATAAGTTAGCATCGAGGAGCCTTGAATAATATGAGTGAAACATTGGCTGGAATTCTGGCAGTCGTTTGCGGTTATTTTATCGGTTCGGTTCCTTCCGCCTATATTGCCGGCCACCTGGTTAAAAAGGTAGATATACGTACTATCGGCAGCCGCAACATGGGCGCAATGAACACCTTCTACAACCTGGGATTTTTACCGGGAGTCATGGTCCTGGCAGCCGATATTCTCAAAGGCGCCGGTGCGGTCGCCCTGGCCCGTTTCCTGTGCGGGCTGGCTACCGGTGGCGAAACTATCGTCATCATAGAAATGCTGGCCGGGTTGTTTGCCGTCATCGGCCACAACTATCCGGTATGGCTCAAGTTCAAGGGCGGCAAAGGCGGCGCTACCCTGATAGGGGTTATCATTTTCCTCATGCCCTGGGCCCTGCCGATCGGCTTCGTGTTATTCCTGATCCTTACCGCCATTACCCGAGTCCCAACCTTGAGCTATGGCCTGGCAATGGTAAGTTTTCCCTTCATTGCCTGGCTTATTTACGCCAGGGGCGATTATGTAGCCTACTCAGCCGTTATGCTGCTGATCCCGTTTTTAAGCTACATACCCCGTTTAATCGAAATGCGCGCCAAGGGCGGCTCATGGTCCAGGGTTATCAAGCGCAAGAACTTGAAGGACCGGTTTTAGGTTCCATACAGCAGCATCTTCAGGATTTGCCGCGCCGCCGCTTTATCCAGGGGTTCGTTGTTGTTGCCGCATTTGGGTGACTGGATACAGCTCGGGCAGCCTTCTTCACAGCCGCAGGCGCTTATCAGTTTCAGAGTTGCCTCCCACAGCCGGGTGATTATTTCGTAACCTTTTTCAGCAATGCCGATACCTCCCGGGCAGGCATCATAAATAAATACCTGGGGTTTGCCGGTATCTTCGTGCAGCACGGTAGATACTCCCCCGATATCCAGCCGGTCGCACATGGCAAAAAGCGGCAGGAGGCCGATAGCGGCGTGCTCGACCGCGTGCAACCCACCCGCCAGGTCCAGCCCCTCCCGGGCCAGTTTCGATACCATACCGGGAGTGATGTCGAACCAGAGGCCAATAGTTGAAAATATTTCATCCGGCAAATCCAGGGGTTTCTGGTCGATCAATTTTTCCGAATACTGTTCTTTACGCTTGTAGGCAATCACCGAAGTGGTTACTTCGACCTGCCCCAGGCATACCTGCACATCCCCGAAGGTTTTATGTTGTTGCTGCCGGATAATTGTCAGGGTCGTCAGGTCGTCGGCTACGGTGTAATAAGCTGCTTCTACCGGCTGGACGGTGGCATTGCCGGCCGCAAGATCGAGCCCGGTAACCAGGTAGGTTTCCCCCTGGTTCAGATATATGGCGCCTTCATGCGCCTGAAACAAAGCCGTGCTGCGTTCCAGCGTATCTATCAGCGAGCCGGAACCGATGTCGACGATGCTGATTGCCTGCCCGGATGAGGAGCGGATGTCAACTGATTTTGCCGGATAATCCAGGCTGGGGTGGACATACCATTTTTCCCGCCGCCCCGTCAGCTTACCTTCTGCTTCCAGGTTCTCCAGGGCGAGCTTGAACCCCGGGCCGAAAAATACTTCGTCCTTAATCTGAAGCGGGTGTTCCCAGGCTGCGCAGGCCAGATGACGGTTCAAAATATAGGGATTATCCGGGTTGATCAACGCATTTTCGTACCGCCTGCCGAAAAAAGCCTCCGGATGGCCCATCAGGTACTGATCCAGCGGGTCATCGCGGCCGATGAGCACTGTGAGGGCTTTTCGCCCCCTCCTGCCGCTGCGGCCTGCCTGCTGCCATGTGCTGGAAATCGAACCCGGATAACCGGCAATCACGGTGGCATCCAGTTCGCCGATGTCTATTCCCAGTTCCAGCGCATTGGTAGCCACTACACCGGCAAGCTCACCACGGGTAAGCTCCTTTTCGATCTCGCGCCGGACCTGCGGCATGTAGCCGGCCCGGTAAGGCTTGATTCTGGGGGCATGCTCCGGGCTGCTCTTTTTCAACTGGTCCCGGGCATAGGTATAAATGAGTTCGGTCAAACGGCGCGTCCTGGTAAAGGCCAGCGTGCGTATGTCATGGCTTACCAGTTCTGAAAACAGCATGGCGGTTTCACTGTTGGTGCTCTTGCGTCCGGTTTGCCCGGCTTCGTCACATGGGGGATTCCAGAAAACAAACTCCCTGGGGCTGCCCGGCGAGCCGTCCTTTTCTACCACCTCGAACGGCAGCCCGGTAAGGCTGGAAGCCTGCTCCTGTGGATTGGCGATAGTTGCCGAACACAGAATAAACACGGGGTCGGAACCATACAGCCGGCACAGGCGCCGCAGGCGCCGCATTACCAGTGCGACGTTCGAACCAAAAACTCCCCGGAACACGTGAGCTTCATCCAGCACAACATATTTCAACCGGGCCAGGAAGCGCCCCCAGTCCGCATGCCGCGGCAGTATGCCGACGTGGAGCATATCGGGGTTGGTAATAATCAAGCCGGCTTTCGACCTGGCCCTGCTCCGTTCTTCGCCGGGGGTATCACCGTCATAGGTCATTGCCGTAAATCCCCGGAACCCGGCTGCTTCCGCAAGCCTGCACACGCCGCGAAGCTGATCCTGGGCAAGTGCTTTGGTGGGAAACAAATACAGAGCGCGTGACGATGGGTTTTCCAGCAGGGCTTCCAGCACCGGAATGTTATAAGCCAGGCTTTTACCGCTTGAACTGGGTGTTGCCAGTATGACGTTCAAGCCCTGGTTTACCAGGTTGATTGCTTCAGCCTGGTGACTGTACAGTGGCCACATCCCCGCTGTTGCCAGTGCTTTTTCCAGGCATACCGGCAGGGTTCTGCCAAGTTCGCCGGGTATGGCCTGCATTGAAGGGATATCCTCGGTATGGCAAATCTGCCCTTTGTAGAATGGCTGTGATGTTATGTAAGCCAGAAATTCTTCGGGGTTCATCAGCTAGACCGTGATCAACTCTATCTGAGTTTCGATAACCCTGACGGAGAAACGGCCGCTTTCGATGAAATTCAACAACCGGGTAATCGTTTCGTCGATAACGGCCTTGTCGCTGCTCACCAGGCTAATACCCAGCACCCCGCTGCCCCACTTGTCCTGATCTTCTATCTCGGCTATGGACACGTTGAACCTGTTTTGCACCTGGACAATAATCGGACGGATCAACTGGCGCTTGCCTTTGAGCGAAGCATTGCCGGACAACGAGAGATGAATTCTTATGACGCCTACGTGCATTTGGCCTGCCCTGCCTCCGGTTGGTTGATGACCCAGCTCCCTGCTGAACGTGATGATAAGGCTCTTCATTTTAACACTTTGAATTGCGGCCCGGTAGTCGAACCGGGGGCATGATTCTAATTGACACACCTGAAAGCACCGCTATAGAATATGGAAAATGCAACTGAGCACGGACAACTGAATGACCATTGAAAACAAGGTAAAATTGTTTAAAGCCCTTTCCGACGAAACACGCCTGCGCATTCTTAACCTGATTATCGAACAGGAATGCTGCGTCTGCGAGGTAATGCAGACGCTGAACATATCCCAGACGCGTGCTTCCCGGAATCTGAGCCAGCTTTACAATGCCGGCTTGCTGATACTGCGCAAAGAAGGATTGTGGTCGCTCTACTCTGTGGACCGGCAGAAAGTGGAACCCTTTACCGCTTCTCTTTTGGGAGTTATTACCGAACATTTCGACAGCATGCCGGTATTCAAGAAAGACCGGGAAAACCTCAAGCAAGCTGTCCGGGTAGGCGTTGACAACTGCCGGCCGCCGTGCTGCCGGCCTGAATAACCCTCCTTACGCCTTGGCGTCCGGCTCGTCACTGTTTTTATGCCATAATGATGTGACTGTTTATAACTACAAATAGATGCGTTATAATGAATATATTAGCAGTCCAGTGGAGGTAGCAGCATGTCAGCCCGGCACGTATTCAGGGCATTGATTCCCGTTTTCTCTCTAATTTACCTGATATCTGCCGGAACGGGTTGTTCAAATGCCCTGGATGCCGTTAGTACCGAAACGCCCGGCACTACTCCGCCTCCGGCCACCTCTGCAACCCATGCTGTACCGGCCACTGCACCACCTGAACGTCCCTCCGGTGCCGGTGTGACCGTAACCCTGCCAGCCGTTACCGCCGGTAATGAAAACCTGCCGGAAGGCCTGTTCCTGCTTTCCTCCGGCACCCCCGGCATGGTGACCCTGGATCTGATAATTCAACCCATGAACGGAGCGGGCGAATCAATAATCGTCGAGGGCCGGGTCGAAGTCAAACTCTGGGAAATAACCGACCCCTTCACCAGTCAAAAAGGATCACTTCTTCAGGAATGGAAAGGCATCGAAGTGGCTGCCGTAGATTATGATACCCTGTACAACGAGGTGTGGCTGCAGCTGCCATACTCCGGCTTTGAACCGGAATGGGGCCAAAACGGAATCGTAGAAGTCGAACTTGCTTTTGACGAAGGCAGTATTTCGACGCAGAAAGAGATTAAATTGAGAAAATCCCCCGACTGCTGAGACGAGGACCTCTGGGACGGCCAGTCTGGCGGTCTTTGAATAAAACCCGGAGGATTAGAATGGATAAATTGAGTTTAAAGGTTTCCGGCATGAGTTGCAGCCACTGCCAGATGACGGTCAAAAAGGCCCTGGAGCAGGTTCCCGGAGTCCACCGGGCGGATGTCGACCTTAAAAGCGGTACGGCATCGGTGGAAGCGGAACCATCCCGGGTCAGCCTAGAGCAGTTGATGCAGGCTATCGAAGCCGCCGGGTTCCAGCCCGCCAGGCTCGATTAGGCTTCAGGCACCCAGTATAATCAGCAGCATGGCGACAAGCATATAAACCGATGCCGCCTTGAACAGAACCAGGTTCAAGGCTGGCGACCGGCTCAAACTGCTTGCCAGCGCCAGCAGCAGTAACAATCCGCCCAGGCCGGCCATTACCCACCAGAGTATCAACTGCAGGCCTATGAGCCATGCCGCAGATAGAAAAGCCGCGGCTGCCAGGCAGGTAGACAGCCCGATGATGATATTCACCGTTCGCTCTGTGTACCGGTTGGGGAAAACCGGTACTCCTGCCAGCCGGTAATCGTCCCTGTAACGAATCGAGAAGGTCATTATATGTGTCGGGATCCAGAACAGCACCGCCAGCACCAGTAATATTCCCGCCGGGTCAATGCTTCCGGTACTCAACACCCGCCCGGCAAGCACCGGCATACCACCGGCAATGCCCCCCCAGAGTATGGACCACGGACTCCGGCGTTTTAGCCACAGAGTGTAGACAACTCCGTTGAATACCAGCCCGGCAAACACTACCGAACCGTACAGAACGTCCAGGGTAAAAGCCCAGCCCAGGCCGGCAACCGCCAGCACAACTCCCAGCGTTAATCCTTCCTGTGCAGACACCGCCCCTGCCGGGATAGGCCGCTTTTTGGTGCGAGACATGCGGCTGTCGATATCGCGGTCATAAACCATGTTGAGCACCGTAGAACCACTGATTGCAAGAAACAAACTGGCGGCAAGGCTGAATACCAACCACCAGTTTATGACAGGCCCGGAGCCGCTCAGGTACCCGGCCAGCCCGCTTACCAGCAGCAGCCCTGTCTGCCAGCTTTTTATCAGGCTCCAGTAGTACCTGCACTTTGAAATGGTTCTTTGCACGATGGGGCGTGATCTGTCGCAGTTTATAATAACGGAAGCCTTTCTGGTAATTTCGATATGCCCGTTTATGCGTCCCTGACTACCCTGAACCCCTCGCTGGGGCCGCAGTACTCGGGATGGGCGCTGTTGCGGTTCCACAGGCGCAGATCGTAAGCGTAATTGTTCCTGCTGCCGCCTCTCAAATATCGAAGGTGAGTACCTTCATAAATATCCGCCGTCCATTCCCATACATTACCGGCCATGTCATACACACCGTAAGGACTGGCGGAATCCAGAGTAACGAATCCATCATAAACCCGGCCGTTGTAAAATCCTGCCGGGGTGGTATCGCCGATTGCTCCGGCTCTTTCTTCGAATGGATCCCCGCTGGCATAGTAGTTGGCGTTACTGCCGGTGATTCCGCTGCCCCAGGGATAAGGCCGTCCGTCCGGGCCTCTGGCGGCTTTTTCCCATTCGGTTTCGTCAGGTAAACGGTAACCGTAAAAATCGGCATAAGCCCAGGCGCCGAACCAGCTGACCATGGTCACCGGGTGGTTTTCATACCCGGATTTCACCTGGAACCGGCCGTCAAGAAAAGTGATTCTCGAGTCCGTTTCATCCAGCATGAAATAAATATAATCCCCGGGAGTGATTTCCACCTCATGGCGACCTCCGTGAAACTCATCTCCCGGATAATATCCGCTGACTGTATCGCCGGCAATTTTAACAGTTCCGGCTGCCAGTGCCTCGTTGAGAAACCCGGAATACTGCAGGTTGGTTACCGGTACGACCGATATCTGGTAATCGTAGGGCACGATTGTTTCATCCTCGAACTGGCCCATTTTAAAAGCACCCGCGGGTATCGTTGCCCAGGCTTCCGGGTCAATACCGGCATCGTATAACGGCACTGGTACATCTGAAGGGCCGGCGCTGCAGCTGCCGAGCATCCAGCCTGCCAGCAGTATTACGGTTAATGCTATCCGTTTCATCCGCACTCACCATCCCTGCCGGCCTGCCCAAGCTCTTCAGCCCAGCGGCCTTTCCTGGCAAACAAATCCACCAGGCGCCATACGAGTATTATGCCCAGCACCAGCATTACCGTCATCATACCGATATCGGCCAGCAGCATCGTCCAGTCTACCAGCGGCTGCTGTGCCGTTTCGCTTACTACCAGCCGCTTGAGCGAGTAGACGGTAACAGATCCGAAAGCAAGATTCGAGCCCGCTATCACTAGCCAGCCAAACCAGCGGCGAGCTTTGCCTTTCAAGCCTACCATGTCAGCGTAATACAGCAATATAATAGTCGCAATGATACCCGCCAGGGCATGCCAGTGGCCGGTTATAATAATGCGCTCCTCGCGGAAAGGCCACGTCCGGAATATTTCATCCAGCCTTATGGCAATGAAAATCCCTGGAATGGTAACCACGAAATTCATAAAGACCATCTGCCATAAAGCGCCGAACTTGAGTGGATCATGAACCAAAGCCTTGAGTTTCTGCCAGAAACCCGCCCTGGTGATTCCCTGCTGCTGGATACGCTCCCGGATTAGCTTGCGCCAGCCGAAAATTACCAGCAGCAGCGCAGCGATCGCTGCCGGCATCGAGCCGGGAGAGATAATGGAGTGTGCAATGTGCTCCCATGGTACTACCGCCCAGGCTCCCAGTGTGACTATCAGGGTTCCCAGGATCATGAGGGGCATCGCAAACTTATGCAGAATGCCTTTGAAATCCAGCCAGCGCCCCACGATGAGGGCCAGCATTATGGCAATAAGGGTTAGCATTATATGCAGGTGCCCGATTACCGCCAGCTGCAGGGGGGAGCGGTGCACCTCCCGGACGACGTCCTCTGCCAGAAAGGTCTCGAAGCCGTTGCCGTAAAAGGAGCCGGCTATGGCTCCGTAAAGGGCAGAACCGAGAGTGGCAACGGCGGCTACGAAGAAGGCGGTGCGTTCCAGGTCAAGGCCTCCGCGGGTACGGGAATATTGCGGGTCGGCCTGCCGGTATTCTTTCTGCCAGGGCCAGAGGGCAACTGCCAGCATAAGACCGGCAAAAAAGACCAGCGACAATCCGAAGATGTACAAACCGTGAAAGATGTAATTGTGCCCGAAATAGGCAAAAACAAGGCCGAATATCAGGGCGAATATGTAGCCGGCGGTGATGGTGGCGTTAATCGAAGCACGCAGGCCTTTTCTCATAGGAAGAATATGGGTGATAATGTAGGTTTCGATAGCAACAACGGCGACGGCAATCGAATGATACAGAATTATGATGCGCCCTTCCCGCTCGGCTTCCACCAGGTCCATGTTGAAAAAATCGACGATTACATCCTTTATTCCCAGAGCGGCCATATTGGCCGACAAAGTACCGAATAGAAACGTAACTCCGGAAACCAGGGCAATGGCCACCAGTACCAGCCCTCTGGTCGAACAGAACAAGTATTTAAAGCGTTCTATTACAGTCTGCATACCTCTTCCTTGCGGCTGCTGCCGTATCCGGTTTAGCAGCATGGTGCAGGTTCGTACCTGCACCATGCCTGTCCTAACAATATTGGTTTAACTCCGGTTTCCCGCCCGGTTAAGCCAGCATCTTTTTAACGAAACCATAAGCATATGCCAGCGTCATTACCAGCAGCAGAGGCGCCAGGATGTCAAACACAAGGTCGGCACTGAAAAACAGCAGCTGCGAGCCGCTCTTAAGGTAGGCCAGCGCTACACCGCCGAGGCCTATCAGGGCTCCGCCGATGCCTACCCATATGAAGCTGGTAACCGTTTTGCCCTTTACTGCTACATAAATGGGCAGTAAAAAGATTATCAGCCCGGCGATGCCGTGGACTACTGCCAGTATCACCGTTGCTGCAGTTGCCGGACCGGTATAGCGGGTGATTGCAATCGCCAGAAAACCTGCCAGCGCAAAAACGAGGTATCCCAACCCGTACTTCGGATAAAACTCGCTAACCAGCCCCACCGAAAGGCCGAGGGGAATGAGAGCTGCCACAATCACCACCAGTTCGTTGCCCAGTACGTCATAGGTGAAGAAGATAAGCAGCAGGCCGGCCACCAGGAGGACGGCAAACGATATCATGTAGTAGATATCGAATTTACGGCTGCCCGGGGCTCCGGTGTAGTGTTGAAAGAAGCGCCACAGCAGGTAGAGCGCCACCAGCCCGGTGGCTAATAGAATCACGATGTCCCACCAGTTCATAAGGTTATTCCTCCTTCTTATCACGCTGTTATGCCTGCCTTCAGGGTGAACAACATTACAGGGATTATAGTTTTGGGCACGGCCCCCAGTCAATAGTTTTGCCTGAAATTTAAAACAAAATTTGCCGGGACAATGAAGCCGGATCTGGCCTTGCTGGCCTATGAACTAGTTGCAGCGAGCTTTACACCGGTTTTAATTTGGGATAAAATAGCGCTGTTTCAAATGCGGGAGTAATTCAGTGGTAGAATGTCTGCTTCCCAAGCAGAAAGTCGCGAGTTCGAATCTCGTCTCCCGCTTTTTAAAGCTAAAAGGCCGCTTCCAGGCAAAAGAATAATGGCTCTAGACCATCTGCGTCGTGAAAAAACTCACGAAGGCGCAAACGTAAATTGTGACGTTCTGCTTCGTCATATAGACCTGTTTTTGCTTTCTTGCAAGGTAGAGAATTACTCGCCCAAAACGGTTGACACTTACCGGGTATTCTTGGGCTATTTCGTCAAGTTCTGCAAGGAACGCTATTGCATCACTTCGGTTGAACAGGTAGACATGCTCGTTTTAATGAAGTACATCGAACATTGCCGGGAAAGGGTAAAGCCGATTACGGTCCATGATTACTACCGGGTAGTGAAACGTTGGCTTAACTGGATGGTAAAGATGGACATAATTCCGGAGAACCCGGGCGAAAAAATTGGACACATCAAGTATCAGAGCAGAATCATCGAGGCTTTTAACGAAGGCCACATCCGCGACATGCTGATTCTTTGCAACGACGGGACCAAGAACGGGATTCGCAACCGTGCTATCATTCTTATACTTTTGGATACCGGCCTGCGTTTGGACGAGTGCGCCTCCCTGACATTAAGAGACGTTGACATTGAGCAGGAAACCGTCACCGTAATGGGCAAAGGCGGCAAGCAACGCAGGGTAAGGTTCGGCAAACAGGCACAGAAGGCTTTGCTTCGATACTTGCTCAAACGGCATGACGACCTGCCGAACGTATGGCTCACCGAGGAAAACAAGCCCCTGCATAAAATGGGCATCCAGATGATAATACGCCGGCTTAAGGATCGGGCTGGTATAACGGACGTACGCTGCAGCCCTCATACATTCAGGCATACCTTCGCTATCAATTACCTGAGGAACGGCGGCGACGTTTTTACTCTGCAGTATATCCTCGGCCATTCAACGCTTGATATGACTCAAAGGTATGTCGCTTCGTTGAAGTCAGAGGATGCCATGAATGGTCATAAAAAGTGGAGCCCGGTCGATAACATGAAATTGCGATTTTAAGGCGGTCTCAATTACGGGGTAATAGAATTACACCAAGAAAAGGCTAAAGGGGCGTTGCAAAAGATTGTAACGGCCTTAGGGGCGGTGCTGGACGGTTTGCCCGGACGGGGTTTTGCTGTTTTGGTACTGACCGGTGTTTTTATTGGCGAGCATTAAGGGAAAAATAAAACCCGTCAACGGCAGGGTAAGCATCCAAAAAAGACTCCTTCCCTTTTTAAATAAAACATAAGCATTAACTAAAATCAGAACAGCGAAAATTGTGAAAGCAAAAGCAGGAGGAGGTGTGAGCTCGTCGAATACGGCTAAAAATATGCCGTATCCCCAAATCAATCCAAAATGCGTGATCACAATCAGCCAATTCAAATGTCTATTAATCCAGTTTTTCATCGTCTCCGTCTCCGTTTAAACCTGAGGTTCGGGTCTCCAGTTGGGTTTATTTTAACACTTTGTATCCCCATGTCAACAAGGACCTCTTTTGGAACTTTGTCCGGGCCGCCCTTGATAAAGAACGTTTCCTCAGGTGTTCGTTTGTGGACCGGTGCGTCCGGAGGCGGCGCTTTCGAGTAAAGTTTAACGTAATTGTCTCGGCCCCGCGGTACCAAGCTGATCCACCAGAGCCCCTGCCGCCAGTGAATTGTACCGGGCTTATCCAATCGTTTCTTTTTATTTCTCCCGGTGCCGGGCTCTTCCGGCGGTCGCTTCGGCGGTCGCTTCGGCGGCTTCGGCGGTGGAATCCGCGGCGGCTCTATTGGCGGAGGAGGCGGCGGAGGCGGAGGCGGTAGCTTCGGCGGCTCTATTCTTATTGGCGTCCTTCTATCCGTCATTCGCGTTGAATCGTAAACTACTCTCATATCATAACGCTCTGATGCAGTACCGCGCCGGGGCGGTGATTCAATAGACCTGGTAACATACAGTTCACGTTCCGGTGAAGTATCGCGCCTCTCGTCGATGGTCCTTCTCTCGCCGGTAACCCTCGGATGCTCTCTTAATGACTGCCGTCGCTTGACAGTCATTATGTATCGCTCCTCAGTCGGCAGCTCGCGCTCAATTTCAAGAGAAGGTGTCTCAAGGGTCGGTCGCGGCATCGACTCAGTATATTCAACTGCCGTCCGGGCCATAGCATCGGTTGTTTCATAGGTTCGCACCGCGTCTCTTAAAACCGGTTCCATGTACGAGGTATATAGATCCTCATAGCGGCGCTTACCTTCCGGTGTGGAGTAATACTGCTCGAGTTTTGCAGCGCCGAGCTCCCGATAAATCCTTTCAGCGTTGATCCGGAATTGCCGCTCGAGTTCGACCCGGAGAGCCTCTTCGATCTTCTTTCCTTTCAGATCCTTTTTGAGAACATTCTCAACGGCCTTGGCTTCGAGCTCCCGAGTAAGCCTGGCTAACTCCATTTCACGTACGCCAGGCGGCCCTTTACGTCCGCTGATTATGTCGTTGATGGTCCGTTTTGGATGTTTGAGAGCTGTTGCGTAATCTATCAACGCCTCCCGGATCATCGTCAGCTTAGCAGCGTACAAGGTCGCCGGGGAGAGCGGCCCCTTTGTTATTCCCTTGTCCAGCATGACGACCACCGGTACCAGAGAACCGCTTCGGAGCCCCGGTACATCCGGGCCCATGTATTGAGTAAAAAACTCGCCGGCTTTCGGTCCAAGTATCCTGGTCCTGAGGTTCTTCGCCCGAGTAAAAGCTGATTGAGGATTGGCAACAACCTCGGTCTCGATTTTGCCTTTGTAAGTCTTAAACGGACCGGTTACTCCTTTGGCAGTTGTTTCCCGGGTCATTATCTTACCGGCATCGGTAATCACCATCATGTAACCCGGTTTAACTGCCGGCTTGCCCATAGAAGTCGCCGCAACAAACCGCGGCGTAGCATACGCTGAAGTAAACAGTGGGCTTGCCGGATCCACAACAAACGTCTCTCCGGGCTTGAGTTTGGCAATGGGAGTAATATCAGGGGTGCCATGGAAAACAGCGCTGGCATTGGCTCTTTGTATGGGAGTGGTCCTGTATTTGATCTGCCAGCCTCCTTTGCTTACAACGCCGGATTCTTTGCCGCTTACTATCTCTTTAGTAGCTTTGGTTACCAGGTCCTGTACCAGTTTGACGCTTGCTGTTTTGCCAACCGGTACTCGGCCGGTCGAAAATTCAATCGCTGCCATTCGGTCAGGAATACCGTACGGATCAGCATATGCCCGGCCCTTCTTGGCCAGTTTCACGATTCCCCTGGTTGCGGTGAAAAGGGTAAGCGCTCCCGCAGTGTAACCTACCCCGGCCGGGAAATCCCTCAATGTTTTTTTAGCGAGCTGCGCAGGGAATAAAAGCATCCCGCCGCCAAGCGCAACAGCCTCAGCTGCAGCTGCGTTATAATCTTTCTGTGCTCGCTTTTCTCCGATGCTTAATACAGTAAGCGGAATATCAACCACTAAGCCCGTCAAGATGTCAGCTGCGCCGGCAGGATAATTACGTAAACCTCTTTGGGCCGCGTTCCCTTCTGAGGCCCATGCCCGAATGGGTTCGTTAAAATGTTGATGTATTTTTTCCTGAACAGATTCACGGAATTTTCGAAAATCTTCAACTTTTTCTTCGGACACAAAAGCGGCGTAGCTGCCGGCCCCAAGAGCCGGGAATACACCTATCAGCGCTCTACTCACCCATTCAGGGATTTTAACGCCTCCCTCTTTGACCGCCTGGGCTGCCTTATCAACAGTCTCAAAGGAAGCCTCAATTAAAGGCATGTTCGTCGCGGCCACCCGGTCGTACCATGACATGTACAGGCTCGCCACTTTTTCCTTTTCTTCATCGTTTAAACTATTCCAAGCTTTGTTAACGTCAGGCGTGGTATGTATGCCTATTTTATCAAGCCTGGCCTTAATGCCTTGGTCATAAAGACCGGCCTCTATCATGGCCCCAACAACAGCCGCTTTTTCGTGTTGATTCCAATCTTTTCCAACCATCCTATCGATATCTTCAGCTGCAAGGGCTGTATAGCGGGGCTCCCAGTACTCGTACTTGGCATAATCGACCAGCTCTTTCATTTCCTTGTCGGAGATGTCGAGCTGCTTCTGGAGCTTGTCCGGATCAGCGCCATTGTACAGGGCTTTCACCACGTCGATATTACCGTCCTTGGTGGTGTAGGCCGAGAGATCCTTGAGGTTGTCATAGTCGGCCTTTTCCATGCCGAGAGCCTTATTCAGCGTCTCGAACTCGACCCCTTCTTTGATGGCGGTGAGCACGTCTACCTTCGGGTTCTTGAGCAGCCGGGCCTCCTTCGAGCTCACGGCCTTGTCCTGGATTCCCACATCGAGGTACTGGCCGAGCTTGCCCATGGCGGCCTGCTGCTGCTGGATAGCTTCAATCTCTTTCATATCGAAGTCGAGATGCTTTTGCAGGAGCTCGGGCTTAACGCCCTGGTCGAGGGCTTTCAATACATCGATATTGCCGTCCTTGTCCATGTAAGTTGCCAGGGTAGAGTACTCGTCATAATCGGCTTTTGAGATGTCGAGGGCTGAGGTTAAGGTTCTCTGGTCAATCTTGCCGTCCTTAATCACGGCCATGACGTTGACCTTGCCCTCCGGGTCCACATAGCCCTTGTCCTTGAGCTCGAGGTAATCGAACACCTTGGCGAGGTCCGCTTGAGGCACGTCAACCAGCTTCTGAATGTCCGGAAGAGCGTTATCCTGGACGGCTTTCATGATGTCGATATTGCCCTCAGCGTCAACGTACTTGGCCACCGTCTTGTAAGTGCTCAGGTCAGCCGGCTGCAGCTGCAGGGCATTGGTGAGCGTCCGGTCGTCAACCTTGCCGTCAACGAGGATCTGCATAACGTCAACGTTTCCCTGGTTGTCGATGTAGCCCTTGTCCTTGAGTTCGAGGTAATCGAAAGCCTGAGCAAGGTCCGCCTGAGGAAGATCGTATGCTATCTGTACCTGGTCTATGTGGCCGGCTTCTATCGCCTTCATTAAATCGAGGTCCCCATTAACGGTATAAGGCTTCAGTATGTTTTGAGCCCGCACTTGCTTGTTAATTAAATCGTAATCAACCTGACTGAGGCCAAGAGTTCGGTTAAGAAGGTCCTGAGAATACCCATAACTAATCAGCGTTGCCACATCGACATTGCCCTGCTCGTCGGTGTGGGCCGCAATTATCTGCAGGTCTTTGTACTCGCTCTCGGATATTCCCATAATCCGCTGCACGTCGGCCTGAGGCAGTTCCTTGACCATCCTGGTAACGTCGATATTACCCTGGTCCGTCTTATATCCTGAGGCGGTTTTGATGTCGGCAAACTCCTGCTCGCCGAGGCCTGTCAACCGCTCGATATGCTCCTGAGTGGCTCCATCGGCAATCATCCTTTCGACATCCAGCCGGCCGGACCGGTCGCCGTATATCTTGAGGTTGGTGGCATACTCGACGGCTTCGGAGAACTCCCCGGCGATCCCCAGCTCCTTGGCGGCGTTTGCCCACTGCTCACGCTTGGCTTTATCGCCTTTGAAAGAGTTGTACCCTTCGGCCACGGCATCCTTGGCCATGGTCATGACGTTGATGCGGCCCCGGGAGTCAACGTACTTGCCGACGATCTCCTGAGTTCCGGGCGAGAACTGAGACTGTGTCTGTGCCGGCGCTCGCTGGGTAGTGGTCCGGGTTGTACGGGTGGCAGTGGTGCCAACATGGTCTCCGATAATCTTTGTCAGCTCTCCCCTGAGCTTCTGGTCCTGTGATACGAGCCAGTTATAGCGCTCCCTTTGTTCCCCGGGCATACGGTCGAGGGCGTTCTGCAGTTCGTTTTGCTGGTATGACTCGAAGGTTGCGTCCTGAGGGGCTTCCGGGAATAACATTCTCAGGCGTTCATTTCGGTTGCGCTGAATCTTGGTAGCGAGGTTTTGGGCCCGGGCAATGCTCTCATCTGAAGCCCGGGGCTGGTCCTGTTTCTTTTTGCCGGCGGTCAATACTTCCGGCCGGGCATACTGCTGCCGGGGAAACTGGCCTGAGGTCTGAGTTGACTCGGGCAGCTTGTACGGTCTCGGTGGTTGGCGGCTGAGCAGGTCGGCCATTTAATTCCTCACTTTTTGGAATGTGACCCAGCCGAGCCTGACCGTCATAAACAGTGCCAGCGCAAAGAAGGGCATGCCGAATATCAAATCGGATTCGGCCCATCGCATCCCGAAAAATACGAGGGCCATAATCGCCGGCAGGTAAACCCAAATCTCTTTGCGCCAAAAGGCAAAGGCAGTCAGTCCAAGTACCATGAACAGCTCAGTCATAAGCGCCCCCTTTCTGGCCTCGGCATACTCTATCGAGTAGCCCCAGTCGTTATAGCTCCAGGCCCGGTAATAGAGCTCGTTTGTCTCAGTGACTATATCCGCATCGGTGGCGGTGATTCCGGCTCCGTCATAGACGACTTCACCATCGGCCGGAGTCATAGGATATGAGCCTGTTTTCCGCACTATTACGGTTATGTCGGCTCTCAAACCCTTGACCCAGTTCAAAATGACATCGTCCCCGTCTATCGTGTAGGTTAAATCAGTCGGCCCCTGAGGAATATCAGCCCACGTCTCGGAACCGTAATCTATCAGCAAATCCCTCAGCGTCAGATTAGTCGCCTTTATCCATCCCTCCCCCCTTGCTGTGGAGGAGATACGGTACTCGCATGAAAGTCCCGTAGAATTATAATATGTGTTGTTGCCGTAGCTTAAAATGTACCAATTATTTGCAATAGTTGTGGTATATGCGCCTGTTCCGGCACTATCGCCGTTGAGATAACATGCTTGGCTTGCGCCGTTGTCGGTAAACGCATAAGATTCCCACGCACTTGGAGTAAAACTTGTTGTTGAATACCATCCCGTTGGAATTTGGTGCAAAATACCGTAGTCACCAGACCAAACTGTTAATATTCTTCTGCTGCTGGTATATCCACCTATGGCACCGAAACCAACATGAGATGCCGTCAAATAATGCAACGATTCAATGGTATATGTAGATAAATTTAGAACGGGAGTTTTCAGCGACCAATGTGTATCATCAAACGACTGCGCCTTCCCCACCAATCCATCTACTTCAGTCGGTGCTGTTGCTCCTGCCCCTTTTGTGCCATGATTAGCATTGCTTGTAGAGTCAAGGATTCCAGTTCCTAAAGCGTCGTCGTTCATGTGGGAGACGAAGACGTAATCATCATTCCAGGTATCATGAATGTTTTCCCCGGAGCCGCAGGTCGGATTACCGAAGTACATATCGATATAATTATCGGCGCTGCTGGCCTCGATGAAGGGTACACAGACGTACATCAATGCCTCATCGGTCCAGTCGGAGCTTAAATCAATCTCATAGGCTAAATTGTTATTGTCAGCGTCAACGAAGCGTATATCGTCCCCGTCGGGCTGGACGTGGGAAAAGTCGAAGTTGGTGTTATCAAGAAATACCGAAACCGGGAAGTCGGTCAGGTCCTCAGCAACAGCGGCCATCCCGTCGAAGGTGAGCCGCATCTTGTACCGCCAACTCGATGCCCACCAGGACGAGTTCTCAAGGTCCTTGTAATCCTTGCCGGCGATTCTCCATGTCATTACCCCGGCTGATCCCCAGCCCTCGGAAGTGGTCAACAGCCCGGTATCGAGCGTGATGGTGTAATAAGCTGTCCCGGCTCCGTACCCGGTTTTGCCGTCGTCTTTTGTGGGAAGCTCAAGAAAAGTCGTCTTAACCTTTTCGCCCTTTTCCCTGACCTTGTAATCCGTCTTTACATCGTCAACCTTGTCAACCGTCTTTTCGCCGGTTATCTCGCTCTCTGTCCAGTACCAGGTTAATTTGGTTTTATCGAAGGTCTCGTAATAGCCCTCATATACAACCTTGCCGTCCTTGTCGTAATCGGTGAAGGTATTGCCAGCCTCGTCCTTTGAAGCGTCTGTAACGTCATATATGCCGTATTTGGACGTGTAGGATTTCTGGACCTCGGAATACACCGGCTCCTTGGTTTTGTAGCTGTACTTTTCGTGCTTGGTCAGCGTGATGGTCTCTACCGGAGCGCCATCGACCAAGATTTCAACCGGCAGCTTGCTCAGGTCATAGTTGGACGAGTTGGTGACGATTACCTCGAAGGTAACCGATACCGGTGTCTCCTCGACAAGCTCGAACTGGACATCGATGTAATCGGTGATAACGTCGGGGTAAACGACCGCCAATAACGGAGTCGAAGGCAGAACAAGGACCAGAACGGCCAGAACTGCCAGGAGTCGTTTTACGTTCAAAAACCCTGAATCCAATCGTATTGACCCCTTCCTTTTCGGGGCTGTATTTCGATTGTACGAGGTCAATTTTGTGCGTAAACTCTCAAAAACACGATCATTCACTGGTATTGAGCCGCCTTTGCAGTTTTGAGAGCAATTTCGGGTTGGTGTTGGTTGCCAGCTGTCTTATCAGCTCCTCGTCGTTGGCGGCCTTGACAAGTTTGCCCATGTCAGGACCTTCGTCGAACGGAGACTCGTCCGGCTCCTCGGCACCGGGCCTGAGATCAAATACGGTGGTTGCCTTTTTAACTTCGTACTTGCGCATGCCCTCGAACAGGTCAACCACTGCATAGGAGTTGAAGTAAGGCCTGAGGGCGGTGCCGTGCAAAACCTTCTGAGACATGAGCGACCATGGCCGCCCGGTGAAAAACCCCTTGCAGTCATAGGTTGTCATGCGCAGCTGCTCGCCACGCTTCAACCCGTTCTCCCTGCCCCAACCAGTCCAGTACAGGTCATAACACAAGGTCACCAGGTGGGTAAGCTGCCGGAGCCGCTTGTAAACCCAGTCCCATGACTGTACGGTGTAAAAAATGCCGATGTTGGCTTTACGTCTCTGAGCTGCAGCATAACCGATCAAGCGGTTGAACACCGTCATTGAGAGCTGGGCGTCACAGAAGTTCTGAACCTCGTCAGCGCAGATTATCGTGTTCTTGTAATCGTAAAGGTTGACAAAGAAGTTCTTGAAGTCGAGGTCGGTTGAAAGTTTTTTATGGTCCGGTGAGTTCAGCTCATAACCGGGGAAGGTCTGGACCTGGCCGCCCATGGCGATATGCAGCAGGGAATAGAACGACATCCCTGTCGTCTTGCCTGAGCCCTCTGGTCCTATGAATCCCCATATCATAACTCACCGTCGTCGCCTTTTTTAACCTTGGCGTTCTGCTGGACCATGCGGTTGATGGCCAGCGTACCGGTGACCGCCTGCAGGAAGTCGTTGGTCCGGCGGCCTTTTATCGAGGTCTTGCCGGCCAGCTTCATTAAAAGCAGACGCTTGCCGTCCTCGTCCTTGAACTCCTCGCACTTGGCCAGATACATGGCAGCTGCAGTGACTTCCCTCTCGTCGTCGAAGTAGCAGCGCATCAAGAGGTCAATCGGCTCTTTGCCGGGATGCACCAGCTCCTTGGCTACCGAGGGGAACTCGGAGTTTTGCAGCAGGCTTTCGAGCTTGGTACCGCCGCCCTCCAGAAGCCCGGCCGAGTAGTGTCCGTTGTCGTTATCGTTTTTCATTGCGTCACCAACACAAAAGCAAAGAACAGCATTATCAGGACTATGATGGCGATGCCGCCCGTTTGCAGTTTTTCAAGGAAACTTGATTTAAGGGAAAACAGAACCCTCGTCTCGTTATCCCAGTTGATTGCCCGGTACAGTTTTTCCGGCGGCGTGTCAAGGGTTTTGGGCCGCTCGATGGGCACCAGTGAGCCGTCTCCCAGCCGGGCACAGGCATGCACCGCCCGGCCCTCAAAGAACTTGACCGGGCCGACTGGCTTCTCAACGTACTCAAGGCCCCAGCCCTCTCTCACGTCCCAAACAAAGGAGTTTTTAGGCGGGTTCTTGAGAAATGCCAGGTCCCTCTTGGTGATGTCGAATATCCTCAGCACATCGCCGTCGGGGATAGCCTTGTCCCGGATTATGGCCGGCAGGTTGACCTTGCTGTCGGCATCGGTATATTTGACCAATACCCGCTCATACCGGCGTTGCATCCGATAATTCTGCAGGTAACTATGTCGAACCTTGTACTCCATCTAATACCCTCCGGGAAGGCTCAAAACTGGACATTCCCGGAAATTATTAACTGGAAAACCAGCACCAGGCAGGTCGTGACGGCGATTGAAAGGACAGACACACCGAGCAACATCCTGAGCTTGTCCTTGCCCTGGTGCTTCTGGATCTCGTACTGGGCCGCTTTGCGGGATTCTTGGGCAATCCTGTTTATTTGAGTAGCCAGATCCTTTTTGGTAAGCCCGCCGCCGCCGATTTCAATGGGAGCCGCGTCTCTCTCATCGATCAGCCGGTAATGCACCTTAGTACCTCGACGTGGCACCTGAGAGTTAGGGTTGGCGGTCACCGCCCATGCCTCGGAGTGGCCGTGATCGACCATATAGCCCTTTGATACCTCGAGTTGAGCAGGCACTATCCGGTTGTCCTCAGTCAAAATAAGGACGTTCTGTAACCTCTTTTTTCCAAAAAAACCGAATAGTGCCATGCTCTCCCTTCTTACCGTTTAGACTTGCGGTACCCGGAATAACCCTTGAAAGCCATGAGACCGCCGCCGAACAGCATCGCCACAAAGACGATAAGCGGGGCCACCTGGACAATGGCTTCAAGGCCTGTGTAATCAGCCAGGTTCGCGTCAGCCAGAATAGTTGCCGCCCCGTCGAGGACGATCGGAAATATGACGAACGCGATGGCTACGGCGATTACGCCCATGACGATTGCCAAAATGTTCTTGTCCACCCGGTTTAACCTCCTTTCAAAGATTTTTTATAACCATGACGAGAATTAACGCTGTTTCCAGGACGACCACAGGCCGCCTATGATTGCGCCAAGGATTCCGATAAACAGGAGCAGCGGCGCGACTGCTACAATGGCATCAAGGCCGGTATAATCATCGAGAGCCGCCGTCTGATAAACGACGGTAATCGTGCGGGTATCGCTCTCAGCCAACCCCGTGACATTAAGGGTGTTTGTGGCCGCGGTATAAGTGCCGGCCACCGGAGTATCAGCAACGTTGTCGGAAGTGACCGAGGAAATATAAGCAGTGGTGTCCTGCCACAGATCCAGTGTCAACACAACGTCCGCTGCCGTTTCACCCACCCCGGTTGCAGTAGCCGCAAAAGCGTCCGTCTGGAGATCGGTCCGAAGGTCCGCGGAACTATCCAGGACGATCGGAAAGATGACGAACGATATTGCCACTGCCACAACCACCATGACGATGCCAAGCGCTTTGTTCATGCTCTAGCCCTCCTTTCCCGCCGTTATCGTTTTAATGGCTTGTGCATATTGATAGCACACGGAAAATGAAGGAGTGTTACATTTTTGTAGCGTGTTTGATATGGGGGTATATCTATTATTAAGCGTTGGAACTATCCAACGTTGGTGACGGCAGAAGGGAGTATGCTAATATATTTTTATGATTGCTGTTAAAGAGAACCCAACAATAGCTGCCTTGAATAAAGCCCGTGCTATCCCTGCTGCCATAAAGACCATCGCCACGGACGGCAAAGTAACCAGGACCGAGCTTGCCGTGTACCTTGGAGTAAAGAGGAAAACTTTATGGACGTGGGAAAAGGGAATGTACCACCCGCCGCTGGTGCTGGCAGACATCATCTTCTCGCTGGCAGAATCGGCCAGGCAGCAATCGCAGCAGTCACAGCAATAGTACTCTGGACTGTACCGGTTGCAGCTGACCCCGCTTCTCCGACAGCGCTGGAGATCAAGTCTGTTTTCGTTGCTCAGAACTTATGGCAGGACGGGGATTACCTCCTCGTCTTTCATTACAATATCGACTATGTGACCCCGCCCACTACTCCGGCCAATAAGCTCTTTCATTTCAGGTTACTCGATACCGACGGCGAGACGGTCCTCGGTGCCGCCAACCCTTATGCTTATAACTCCGGTGGTTACTACGAAGGAGCGGGGAGTCTATACTTCAACCCTGGTGAAACTCCGACATGGGAGGACCCGGTTGTCATGCAGATAAGGGGCAACCCGGAGTACTGGTCCACCCCGCCCGAGACTTCCTATACCCTGACCGTATCGGATTATTCAGAGTTTGAGATGCCATGGGATAACCACGATGTAATGGGATCTTATATCATCGAGGTTGCCATGAGCCTTGAGATAGACTGGGATGTGATTATGCTCACCGAGTCGGAAATGGGTACGGTCCTCTCAACAACCGGGGAGACATATTTCAGAGGGACCATCAAAGGATTGCATCTTTTCGTCCCTGAGATATTGGCCGTCACTACAACCGACCCGACTTATACTTCCTCAGGTTATACCACCGACCAGGCCGACGAATACGCTGAGCGGTTCGATGGTACATGGCTCGAGGATGCCTTAAACGGAATCGAGGACCTTGGCTTCAATTACATGCTGATCACCGGAGCGGTGACATTGCTCTTTATCGGATTGATGTTTGCCATCTCTCATACTATATGGGGAACGACCGATCCGGGGCTGGTCGGCGGCATAATCATCTTTTTCATGTCGTATTTAATGGGATTCGTGGCTCCGGCGGTAATGGCCATTACAACTGTTTTTGCCGGGATATATGTAGTGTATATTTGGATGTTCAGGCATGGTTAAGAGAACCCTTTTAATAATCTTGGTTGCCTTCCTGCTGCCGACCATCGGTGTACTGGCCGACGTGTCCGGAGCCTTATATTCAGCCACCGTAAGGGCCGTCAATACCTCTTATACCGCTCAAAGGGTAGCGGTGCCCTTTACCTTGTCCACAGACGCTCTCATTGATGGGTTTTACATCAACTCGGATGTGAATAACGTCTCCATCCAGGACTCAATAGGTAATGATATGACCTTTATGCCGGCACCGCCCGGAGATGATGAGTTTGTACTGTATATACCTCAGATAAGCCAGAACTCGAGCGTTAATTACACTTTATATTCCGGCGGGCCTGATATGACCCCTTCAATCGCTTATTTCCCGGCTTCCACCGGCATGACAACGACGGATGATGCCTCGATGGAGCCCGGAGACGACTTCGAGATTATTATAGACGGGCTGATAAACACTGCAGCCGGGGCTGATAAGTACCTGGTTAGCAAGGACGGGACCCTTAGTCTTTATGTAAGTGGTGACGAGGAGATCACCTGTAATATCATCACTAACCCTGTTGCTCCGGTAATTGAGGGATACACAGGCGGCTATGATACCAGTGACGAAACAGACCATACTGTTAACTTGCCAGCTGAAACTGAGGACGGCCATCTATTACTCATATTCCTTACGTCCGACGCAACTCCTTCAATTACCTTCCCAGCCGGCTGGACCGAACTATACGCAACAAGCAACACGGCTGTTAAAAGCGGCGCTTGGTACAAAGAGGCATCTGGTGAAGGAGCATCGATAAATGTCACTACCGGAGGAGCTGAAAAAGCCTCGTACATAAGTTATGCAATATCAAGCTGGTCAGATATAGAGTGCGGCTCAGCTGCAACTGGTACAGATGACAACCCTGACCCGCCAAGCCTTACAGCTTCATGGGGAACGTTGCCAAACTTATGGTTTGCGGCCGAAGGCAATGATGACAGATACGGAGTCTCGTCTTACCCTACCAATTATAGCGACGGACTTAACTATTACCAATCTGGTAATACAGCAACAGCGGCAACCGGAGCCGCTCACCGGTATGTTACTACTGATACTGAAAACCCCGGCGCTTTTACAATTAGTGCCGCAGATCATTGGGTTGCGAATACTGTTGTTATTAAACCCGGTTATCCTGAATTTATTGTAACCGCTGCCGACATCGAAAGCGGTGAGCACGAAGTCAAGGTCGAAGCAGACGGCACCGACCTCAACCTGTACGTTGATGATGTTCTCGAGGATACTGTCGCCCTTGCCGGGGCAAGCATAATCGACACAGTTTCAGACTGGGAGTACTGCCTCAATAACTCAGTGACATACTTGAACAGCCTCGAAACTTATGTCTCAAGCGTACTGGTCCAGCAAATCGAGTGGGAATACGACGAGACGACCTTTACTGACGGATCCGGCAGCGGTAATGACGCAACTCCAACTTTCAGGACCACTTCAACCGATGCGGATGTATCGGCCTCTCTCTTGAACTTCGGTGTTATCGCTGAGGCCGAAGCGACTGGATATGATGACTCCGATACCGTTCCGATGATAACCGTTTCCCCGGACGAGCCGCCTCAGGCATACGGCACGATGGATGTCACTTTCCCCGGAGCCACTGTAATCAACAACCTGCTCGATGCCGGGCGATTTCCGAGAGAGCTGTTCTGGTACCCGTTGTTGTTTGGGCTTTCAGCTGCAATCGGCATGTTTGCATATCACGTCACCAGGTCGGTAATGATGCAGGCTATGATTTCCGGGACCGGTATTGCCATATCGACGCTGGGGATACTGCAGGCTGACTTTTGGGTGCTGATACCCTTTGTGATTATTTCAATAGCGCTGATAACACAGCGAAAGACGGTGAGCTTATGAGCGCCAAGCTGATGATGGCCTTCTCGATGCTGTTTGTAATCTGCTCGATGCTGTGCCTGTTTATCGAGGGCTCATGGGTGGACGACCGCGAGATGGACGTATTGAACTCATTAACCGGTTATTCAGCGGTTGAGGCAGGCAGCATGAGCGTCATCTCGCTGGGAGTTGGATTCTTTACGAGCGGATTGCCCAAAATGCTGATGTGGGATTACTCGTTTTTTGATGGCGGTTGGGGTATAGTACGCATATTTCTGATGCCCATTAGCATCGGTATTATTTGGGGAGTGTTTACCGTTGTGATTGGAGCCCTGCAAAGCCTGGTTTCCGGCATACTTCGGCTGTTTTAACTTCTGGTCTCTCTTTGCCTTAATAGTTTTGAACTGCTCCAACTTCTTGGTGTAATTGCGCGGTGTAATCGTCAGGTCAACAAAAAACCTCTCGCACTCCTTTTCAACCGGGCACCGGCGGCCGTTCAGCTCGTCACAGCAGGCCCACATCTCATTGAAAGCGAGGGCTTTGTCCAGCTCGTCGCTGGTGGAAGCGGAAACTGTGCCGTTGATTACGACCGCCGGCTTGTTCATTTACTTCCCATACACTGCAAAGATTGTAGTAGCCACCCCAAAAAAGAAGGGCCCCATATAGTCCAAGGCCCTATAAATTATTGAACCTTCATTTAAACCAATCGCCATTGGCACTGCTTGGCACAAAATAGACAAGCTAATAAATATCAACATAAGCCCGAGTTTTTTATAAGCGTTTGCTGTCATGTTTTAATTCTCCTCCATGCAATTTGCCCGTTACAAAAGATTTCCTTTGTAACGTCTTAATTTGAGTCCTCTTTTTCATCGTGGTTTTCACCGGTTTTTGAGGGTGGGTTTTGTAACGGCTCTATGCACGATTGTTCAAGGTTGTACCAAAAGGCTTTCTTTGCAAGATGCCACGGGTTGTACCACTTTTCCGTTAACGCCCACAGCATAGGCAAAAAGAGGATAATGAATAAACACATGGTGCCGAGTATGAAATAATAACCAGCGTACAAAGCGGCCAGCCATATTTCTTTATCCATCTCTCACCTCCCTTAACACCAACAGCCCGATAAGCAGAATAATTAAAACCGCCAGCCCAATGTCGATTAGGTTAGTCATGTTCGTAATAATCCCCCTTTTGCCTGATATTCAACCCGGCTGAATGTGAGCCCCATACAGTCATATAACTGCCATCATCGAACTCAATGACTGTTTCGCCGACCCCGTTGTGATACGATTGGTTATCATCTCCAACCAAAGCGTCACGACTGGATTTGCCGCGGTACCGTATTGGTCCGTCTGCGAGCCGGCCCTTATATTTACCAAGCTCGTATCCCTTGAACTCTTTATCAACGCTAAACACAGCAATGATGGTTTTGCCTTTAAGAACCTTCTCCAGCTCCTCGTGCGTTTTTATGACATCCATTACTCCTTCCCTCCTTTAATCAACTGAGTGACCTTGCTGGCCAGCTCCTCGTCGGTGAGCTTGCCCTCCTGGTGTTCTTTGTACAAAACCTGCCAGCCGATCGCTAGGGTTGCCTCGGCCTCGCCACCGTCCTCGTCCGGTGGCTCAGCGCCGCGGTCCAGCATGCCGAGCCATGTGTCTTTGACCTGGTCGAAAGAGCAGGGGTACATATCCCGGCCGAATAGCATCAGGTAAAGATTGACCGGCAGGTAGAATATCAGGGTTAGAATTGTTGCTAAGAGGTTTTTCATAGGCTTGTCTCCATTACAGCAGCTGCAGCTGCCTTTCTCTTGCTTCGTATTTTTGGCAAACGTGCTCTTTGTTCGGATAATTGATAGTGGCCACAAACTTCATACAACCAAACCACTCGCCTGTCTGTGTCGCCATGCTGTAACCTGTGGCCCAAGGCATGTCATGCCAATCAACCAGGTATTCGCAACCCTTGCAATTTGCGTCAGGTTTAATCTGCATCAATTATCACCATCCTTCACCAAAATGATGCCGTCGATTACGTCCTGTTTTTTCAGCCCGGCCCTTTCAACCCTTTTTTGAACAAAACCGGGCGAAATTGGCATTTTATAGGTATCTGAGAGTATCCGGGCCGCGGCATGGTATGATTTCCCTTCGTAGAGGGCGTTACAAACATTTGCTACGGGGATTGGATAACTTTTGCGACC